>Ga0156536_1167_pt1 | contig 31698 bp, 30 predicted proteins | sample RifOxyB2_FD_111931 | JGI IMG/M metagenome (GOLD analysis project Ga0156536, IMG submission 111931) | Elusimicrobia bacterium RIFOXYB2_FULL_49_7 | reverse complement strand
TTATTAAATCGGATGTCCGGCTGGCTTTTAAAGTCCGTATAGGTCGTGAAACTGCCGTTGTAAAGAACCGCCAGATTCCCGTTATCCATGGCCAGGTATATGCGGCCGTCCGACGGATCCGCTGCCACGAGCGCAACGCCGGTTCCGGGGAGTCCGTTGGACAGCGAGTAGTCGGTTGTGGCACCGCTGGTTGCATTGATGACGGATAACCCACCGGCCGTGGCCGCGTAAATCAAGCCGTCCAGAAAGGCGATGTCCCGTACCTCGGACATGGAGGTGTGGGCGGTGAATTCCCCGTCATAGGAAAAGAGGGATAGACATAGAAAAAAGACAATGCAAACGGTCCGTACGCAACGCATCATAAAAATATAATAAAATGCAAGTGCCTTCTTATTGCTTTTGTTCGACCGGATCGCCTATTTTTATGGCCATGAAAACGGAGGTTTTGGAATACCGTTCCAAGCTCAAGGAGCTTGAGTCACTCCTGAAAATGGATGAACGAGCTCTCCGTATTGCTGATTTGGAGCAGAAAACACTGGCTTCCGAATTTTGGAGTCTGCCGGACACGGCCCGCAGCGTGCTTAAAGAAATCGATCGGGAAAAGGCATGGATCACCCTCTTTGAAGCCGGCCAAAAGGCGGTTCAAGATGCGGAGTTCTATTCCGAACTCACCCAATCCGACAATGATCCCGAAGCGGTCAAGGAACTCGATAAAAGTCTACAGAAAATTCGGGATACGCTGGAAGCGCTTGAACTGAAGAAAATGCTCGACGGCGAGGATGATGCCTGTGGTGCCATTTTTGAAATCCATTCCGGTGCGGGCGGCACCGAATCGCAGGATTGGGCGCAGATGTTACTACGCATGTATTCCCGCTACTTTGAACGCCAGGGATATGACAGTCAGATCATGGACTACCTTTCCGGCGAAGAGGCGGGTATTAAAACCGCGGTTCTCGAAGTGAAGGGTGAGAATGCGTACGGTTATCTGAAGGCCGAAATCGGGGTTCATCGGCTGGTCCGTATCTCGCCGTTTGATTCCAACGCCCGCCGTCACACCTCTTTTGCATCCGTGGCGGTCCTTCCTCTCATCGATGAAATCAGCCAAGTGGCCTTGGACGAAACGGATATCCGCATCGATACCTATCGTTCCGGCGGCGCGGGCGGCCAACATGTCAATAAAACGGAATCCGCGGTCCGAATGACCCATCTGCCCACGGGTATTGTGGCCCAATGCCAATCCGAACGTTCCCAAATTAAAAACCGGGAAAACTGCATGAAGCTGCTGGCTTCCCGTGTTTGGCGGTTTCAGCGTGAAGAAGAGGAGAAGAAACGCGAGGCCAAGGTGGAAAAGAAAAAGAAAATCGAATGGGGTAGTCAGATTCGTAGTTATGTCCTTCATCCCTACAATCTCGTCAAAGATCATCGTACGGATTATGAAACCTCCAATACGGGGGCGGTACTCGATGGTGATATTCACGAATTCATCCGTTCTTTTCTGCTGATGAAATGAGCGGACGAGTCGGCCTGCGGATGGCACAATCCGTCAAGAATACCTATCCGCTCTCTCTTCTCGTTGCACTCTTTATTCTTTCCCGCTTTTTGTTGTTTTCAGAGACTCCCTATGAATGGGACTCCGTCAATTATGCCAAGGGATTTCAGCATTTCAGCCTGGCGGAAGATCAGCCGCATGCACCGGGTTCTATTCTTTATATCCTGCTCGGAAAGGTGCTCCTCCCGTTTGCGGGCGATCCCATCCGTGTTCAGTTGTTCATCAGCCTGCTGTTTGGGCTGTCGGGTCTCCTTTTCTGCTATCGTTCCGCCAAACTGTTGGTTTCGCGGCGGGCGGGCCTGTTGGCGGCCCTTTTTTGCCTATTGAATCCGGTCCTGTGGTTTTATGGAATCGTAGCGGAAATCTATGCCGTGGTGTTTGGATTGAGCGCGGCCATCGGTTATTTCCTGATCCGTCTGACCCGGGAAAAAAGCGCCAAGGCTTTTTTTCGTGCGACCTTTCTTCTCGGTCTGGCCGGCGGGTTTCGGCTCGACGTCGCCCTTTTTCTTTTTCCGCTGTGGATTTTCTTGCTTCTCTATTATGCCCGGCGATCACCGAGTCTGCCGATCGGCCGATCGATCGCGTTGCTTCTTTTGTCGAGCGGCCTATGGTTTGTGCCAACCCTTGTTCATTGCGGCGGCTTGGCCGAATGGCTTCGCCTGATCAAACAAGCCATGTCTCCTGTTTTTTTGCAGGAAAGTTCGCTGCTGTACGGCGCCAGTTTGGCTCAACATGTGCGTATGGCGGCCAAGTTGGGGGCCTGGCTGTTCCTGACCATCGGTGTGCCGGGTGCGGTTGCCCTGTTTTTATGGTATCGTTCAATCAATTCTGTTTGGGACAAAGGAGCGGTCCGTTTTTTTATTTTGTGGATGCTGCCGGCGCTGCTCTTTTTTATCGTGGTTTATATCGCCAAACCGGGTTATCTGATGATTCTGCTTCCGCCGGCGATTCTTTTTATTTCCGTGGTTCTGGATAAGGCCTTGCGGGGTGTTTATTCCTGTTTTGTCTTGTCGTTGCTGCTTTGCCTCCCGGGTATTTTCTATTTTTTTTCCCCGGGCCTCTGTCGGAACGAGGTCCCCTATCAAATGCGGGCCGATAAAAGTGTGCAGCGCTTGTTCCGCTATACCCTGAATGATGTGCGTTATCGCGACCGCGAAAATCGCGCTTTCTGTTCCCTGTTGCGGAGTGCCTTGCCCGAGACCGGGATGCCGATTTTTATTTTTTCCCGTTTCTCGTCTTGGTCCTTCCGGACCGCAACCTATTATTTTCCGGACGTGGAGTCGCATCTTATTTTCCCCGGATCCGCGGAACAAAAGGGGGATCATCTTCTCTATCGTTATCGTCGAATGATGACCTTGCCCGGAGAAGAGGTGTGGTCAAGGGGTCGGGAAATTTTCCTGTTTCCACATCCCTTGTCTCCCGAAGGGCGGGAATTGGCGACACAGGGTATCGATCATCTTGAGAGTGAGACCGGCGACGGCTGTTTCCGGATTCCGTCCGGACACTATGCAAGTATTCGATTTTCAACGGATCATCTTATTCTTATTCCCGAAAGGAAAGGCTTATGATCAAAATCAATCCCAAGGAATTACGTGCCCGCGCCCTGCTGGCTGCGGACTGGTTTCTCAACTGCCAGATACCCGTGAATGCGCCACAGTGGGATGCCAATGCGGGCCGTTTCATCTATAATTACCATATTCCCACACAAAAACGGGTGAGTGCTCTGAGTTGGACGCAGGGACGCGGAATTATGGTTTTGATGGCCGCCTATCGGCTGACAAAAGAGAAGAAGTATCTGGATTGTGCCTACCGCGCGATTGATTATTTGAATGCGCTTCAAATCGAGGATGAGACCAAGCCCTATGTCGGCGCCTTTGCCGAAGAGATCCCTCAAAGTGACAAATGTTGGCCCCGAGATGGGGCGGAAGCGGCCAGCGGTTATCTCCATCTTTACAATGAGACCGGGGATAAGGAGCTGCTTCGTCGGGCGCGGTCGTATGGTGATTTTTTATTGAAAAACAGCCATCCGAAACATGGTTTTCCTCCGGTCCGCTGCTACTTCAAGCCGTACAAACTGATGTATCGTCCCGATTATTTCACGGTGGGCAGCGGTATGTTTTACGGCATGATGTACCAGGCCACAGGAGAGCGGAAATGGCTGACCAAGGGATTGAAGCCCATGATTGATGCGCTGCCTAAGCTGTTTCTGTTGGAAGACGGGGCTTTGACGGCGACCAATTTCGCTTCGCACCATTGCGAGAAAGAGGGGCGTCATGTGGTGCTCAATGATGACGGATCCGGAGCGGCCATGTTATTCGGGGCACGCCTGCTGAAAACGCCTGTTTATCTTCAGGCTGCGGAAAAGATGGCGCAGTGGATGATGACGCAAACCCGGCCGGTCAACGTAGCCTGTTCACTTCCCAGCCGTCTCTGTTTTATCATGGATGTATACCGGCAGACAGGTCAGGGGGAATATTTCTCCTATGTTTTGAGCCGGCTGAAGGAGGTGTTGGACCTCCAGGTGCTCCGTTCCGCAGACCCCTGTGTCAAAGGCGGTTTCCGAGGAGAAGATGAAGGCGGCGAAGGGTATGTGAAAGGCGGCGATAAGATGGATTTTGTGACCACCCGGGTATCGGCCTATTCCGCATTGCTGCTGTTCAAACTCATCAGCAAGGATTGGTCCACCGGTTATTCGGCCTTTGGGTGGAAGCGGAAACGAAAATAAGTTTTCCGCAATAATTTCGGCCGGGGGCTTTTCTTATTGGATTCCCTCGGCCTATTTTTTTATTTTTCATTTTTACTATTTTTAACCTGGGATAGCCGGATTCTAATCCAGCAAGGAGTCATTGTGAAAGTTTCGGTTCAGGAAAAGGGAGCCTTCAAACGCCAATTGTCCGTGGAAGTGGATGCCGAGAGCATTCAGAAAAAATTTGATGATATGTTTCAGACCTATAAAAAAGAGGTTTCCCTGCCCGGGTTTCGGCCCGGCAAGGTTCCCCGGGACATGATCCTGAAACGGTTCGGCAAGGCGTTGCGTTCCGAAGCCATTGAGGCGTTGGTCTCTTCCAGCTTTAAGGATGCCTGCACCCAGGAAAAACTGGCGCCTATCAGCAAACCGGTTATCAGTAAACTCACGGCGAATGAAAACGAGCCTCTGCAGTATGAGGCGGAATTTGAAATCGATCCGCCGGTCGTCATTGAAAAATACCGAGATTTGGATGTTAAAATCGAAACGATTCCGGTTGAGGAAAAGGATGTGGATACCGTTCTTTCCGATTTGCAGGAGCGGGTTGCCGTTTTAAAGCCCGTGGACCGTCCCATTCGCAAGGGTGATTTTGCGGAGCTGGAATATAAGAAGGTGATCATCGACGGCCGGGAAAAAAGCGATTACCAGAACCCCAAGTATCCGGTGGAAATCGGAAGCAGCCGTTTAAGCATGTTCGAAGACCGGTTGATCGGCTTGTCCAAAGACGAAGAGAAAACCGTGGAATTTACTTTTCCGGCCGACTATTCCTTCAAAGACGTGGCCGGCAAACCCGCCTCCTTTACCCTGCTTATCAAACAGGTCAAGGAAAAGGAGATACCGGCCTTAACCGATGACTTTGCCAAGGAAATTGCACCGGATGTCAAGGATCTGGAAGAACTGAAAAAGCGAATCCGGGAGGATTTGGCTGCCGAAAACCAGCGTAAGGCATTTGAAAAGGCATCGGGCCTTGTTTTAGACAAGGTGATTGAACAGAATCCTTTTGATATTCCGGATTCACGCATCGATGATTATCTGGCCATTTCCTACGAGTCCTTTCAAAAGCAGTACCCCAAGAGTGAGGTGACGCCGGAGGAGTTCCGCGAAAAGAACCGGGAATTGGTTGTGCGGGATTTTAAGAAGTACCGTATTATCGAAGCCGTGGCTGCCAAGGAGAGCCTCAAGGCCTCCCAGGAAGAGGCGGACGAAGAGGTGAAGCGTATTGCGGATTATCGTGGCGAGGATTTTGACAAGGTCAAGGCTGCGTTGAGAAAAAGCGGCCAGATGATGGATATTCGGGAGAATCTCAAGGAACGTAAGGTCCTGAATTTCCTGCTTGGAGTCAAAGAAGATAAACCCGAAATCGAGAAAAAATAAGGAAGGGAGCCGATACAATGCTTGTCCCCATGGTCATAGAACAAACGGGCCGAGGCGAACGGTCGTTTGATATTTATTCCCGGCTGCTCAAGGAGCGCATCATCTTTATCGGCACGGAAATAGACGATATGGTCGCCAATCTCATCATGGCCCAGCTGATTTTTCTGGAATACGACGACCCGGAAAAGGATATCAATTTATACATCAACAGCCCGGGCGGTATGGTGACCGCCGGATTGGCCATTTTTGACACCATCCGCTTCGTTAAACCTAAGGTATCCACCATTTGCATGGGGCAGGCTGCTTCCATGGCTGCCATTCTGTTGTGTGCCGGCGCCAAGGGGAAGCGGTTCGCCCTGCCCAACTCACGCATCATGATCCATCAACCCATCGGCGGTATCGGCGGCCAGGCGAGCGATGTGCAGATTCATGCCAGGGAAATCCTGAATATCAAGGCGCGTCTGAATAATCTGCTTTCAGAACAGACCGGCAAGCCGGTTGAGAAGATTGCCAAAGACACGGAACGCAATTACTACATGACTGCGGAAGAGGCCCTGGAGTACGGACTGATTGACGAAATCATCCGTAACCGAAAGGAAAAAACCGCATGAGTCGAGCCGCCGGCGGACGAATGACCTGCTCTTTCTGCAACCGCAGCAGTACGGAGGTGGGGAAGCTTATTACCGGTAAGGATGTCAATATCTGTGACAAGTGCATCGGCATGTGCAATGATATTCTGACCGAAGAACAGCGTATCCGCAGTGACAAGTTCCAGTTTCATCTCCCGAAGCCTTCGGAAATCAAAGAGGAGCTCGATCAATACGTCATCGGTCAGGAAGCGGCCAAGAAGTCCCTTTCCGTCTTGGTCTACAATCACTACAAACGCATTGCCCAGGCATCACTCCCGGGGGAAGTGGAAGTGGATAAGTCGAATATCCTTCTTCTGGGACCCACCGGTTCCGGTAAGACCCTGTTGGCGCAAACCCTGGCACGTACCATCAAGGTTCCCTTTACCATCACCGACGCCACTATTCTGACCGAAGCGGGGTATGTGGGAGAGGATGTGGAAAATATCCTGGTCCGCTTGCTCCAATCCGCCAATTATGATGTCGCTGCCGCGGAGCGGGGCATTATTTATATTGATGAAATCGACAAGATCAGCCGAAAATCGGCCAATCCCAGCATCACACGGGACGTTTCCGGTGAAGGTGTCCAGCAGGGACTTTTAAAGATACTTGAAGGGACCATTTCTTCTGTCCCGCCCAAAGGCGGTAGAAAACACCCGGAACAGAATTTAGTACACATCAATACCCGGAATATCCTTTTTATCTGCGGCGGTGCTTTTGAAGGGATTGAAGATATCATTGGCCGCCGGGTGGGCAAGGGGAGAATGGGCTTTACTTCCGGCGAAAAAGCGGCCAAAATCACGGATCGGAACGAGTTGCTCTCCATGGTCGAGCCGGAGGATTTGATCCAGTACGGTCTTATTCCGGAATTTGTGGGCAGGTTACCGGTTCTGGCTCCCCTCCGGGAACTCGATCGCAGCGCGCTGCTCACTATCCTGACCGAACCGCGCAATGCGCTCATCCGCCAATACAAACGCTTGTTTGAAATGGAAAATGTGGTGCTGACCGTGACGGACTCCGCCCTGAACGAAATCGTGGAAATCGCTCTTCGGAAAAAGACCGGTGCACGGGGATTGCGACTCGTCATCGAACAAATCATGGTTGATATCATGTACGAGGTACCGGATATGAAGGAGATCGGCGAGGTGGTGGTAGACGGCGGTGTGATTCGCAACGAAAAAGAGGCTGTCTATATTCCGCGAGAAAAAGAAGAAAAGAAGAGCGCTTAGACGGGATTTTCTTCCTTATCCGGTCCATCCGAAACGCTTTCCGAACCGGTAATTTTCGACATGCGTCGGTCCATCAGTTCAAACCGTTTGCCTGCCTGGTCATATTCCTTGCGTAATAAATCAATTTTAGTCCCGATGTTCGAAAAGTGGTCGAAAAAGAGGGCAAAATCCGCCTGAATCCGTTTCAGCCGTTCCTGCAGTTCAACCGCATTCTTCTCAATCTCCATGCCGCGCAACCCGAAGACAATGACCTGCAAATAGGCATAAAATGAGTTGGGGGAGACTGGGATGACTTTTCGTTTCCGGGCATGATCGAGCAGGGTGTTGCCTTCCGGAATCTGTTCGTCCTGAGTGATGATTTCGTAATAAATGGTTTCAGAGGGGATGTACATCAGGGCAAAGTCAAAGGTGCCTTCGCCCGGTTTGATGTACTTGTCCGCAATCTTATCCAGATGTTTTTTGACATCCGAGGAGAATTCTTTTTTGAATCGGGCTTTTTGTTCATCGGTCAGCGAGGAATCGTAGAAACGACGAAAGTTTTCCAGCGGGAATTTGGCGTCCACGGGCACTAACTTGTCAGCCAGTTTGATGACCGCATCCACCTTGGAGTTATCCGCAAAGGCGTGTTGCAGGGTGTAGAGTTCGCGCGGGAGCATTTGTTCGAGGATACGTTCCAGAATGAGTTCACCCAGGTTGCCGCGCAGTTTGGGGGATTGGAAGATATCCGAGAGGCGGCTGATGTCTTTTCCGATGGTTGATAGGGAATCGGTCTTTTCGCCCAGTACAGCCAGCCGTTTCTGGAGTTCCATCATAAATTTGGCAGCATCGTCCAGCCGTTTGTTGGTACCATTGATGACATCTTTGTTCTCCCCAAGCCGGGTGTTGATGCCATCCGTTACGTTCCGCATGTTCAGGCCTAAGGATTCCTGAAGCCGGAGCACAGAATCCGAGAAGAGCCGGTTACGTTCCGAGGATTCCTCTTCCAGTTTTATTTTCAGGGATTCGAGTTGCTGTTGCAGGAGGAAGAGGGCGTTGTCCGGACGCCGGGTTTTAAGAAAAACATAAAGAAAGATGACTGCCAGGAGAAACAGAATAACAATCGAAAGGAGTTGAGGTGTCATAGTGCGGGATCGTTGCAAACATAGGAATACTTTTCTATCCAATCTGCCGGTGCGCCCAGTTCCCAGGAATTTGACCCTGTCAGTATCCAGACCGGATACCAAGCCATAATGAAATGGTATTGGGCCGTATCGGAATAGGTATAACTCCAGCTATGCGGAGCGTAGGCGGAGTCCACGGCCAAGTTGTTATCAGAATAGACGGAGGTTTCCTCGTCGAACCAGTAATCGGTCATCCAGCCATCTTCAAAATATCCCGCCTCTTCCTCGGGTATCAGAGCGCTGATGTAAAGATACAGGTTGGTTTCCGCCCAGAAGACCTGACCGTTTTTGATGAAAAAGATGACCACCGTATTGATTCCCGGCTTGATGGAAATGGAACCTTGAACGGAATCACCGGATTTAGCCAACGAGCCGCTGGAGGCAATGGGTGTGTAGCGGGAAGTGCTGTATCCGGCAAGAAGATCTTCAAATTTTAAAACGTTTTTTCCTTCCAAGGCCTTGGCACGCGCCATTTCCTCGGCGCAGGCATTCGATGGCTCGTCGTTGTACGCCATGGACATAAAGTCCCACCAGAAGACCATGAATTTCACTTCGTCGAATTGAATAAGCGCTTGTGTCTTGCCCAATTTGGACTGCTTGATGGAATCTTGGTCGACCATGACGCCATTCAGTTTGGTGACGATGTTGCCGGGAAAGATTTTATTCAAATCTCCGACGAACCGATCCGATGAGCCGATGGAAATTGTTTTCAGTCCGTCTGCCGGGACGGGCTCGGTTCCCTTTTTATCACAGCCCAGAAAGCAGAGGGATGCAAGGCTTAGAAATAGGATAAATTTTAACATTGTGCAGCTCCTTAGAACTTGTATTGAAGATTGCCGGAAACCTCAATCCCGAAAACGGATTGGTCCTTCATCTTGGGTTTATTATCATCGTCAAGTTCGAGTCCGGTCATCGAACCAAAATCCAATCCCAGTTCGGCACCGGTAAAAAGGTGTTCGCTGATGCGATAAGAACCACCGGTTCCGATAGTTGCGATAAAGGCATCGCCTATGCCGCTTTTTTCACCTTCGTAGCTTGCCAGGGAAAGTGAGCCGAAGGGTTGATAGACGTCAAGCGCTTCGACCGGAATGGCGGCTTTCAGCGTGAAAACAATATCACTGGCATCGGACCCTTTGGTGGTTTGTCCGTCCCGATCTGTTGTGCTTGCGCCTTTTTTATAATTCGCCAGTCGAAGGCTTGCAGGCAATTTGTCGATGACTTCCGTGGCCAGGAAAAGCGCCCAATTGACCTTGAGACCTGCTTCGATGGTGGGACCGTCTTCTAATTCATCGCTTCCGTAAACGGTAAAACCCAAATCAAATAAGGAGGTAATTTTACGATCCGCTGCAATAAAGATATATTCCGCAGCAATAGAGGTGTTAAATTCGTTGCCCGGGCTGAAGGAGGCATCGGGTACTTCCTTGGGTGTATAAGGCCCCTTGAATAGATAAGAGAAGCCTAAGCCCACACTGAGATCTCCCGGCCCGATGTCCTTGAAGGCCAAGCAAGAGGAAATTCCGGCAGACACATCCAGCGAATTATAGATGTTCGCATTCTTAAAGGCCAATTGTCTTGTGGCGATTCCGCCGGCGGAAGTGGTCTGCTCTTCTGTAAACTGGTTTGTTCCCGTTGGAAGCTTCAGTCCGAATGTTCCGATTAACAGTTCTTTGTAGACATAGCTTGCACGGAATTTTGTGTTGGAGACTCGAAGAATGGATGAATTGTCTTCGCTTGAGGTTGCCAGGGTCGGGGTGGTGATGGCGTCCAAGGAAAGCTGATCGTTCATCGAAAAGGAGTAAATGGTCGGCAAGGCCAGAAGTGTGGCGTTTTGTTCCCCTGCCGAGGCATGTTTGAAATAGAATCCTGCATCCAGATAGGGATTTCTAACCCACTGCCCTTGCAGTGTCATGGTTAAAAAGAGAAGAAATACGAATATTGGTTTCATTGTTTATGACCTTTCTTAATTTCCGTCGTCCGGGATGGGTGCGGAGATTTTCACTTTTGCGGATGCGGAGCCAAAGCCCAATCCAAAGGCATCGATGTAGGAGATTCTTTCAATGTTGCCGCTGCTTTTAGGAATGGCGAGAAGATTACTGCCAAGAACTTCTGTGGCAACTGAAACGGCCTTTTCCGGCATAAAAGAGGAATTCACAGAATTGAGGGTGTAAAGTGAAATGGTCCCTCTGGCTGAAAAGTTCAGATTATTGATGGTATACACGGGTGTCGTAATTTCACTACCTCCACCTACGGGTGCCGAGGCGGTCACTTTGGTCAAATCTCCGGACTTGGAACAATCGTTCTTGACGCCTGCTGCATTGGCCGCAGTCTGCGCCTGAGAAAACTTGGGATCCGCTTTGACGGCTTCGGCGTACAAGCCTTGAGCGGTGGCAAAGTCGCCTTTGTCTTCCGCATCCAGCCCCTTGGAATAAGACAGGAAGGCAAGAACATTCTCGGTCGGAACTTTGGCAATAGCCTTGCGCTCTTTGTCGGTCAGCACAATGCCCATTTGATCCACGACTTTAAGCACTAATGCTTTTTCCAGTTTGAAAATATCGGCGAGTTGTCCGTTCTGCGATTCAATGGCTTTCAGTTCGCCGTTCTTGACATCTGCAAAGCCGGCATCCATCTTGATGGTGGCATTGTCATTGCTTGCAAAGGAGCCGTTCACTACCTTTTCTGCACCCACCAGCTTGCCGAACCGTTCCGCGTTTTTTTCTTCCAGAAGGCCGGTCTGACCTAATGCCATTTCATTCACCAGCGCCTGCATTTGAACACGCTCAATGACCTTGAGCCGTTCAACCTTGGACAGATCCGTGGCCACCATTTCAGCCAACCCTTTCTGGAGCGGATCCAAATCTTTATCGGATCCGGTGTTGGCAAAGGTGACAACAGCCACGGAATTGGGCGCGATGTTTGTAGCATCCAGGCTTGCTTCCTGTTGCAGTGCCTGAGCGGCGCGTTGCTTGGCTGCCTTGGCACTGACATAGGAGGCATATTTCTTCATCTTGGAGGCATAGCCATTGAAAATACCGAATTCCTTATAGCGAAGGAATTGTTTTTCTGCGGCCAGGGAATTACCTTTTTTATCCTGGAGGGAACCGACATAAAAGACCAGTTCCGCATCTTTGCTGTCCGCGGTCCAGGCCAGTTTGAAGGCTTTTTCAGCCGCATCCAGGTTGCCCAGTTTGTATTGGCACATGCCTTTGTATTTGTTGGCTTCAAAGTCATCCGGCTTGAGCTCAAGGGCCATGTCCACGGCTTTGTCGGCTGCTTCGAAATTTTCCTTCTTGAAATTGCTTTTAACGGTCTGCATCATGGGTTTGATGTCCACCACAGGGGCGGCCTTGGGTTGAACGGCCGGTGCAGGGGTGGATGTGGTTGTGGATGCGTTTTCCGGTGCGGCAACGGTCTCCTCTGCGGCTATGACCGGTTGGTCTGCAACCTCTTCTGCAAGCAGACCCATGCCCATGCCTGAAAACAGCAGAGAGAATGCCAGGAATGTGGATGTTTTCATATCCTCTTCTTTGGGTTAAAGTTATATTATTGAAGAATGTTGTTGACGATGGTTAGTCTTTCCTGTGCTTGGCGGTAATCATCGTTGATGGACAGGGCTTTTTCATACATCTCCTTGGCGGTTTTGAAGTCGCCTTTATCTTCGGCATCAAGTCCTTTTGAAAAGAACATCAAGGCGTTCAGGTCTTCATTATCGGATTTATTAATGGCCTTTTTCTCTTCTTTGCTCAGGGAGAGATCCAGATCATCGGCAATCTGAAAGGAAAGCTTTTTGATCAGATTGAAGAGCTTCTTTTTTTTGCCGGTCACTTCCTCGGCCGTAACGGTTTCTCCGGTCTCTACGTTAACCAAGCGGGCGTCGATTCGCATTTCGCCGTCAAAACCCTGGTTGAAGCTGCCCATCATGAGAAGGTCGGCACCGAGGAGTTTGCCTGCTTTCTGGGCAGCGGATTCATCGGTCAGGCCGGACATGGAAAGGCCCAATTCCTGAATAATCTTGTTCAGATCGGTCCGTTCTATCATTTTCAGGGACTTGATTTTGGACAGTTCGGTGGTCATCATTTCCCCCAATCCTTTGCATAAGGGTTCCAGGGCCTCTTTTTCAGAGAGACTGTTGTTGGAAAAGGGGAGGACGCCTACGGTCAGGGAAAAGGATATGGAAACGGAGAGATAAACGATCAGACAAAAAAGAGGAAGTATGGAACGCATCATTATAGTCCCTGCCTGGCTGAAGGGGCCTGGCATTAAAATTATATTACGAATATAATATCTCAGAATAAACGGATGCAATTGAAGGAAAAGACTTTAATTCGGGATTAACCCTTCGGAGATTTCCCTTGACAGGGACTCCCTGTATTAGGGATTTTTAAACGTCATGAATGATTTATTCGAAAATCTGATTTTCAAAAAAGAAGACATCATCCAATTTCCGGATGGTATTCCGGGTTTCGAGCATCATAAACAATTCGTATTGGTTGAAGTGCCCGAACATGAACCCTTTCAATGGTTGGTTTGCGTAACGGACATCAATCTCCGTTTTGCAGTCATTAATCCCATGATTATACGGCCGGATTATAATCCGCCGGTATCCAAGACGCAGCTCGAATCCCTGGAATTTTCAAATCCGGAAGAGGTGATGATTTTGGTTATCATCACGCTGCACAAGAATCTGGCGGAATCAACGGCCAATTTCATGGGGCCGATTTTTCTGAACCGAAAAAAGAACCGCGGCAAGCAAATCGTACTGGATTCGGATACCTATTCGGTTCAGGAACCGGTGATTAGGAGCTGAACGGCCATGTTGGTACTGACGCGAAAACTCGGTGAATCCATCCGTATCGGCGACGATATCCGCGTGGCTATTGTGGAACTTGACGGCCGCTCCGTGAAAATCGGCATCGATGCACCCCGGAGCGTCATCGTACATCGCGAAGAGGTCTACGAACGCATTCAAACCGAAAACCGTGCGGCCGCCAAAACGGTCAAGGTTGATTTGGGCGAAATCGCCAAACTCTGGAAGCTCAAGAAAAAAAACGACGCTTAAACACCGCTTCTTTCTGTTGCCGCCCATCCCGGAATAAATTATCTTTTTACCGCTGTCATCAGACGCACGGAGAGGTCGCATAGTTGGCTTAGTGCGCTGGTTTGCTAAATCAGTGTGGGGCTTATAACTCCACCGAGGGTTCGAATCCCTCCCTCTCCGCATTTTTTTTTCTGCAGAAATGAGCATGGCTCCAGTACATCAAACCCCCATTTCCGTCCGGTATGCGGAGACCGATCAGATGGGATGGGTTCACCACTCTGTCTACCCCGTTTATTTTGAACAGGCCCGGGTGGAACAGATGATTGCACTTGGTATTCCTTATGATCAGCTGGAAGCGGAGGGTATCTTGCTGCCTTTGTTCGAACTGCACGTCAACTATCGGCGTCCCCTTCGTTTTGGTGAGACTTTTGTGGTTCACTCGCGGATGGGGCCGGTGACCGGTGTCCGTCTCCGTGTAGAATATGAAATTTTCTGTGACGATCAACTTTGCGTAACCGGTTATACCCTACATGCTTTTACCGGCAGGAACGGACGGCCCATCAGACCGCCGAACCGCCTGGTTCAGTGTTTGCAATCATCATTTCCGGGATAAGCCTTTCGTTCTGTCGGTCATATTCCTCCCAATCCGATAAAGCGTCCAATCAAACCTTAATCAGGGAGTCCTATGAATTTACTTCGTAACCGCTGTGGTCAGGGCATGACCGAGTACATTGTCATTGTGGCCATTGTCGCCATTGCGGCTATTGCCGGATTCAAGTTCTTCGGGAAAAAAGTCACGGACAGCATTACCAATACGGCCAATCAATTGGAAGGCACCACAGGTGAGGGAATCGATGCCGGGACCTCAGAAATAAAATAATCGCCAAACGCCTATTTCGCCCCGGTCTTTTTCGTCGGGCAGATATATGTTGCCTGGGATGAATTTGAAAAATTTATTTTCACTTGCAGCGTTTATCCGGGAAAACCATGAAAAAGACCGCCTTCTTTTTTCTTTTCGTCATTGCGTTATGTTGTGTGCCGCTCTTTGCGGACTTTGAAAAGCTCCGTTGGGGTATTTCATTGAAAAAACTTACACAGCATTGTCATGGCCTCAAACGAGCTAAGAATCCCTGCTATTTTGATGGGGTCAATGTGTTCGGCCCGGATACCTTGAGGACCGTTTTTTCAAACGGGGTCGGGCGTCTTGAAAAAAAACGAAGCTATTTCTTCCATCAAAAGGGATTGGTTGCCGTTGAGGTCCAGTACGATCAAATGGATCTTCCGACCTTCGACGAGGCCGTGGTTCGCAAACTCAAGAAAAAACATGGTGAGAGCCAGCTTCAGTGCGTCCGTCAACAGGACAGTACCAAACAGAACCTTTTTTATATCTGGCGGCTCAAAGAGGATGTGGTGGTGGCTGCTTTCGGCCATTTTATTGTGGCCGGTCCAAGTACCTATGATTGGGTTCGAGTGACCTATTATGAAAAGAAATTTTATTCGATTAAGAATGCGGCCCGAAACAGTTTGGCCGGTTCCGGTGATTGGTGTGTTTATTATTAATGAATAAAGGGTGCCTTATGCACCGAAGTGAAACCTAAAAAGGAAGGACACGACATGCCCTGCGGAAAAAAACGCAAGCGCCACAAAATCAATACGCACAAGCTCAAGAAACGGAGAAGGAAGAACCGCCACAAAAAGAAGTAAAATCACCCCCGGGAATGTTTCGGGTTGTGCCGGTCGAACTTAATCACCGTGCAATTACCGTTTCCGCACAACCGAAATTCATCCGTATAGTGTTTCACGAGAAAGACTCCTCGACCTTGCTGTCTGGTCAGATTTGTCGGACAGAGCGGATCGGGGAGTTGTTTTTCGTCATACCCCTCTCCCTCGTCTATGACGCCGAACAGGATATGGTCCGCGGTTGTTTCAAATACCGTGATGACCCTTTTTGACGTGTCTCCGCGATTGCCGTGGAGAATGGCATTGGTCACCAGTTCCAGTATGACCAATCTGAAATTTTTCAGAAATTTTATCGTGCACCCCATGCGATCCAGATAATCGACCCGATCTTTCAGAAAGGCCATCATATCGTCGAAGTCCCGCAGTGTTTTGATGTCATAGTGCCCGTCCGGGGGGAGTCCGCAGAGCGACAACCATGCCTGCTGACGCGGCGGCTCAGTCAGTTGGCAGGTAAAGGTGTAAGCCTTTTGCAGCGTCATGAAGAGCACTGTCGCCTCCGGCATCTGAATCTTATTTTCCGGATAGGTTGCGGCGTTAAAAATGGCGCAGGGCACGCCTTCCGCCAACAGATTGACGGTGGGCGACGGATGTCGGGAGGAGCGGAAGCTTAACGGCGAATGTCCTGCATTGGCAAAGCGAAGGTGATGGGTCCGGTGATCGAGAATAGCGAGAAAAGCGGTCAGATAGTGCAGGGGGGCGATATGGTCAAAGAGGAGCCTGTTGACCTGAGAAAGAACCTCGCCGGGTTTGCACTCGGGCTTCAGGCAAAAACGGAAGGCCATCTTGCACATGGCGGAAAAGGGGCGTCCGGCCGGTTCGTCCGGATGAACCTGAAAAAAAAGGAAAGCGGTTTCGTCGTCCGACAGCGGAAGAATTTCCATGCCTTGATTCGTTAAGGGGTGGTCGGTTCGCGTCAGGGTCATTTTCAGTCCGCCGATCGTCGGCAACGTATCTGGGATGGGCGTACGGTTGCGGAGATCTTTTCCCGCTTCATCCAATCGGAGGGGCGAATATGTTTTCATTATACAAAGAAGTATAATTTCGGACGAATGAAAGTGTCAACGCGTCTTTTCAAGGAAGATGAATTAATATTTTACTTTGCAAATCAGAACAAATTATCTTGTTTTTTTTAAAAGAGGCGGTCGAATGAAGAAAACAGTACTCCATCCAAAGCATCTCGGTCTAAACGCCAAAATGGCGGAGTTCGCCGGATTCGATATGCCTATCCAATATAGCGGCATCGTTGCCGAACATATGGCCGTGCGTCACCATGCCGGTATCTTCGACGTGTCGCATATGGGAAATTTCTTTCTCAGCGGTCGGGATGTCCCTTCTTTTTTACAAACCATGGTGACCGCGGATATTCGAAAATTGGAACCCAACAAAGCGGTTTATACGCTGATGTGCTATCCGGACGGCGGTGCGGTCGATGATTTATTGGTCTACTGTCTCGGCATCAATCGCTACATGATGATTGTCAATGCCGCCAATATCGAAAAGGATCTCCGCTGGCTCAAGGAAAATGAGAAAGGGGAGGTGCAGATAGACAATCTCAGCGCAGAGTATGCTATTTTGGCGGTTCAGGGTCCGGACGCTGCCCGTATTCTTGACACGCTTTGCGAAACCCCGTTATCCAATGCCCCCGCCTTTTCCATCGGTAAAAACCGGCTTCAGGGCAAGGAGTTCCTGGCCTCCCGGACCGGCTATACCGGCGAAGACGGCTTTGAAATCACCCTTCGCGACGAATTTGCCGTGGAGCTCTGGGATGCCCTTCTCCATGCCGGTGTCACACCGTGCGGCCTGGGCGCGCGCGACACCCTTCGTTTAGAGATGGGATATACCCTGTATGGCCACGAGATCAACGGAAAGACCAATGTACTTGAAGCCGGATTGGGTTGGATTGTCGATTTGAATTGTCCTGATCCCTTTATCGGCAAAGAGGCGCTGATCGCCTCCAAACAGCAGGGACTGAAGAAAAAGATCATCGGTCTGGTCTGTGAGGATAAAGGGATTCCCCGTGCTGATTGCAAGGTCTTTAAGCAGGGCGTCGAAGTCGGCGTTGTCACGTCCGGCGGCCACTCTCCGATCTTAAACAAAGGGATTGCTTTGGCCCGTGTTGATTCCGCAGCCGTGGCGGCAGGCGATTATCTCGATATCGATGTTCGCGGCCGTCTTTTATCCGCGCTTTCCGGCAAGCGGAAGTTCATTCATGGCCGATAAGGCTCTTTTCCGCGTGGTGGACGCCAATTTCAACCGTCTCCGGGAAGGTCTTCGCGTGGTGGAGGAAATCGAACGGTTGGTTCGTTCCAATAAAAAAACATTTCCGATTCTAAAAACACTTCGTCATCAGATCAGCGGTTGCGAAAAAAAAGTCTCTGTTCGGATCCGTTTATTGGCCCGCAACAGTTCGGGCGATCCCGGACGGCGGATAACCTGCGGTTTGGAGAGTAAACGGGCTTCCTTATCGGAATTGACAACAGCCAATTTTAAACGGTGCCAGGAAGCGGCCCGCGTGCTGGAGGAATTCCTGAAACTGATTGATGGGGCGGCCGCCTCGGAGATGAAGGAAATTCGATTCAGGCTGTATGATATCGAGAAGCGGATTTATCCGCATTTGGTCCCAATATCTTCGGAAAAAGAGAGGAATTTTACTTTACAATAACCGGTGCGGATGTCTATCTTTTTTTGTTTCCGATTTTTATTCCTTTAACGAAAGTCAAACCATGGCAGGCGGAGTCAACAAAGCAATTTTGGTCGGTCATCTGGGGCGGGACCCGGAACTCCGGTATATCGCTTCCGGTAATGCGGTGGCCTCTTTTACATTGGCCACCAGCGAGATATACAAAGACAAATCCGGTAATCGGCAAACCCGGACGGTGTGGCATAATATCGTCATTTGGGGGAAATTAGCTGAGATTGCGAACCAGTATCTGAAAAAAGGACGCCAAGTCTACCTCGAAGGACGTATCGATAACCGTTCCTATGACGATAAAGAAGGCAATAAGAAATATATTTCGGAAGTGGTCATCGACATGGGCGGTAAGATGGTCATGTTGGGCGGCAGCGGAACCGGCGGCGGGGGAGAGGAAGCGGAAGGGGAAACCGCGTCGGAATCCGGTATGGGCAAAGGCATGAGTGCCATGCCTCCGAGCGGCGCTTCGGCCCTTAAAGATGATGCGGATCTGCCTTTTTAATGGTTTTGTATTTTATCATTTCTTAAATAAACTTTTACTTCGGAGGATTACATGGCAGCAAAGAAGGTTCCTTATGACGGTAATACAGCGGTTGCTCATGTCGCTCATGCGACAAACGAGGTGATAGCCATTTACCCCATCACCCCCTCATCGGTTATGGGCGAAGTGGCGGACGAAAAGAGCGCCCGTGGCGAGAAGAATATATGGGGCACGGTTCCGACCGTTATTGAAATGCAGTCCGAAGGCGGCGCGGCCGGTGCCGTGCATGGGGCCCTGACCGCCGGTGCGCTGACCACCACCTTTACCGCCTCCCAGGGCTTGCTCTTAATGATTCCGAATATGTATAAGATTGCCGGAGAACTCACGCCCACGGTCTTTCATGTCTCTGCACGTTCGTTGGCCGCTCAGGCGCTTTCCATCTTCGGCGACCATTCGGACGTGATGGCTGTGCGTCAAACCGGCTTTGCCCTCCTGGCTTCGGCCAGCGTTCAGGAAGCCATGGATTTTGCCCTGATTTCCCAGGCGGCATCGTTGGAATCCCGTATTCCTTTTATGCATTATTTTGACGGGTTCCGCACGTCGCACGAAATTCAGAAGATCAACGAGCTTTCCTTTGACGACATGCGGGCCATGATGTCCCAGGACGATATCATCGCCCATCGCAAACGGGGCTTGAATCCTGCGGCCCCTTTCATGCGCGGTACGGCGCAGAATCCGGATGTCTATTTCCAGGGACGTGAAACGGTCAATCCCTATTATCTGGCTTGCCCCGGCATTGTGCAGAAGGCCATGGATAAATTTGCCAAAATCACGGGCCGTCAATACAAACTTTTCGACTATGTCGGCGCCCCGGATGCCGAAGAGGTGGTGGTGGTCATGTGCTCGGGTGCGGAAATCGTACAGGAGACCGTGGATTACCTGAATGCCAAGGGTCGGAAGGTCGGTGTGCTCATTGTCCGTCTTTATCGCCCCTTCAGTGTTGAACATTTTGCCAAGGCTTTGCCGGCTACGGTCAAGAAGATTGCGGTCCTCGATCGCACCAAAGAACCCGGTTCACTCGGCGAGCCGTTATACGGCGACATTCGTACCTCGCTTGGTGAAGCCATGGAAGCGGGTCTGCTCAAACTCCAGAAGTACCCGGTGGTCATCGGCGGTCGCTACGGCCTCGGTTCCAAGGAATTTACCCCGGCCATGGCCAAAGCGGTTTTCGACGAACTCCAAAAGGCGTCGCCCAAGAACCGGTTTACCGTGGGCATTGAAGAGGATGTGACGCATTCGAGTCTGGCCTTTGATTCCAGTTTCTCCGTTGAATGTGACGATTGCTACCGCGCCCTTTTCTACGGACTCGGTGCGGACGGCACGGTGGGTGCGAACAAAAACTCCATCAAGATCATTTCCGATGAAACGGACAACAATACCCAGGGTTATTTTGTGTACGATTCCAAGAAGGCGGGCTCCATTACGGTGTCGCATCTTCGATTCGGCAAAAAAACCATCCGTAGTCCTTATCTTATCAGCCATGCCAACTTCATTGCCTGCCACAAGTTCACCTTCCTTGAGAAGTACGATATGCTGAAGAACGCCCAGGAAGGGGCGGTTTTCCTTCTCACCTCCTCCTATGGTGCAAACGAGGTATGGGACAAATTGCCCATTGAAGTCCAGAAGCAGATTATCACCAAGAAAATCAAGTTCTATGTTATTGATGCGGTTAAGATTGCCGAAGACCTCGGTCTCGGTGCCCGCATCAATACCATCATGCAAACCGTCTTTTTCCACATCTCCAAAGTCATTTCTCCGGATGTGGCCATCAACGCCATTAAAACGGCTATCAAGAAAACCTACGGCCGCAAGGGCGACGATGTGGTCAAAATGAACGTCGATGCGGTGGATCAGGCCATCGCCAATCTGCAGGAAGTCAAGGTTCCGGCTGCGGCCACGAGCAAATCGGTTTTTCCGGATACGGTTCCTTCCTTTGCGCCGGATTTCGTCAGGAATGTCACGGCCAAGATCATCCGTCAGGACGGCGATTCGGTCAAAGTATCGGAAATGCCGGTCGATGGTACCTGGCCTACCGGCACGACCCAGTACGAAAAACGGAATATCGCGGAAAAGATTCCGCTCTGGAATCCGGAAACCTGTATCCAGTGCGGACAGTGTTCCATGGTCTGTCCCCATGCCGCGATTCGGCCCAAGGTTTATGCGCCCGCCTCTTTGTCCAAGGCGCCCAAGACCTTCAAGTCAATCGACGCTTCCGGTAAGGATTTGGCCGGACTCAAGTACACCCTTCAGGTGGCGCCCGAAGATTGCACGGGTTGCGGAACCTGCGTTTTTAACTGTCCCAAGGGCGACAAGGAAGCGATTAAGATGATGCCGCAGGAACCCCTGCGTCATGCGGAAGCGGAGAATTACGCCTTTTTCCTTTCTCTGCCTGATACGGATAAAAAGCTGTTCAAACGCAACAGCATCAAGGGCTCCCAGTTCATGCCCCCGCTGTTTGAATACTCGGGTGCGTGTGCGGGTTGCGGTGAAACAGCCTACATTAAGCTTCTGACCCAACTTTTCGGGGACAGGGCCATTATCGCCAACGCCACGGGTTGCTCCTCAATTTACGGCGGTAACCTGCCTACCACGCCCTACTGCAAGAATTCGGAAGGAAGCGGCCCGGCCTGGACCAATTCCCTCTTTGAGGATAATGCGGAAGTGGCTCTCGGTATGCGTCTTACGGCCGACCAATTCCGTTACTATGCGTTGACCGTGGTCGACAGGATTCTGGCCTCCGGCAAATGCACGGATTGCGCTGCTCTCTTGAATGAGGTCAAGAATGCGGATCAATCCACCTTCGAAGCCATTGATGCGCAACAAAAACGCGTGGCGGAACTCAAGAAGAAACTGAGCGGCTGTTCGGATCCGGATTGCAAGGAACTGTTTTCTGTGGCCGATTCCCTGGTAAAGAAGTCCGTTTGGGCCGTGGGCGGTGATGGCTGGGCTTATGATATCGGCTACGGCGGTCTCGACCATGTGCTGGCCTCGGGCAAGAACGTGAATATCCTGGTGTTGGACACGGAAGTTTATTCCAATACCGGCGGTCAGGCCAGTAAATCCACCCCGCGTGGTGCGGTGGCCAAGTTTGCGGACGGCGGCAAGCCCACAGGCAAAAAAGACCTCGGTCTCATCAGCATGACCTATGGAAACATTTATGTGGCCCGCGTTGCGCTGGGCGGTAATATGAACCAGGTGGTTAAAGCTTTTGTGGAGGCCGAAGCCTATGATGGGCCCTCCCTTATCATCGCTTACAGCCACTGTATTGCCCACGGTATCGACATGACCAAGGGTCTGGACGAACAGCGCAAGGCTGTGGAGGCGGGACATGCCCTGCTCTATCGGTTCAATCCCGACCTGCTCAAAGCGAACAAAAACCCGCTCTCACTTGACAGCAAAGCGCCGTCACTGGCCATGCAGGATTTTGCTTACGGTGAAACCCGTTTCAAATCCCTGACCAAGACCAAGCCGGAAGATGCCAAGCGGCTCATGGAACTGGCCCAGCAGGATGTCAGTAACAAGTGGATTTACTACAAGGCATTGTCGGAAATCGATTTTTCCAAGAAAGCCTGATATTTTCTGAGTCAACCCATCCGGGGGCGGAGGGCAAAAAACCTTCCGCCCCCTTTTTCAAGTCCATACCGGTATTGCCAAAAGGAGTACATGCCATGATAAACGGCAAGGTCAAGTGGTTCAACGACAAAAAGGGCTATGGTTTCATCGTCAAGCCGGACGGCCAGGATGTTTTTGTGCATATCAATGACATCAACCGTGGAGATATTCTGCTCGAAAACGAAGAGGTCGAATTCGAGTTGGCTCCCGGTAAGAACGGCGAAAAAGCCGTGAATGTCTCTGTTTTCCGCTGATTGTAGTGTGTCAGTTTAATTTCTTAACTTTAAGTAAAATTTAAAGCCTTCGGATAGGGGTAAGGTTTTTCCCTTTTCCCTGTTATAAGGGCTTATTTTTACCTTCAAGATTTTCATCAATTTTTATTTCCTCTTTGTCTTACCCTGCCGTTTTTCAGTTCGTTATTGCTTTTTCTAAATCAGGCACGTCCGTTGCTTATTTAGGGAGAGGAGTATCCAAAAAAAGGATTTAACGAGTTAAATTGAATGATAACCTCAAGTGATAACATCCTTAAGAGCGGTACGGCTACCGATACCGGCAAGAGCGGACAATATAAGGATGAGGAGATTAAGAAGGTTGCTCGCCAATTTGAAGCCATGTTCACCTCTTATATGTTGAAGGTGATGAATGAATCCGTTCAACGTTCCGACCTGGTTCCTAAAAGCATGGGCGAAGAGTTTTTTAATGACATGCTCATGGACAAATATGCGGAAAAGATATCCGAAGGCAAAGGACTCGGCATGTCCGATATGCTTTACCGGTATTTGAGGAACAATCAGGGTGAAATGGGAAATTATTCCGGAAAAATTCGCGACTATAACAGCCAGAAGAGCATGAATTACAAGATGATGAAGTACACGGCCGGTAATCTGGGTGCTTCCGCCTCCTCGACCGCCTCTCGCAATGTCAATTCCGATATGTCCTCCATTGAGCACTTGATTCGTCAAAGCGCCGATCAATACGGATTGGAAGCCAATCTGATCAAAGCCGTTATCCGTCAGGAATCAGCAGGCAATCCCTATGCGGTCTCCAAAGCGGGTGCCAAGGGACTCATGCAGTTGGTGGACAGTACGGCTGAGGACATGGGCGTGAAAAACGTGTTCAACAGCCGCGACAACATCAACGGCGGTGCGAAATACCTGAAAAAAATGATGGACCGGTTCAATGGGGATATGGATTTGGCCCTGGCCGCCTATAATGCGGGTCCTGAAGCGGTAACGGAAAACCAAGGGGTGCCGCCCTATCCGGAAACGCAGGACTATGTCAAACAGGTCAAGCGCTATCTGGACAATTACCGACAGGTCGAAGGAGGTTCAAAATGAATCTTCCCACTCTGCCGCGGTTGAAACAGACGCTTTTAACCCTGACCCAATGGTATGGTGATTTTCAGGCGCTGTTGGTCCTGGAACAGGAAAAGATCGTTTCATCGGATACCCAGGCCTTGGCCGGTATTGTCCATCAAAAAGAGGAAATGGCGCTTCGCATTCAGGGGGCGGAAGAGGAACGGCTCGCCCTGTTTGCGGAATCGGCGCGCATCCTGGGACTGCCTGAAACGGCATTAAAGCTGGATCGCATTGCCCTGATGCTGCCCGCCCAGGAAGCGCAGGAACTTTTGGTGCTTCGGCGCGGACTCCAGACCGCCGTAACCCAAGCAAAGGCGTTAAACGAAGTCAATACACAACTGTTGAAAGATGCCGTGGCTTATGTGCAGACGGCGTTTGAATTGGTGACCGGAAAGCGGAATGTAACAAGCGGGTACGGGCGGCTCGGAAAAACAACGAGTGAAGTCCGGGTACGGCGCAATCTCGTGAATACCACGGTGTGAAAGGAATAAAACCATGAGCGGTCTGTTTGGAACCATGAATATCGGCGTCCGAGGTCTGGCTGCTTCACAGTTGGCCTTGAACATCACCTCACAGAATATCAGTAACGCCAATACGGAAGGCTATTCGCGTAAACGGCTCAACCTCACCTCCGAATACCGGCGGGACGCGGCTTACGGGCAAATGGGGTTCGGCGTGGAGGTGACCAATATCACCCGGTTACGCGATTTTTTCATCGATCGCCAGATCAATAAGCAAACGCAGGAATACAATTATTACAATGAAGTCAATGATACCCTGACCCGTTTGGAAAACATCTATGCCGAGCCTTCCGACAGCGCCTTATCCAAAGTCCTGGACAATTTCTGGAATGCCTGGTCGGATTTGGCCAACAATCCCGAAAGTCTTGCGGCACGCAATGTGGTCAAAGCGAACGCCGAGGTGTTGGTGGACACCTTTCATAATCTGAGTACCCAGATCCGTGATTTGCGCGATTCAAAGAACGATGATATTTCTTCGGTGGTGAGTCAGGTGAACCAATATCTGAAGCAGATTTACAACCTGAACAAGGAAATCGGCACCATTGAAATCTCCAGCGGGGCGATGGCCAATGACGCACGGGATCAGCGTGATTTGGCCATTAAGAAACTCTCCGAACTCATCAATGTGACCACCGAAGAAGCGGGAAACGGCATGATCAATGTGTTGACAAACGGAAATATGCTGGTTTCTCCAAGCAGCCTTGAAACCCTGGAGGTGTCCACCGTAACCAATACCCGTTCGGATGGAACCAGTTTTTCCACGCTCGGTATCCGGTATGCCTCCACCAAAAAGCAGTATACCCCGGAATCGGGCCGGCTGAAGGGGATTCTCGACTCCCGCGACCTGGTGGTACCCTATTACGAGGAACAACTCGATACCATTGCCAATACCATTGTGGAACAGGTTAATGCGCTTCACAGTCGCGGTTATTCGCTGAACGGAACATCGGGCATCGATTTCTTCAAAGTCAGTTCCCATGATGAGGCTGTTCCCCGCCATAACGAGGTTATTCACAGTCTGACCAAGCCCTATAACCCGCTGAATCTGCCCCAAACCATTCAACTCGGTACGCCCAATATCAACAGCAGCACCTTTGAATTACGGGAGAGCATTACCGGAACCCTCATTCCCGCAGCCGGTAATTATACCCTTGATCCGACCACAGGCGCAGTGACCATCCTGCTCGGTAGTGTGGATTTGTCATCTCCGCCTCAGCCCGCTCCGCCTAACCAGCCCAACTTGGTCATGAGCTATACCTACGAAGTACCTAAAGGGTTCCAGACCATCCAACAGACCTATGCCTCGAATATCGAACTTTCCGCAGCCATAGAACAGAGTGTGAGCAATATCGCTGCTGCCGGGGGCGACACCACCCGAGCCTATGCAGACACCATTCAGGTGGCTGCAGACGGTAATTATCATTACATCCACCATGTGGCAGGCCCGGACGGCATCTACGGTAATGAAGATGACGACCCGGACCTGACGCCCGGTTCCGGCGACGAACTTCGCGGTATCAGCAAGATGGTCCAGGGATCCGTTACGCTTACCGACGGAAGCAATACACTGGTTGAAAATACCGATTATTTCATCGATTATTCTACGGGCCGTATCATCTTGACCAATGGCGCATACGGCGGCGTACCGCTTTTTATCGAATATCAGGCTGCGGTCAATGGAACCGCGGGCAGTACGGACAACAGCAACGCTACCGCCATTGCCGAGCTCCGCCATTCCAATATCATGTCCCCGGATTATGAAGGGAACAATACGGCCTCCATTACCACTTTTTACAACTCCTTTATCAGTGAATTAGGTATTCAGAAAAACGAATATACCACCAACGCGGATGCCCGGCAGTTTCTGGTCCAGCAATTTGAGAGTCGGCAGGCCGAGGTAGCGGGCGTCTCCTTAGATGAAGAATTGGCGAATCTGGTCAAATATCAGCATACCTATCAGGCGGCAGCCCGAATCATCACCACCGTCGACAAAATGATAGAGACCTTGCTTCAACTGTAAGCGGAGGGAATGAATTATGATGCGCGTAACCTTTACCCAGATCAACGACACCGTGATGCGGAACATCAATTACAATGCCGCAAAATTGTCGCAACTCCAGGAACAGCTCTCTTCCGGCCGACGCTTGAACCGTCCGTCCGATAATCCCATTGATATGAAGAACAATATCAACTACAAGGCGGAATTGGCGCAGGATGGACAGTTCAAGCGCAATATCGACGACGGTGCGGCCTGGATGGCCATGACCGAAGTGGCCATGACCGATATGAATACCTTGATCCAGGATATCCGTGAGCGGGCGCTTCAGGCGGCCAGTGATACCATGACCGCCAACGAACGAGAATACACGGCCCAGGAAATTCAGCAGCTTTTACAACAGCTTGTTTCCCTCTCCAATTCGAACTACAAGGGCAATTATCTTTTCGGCGGCACCAATGCGGACAAACCGGTCTACGAATACACCGAAGACACGCAATGCACCTTTGCGCCGAATACGCTAAATGTCAACACATTTCAAAGCGGTGTCTGGAACGCCATGCGCACCTATGAAGACAACAAGCTGTATCAATACAAGCGCCTGGATCCCAATTCCGTGCACCTGACCTATACAACCACTGCGGGCGGCATTCAGACAACGGCCGTTGAAGGGGTTGATTTTGAGGTGAACTACTCGGAGGGAACGATTCGGACCATTGCGGGTAGTGCTTTTGAGACCGCGCTCAACGATCCGCTTGATTCCGAAACCGTTGATATCACCTTCAATCATTACAATAAGACCAATCGCGAGAACACCGGTTCCATCTACCGTGAAATCGAACAAGGTGTCAAGGTCCGGATAAATACCTCCGCAGATGAGGTCTTTGAAGACAATACCAGCAATCTCGACATGATCGGTGCCATGACCAACCTGCTGGATGCTTTGTATAAAAACAGCGGCGCCCGTGTCAGCGAAGCCATTACGGATATCGACGGCGTGGCCAAAGTGCTGCTGGCCGCCCAGAGCCGGAACGGCGCTCGTATCAACCGGTTCGATCTGACCGGCGACCGAAACGGCAATCGGGAAGTGGAGATTTCGCGGCTCCAATCCGAACTCGAGGATCTCGATTTTGCGGATGCCATCATGAAGTTTTCCATGAGTCAAAACGTCTACAATGCCTCCTTGCAGGCGGGCGCCAAGGTCATTCTGCCAACGCTCGGAAACTATATTTGATATGTCATTAAAAGGGTCTTTAATTTACCGGTTAAATTTTTCCTTAAAAAGCAAGTCAATATGGAAAATAATGCATCGTATAAATTTTGCAACCTATTGAATAATAAAGAGGAAAGTGATTGGCATCAGTTTTGCATATGTTAATGTGAATCCGGATAAGGAAGTCAACGATAAAACTTTCAATGAGGAGGAGAGTGACACAAAGAAAGGATGCTTTCGGATAAGGGATAATAAGGGAACAGAGGATAGAAAAGAAAATGAAAAAAGAGGCAAAACAAAATAAACGGAGGTAAGTCTTATGCCAAGGATCAACCATAATATTCCGGCCATGATCACCGGAGGTGCGTTGCGGAATATCAACCGCGACCTGAATCGTTCCCTTGAAAGATTGTCCACAGGTCTTCGTATCAACCGTGCCAGCGATGATGCCGCCGGTTTGTCCGTGTCCGAATCTTTGCGTACTCAGGTCCGCGGCTCGGCCGTGGCTAATCGAAATGCCAGTGACGGCATGTCGCTTCTGAATATCGCGGAAGGGGCGGCCAATGAAATCTCCGCCATGCTTCAGCGTATGCGCGAACTGGCGGTTCAGGCGGATAACGATACCCTGGTGACCACGGAACGCAGCTATCTGAATCAGGAATATCAGGCGCTCATGAGCGAAATCACCCGTATTTCCGCAGCCGCCCAGTATAACACGCAGACCTTGATTTTCGGCGGTGTGTCGGGTTTCGGCCGCCCGGGCGGTACGTCATCGGTGCTGCATATCGGTGCGAATAATATACAGGGAGTGGACCGTCTGTCGCTGACCATTGATGCGGTCTCAGCCGGAGCTCTCAGTTTAGTGGGTTCCGCCGTAACGACCAATGCCGGCGCGTTGGCCGCTATTTCCATTGTGGATAGCGCGATTCGATCGGTCAATGCCATGCGTGCCAATCTCGGTGCCTACGTCAACCGGCTCGAACACGCGGTCAACAACCTCGATAATCAGGAATCCAATATGCAGGCCGCGGAATCGACCATTCGCGATGTGGACTTTGCATCCGAAACAGCGGCTTTTGCCCGGTCGCAGATTCTGACCCAGTCTGCCACGGCCATGTTGGCCCAGGCGAACACGGTACCGCAGTCCGTGCTGTCGCTGCTGCAATAATTTTGTCCGGTCTGAGCCGGATTCGTATTCCACGCGACGCGTGAAAAGGAAACCCCTTTTTGCGCGTCGCTTTTTTTATTTTTTCATCATGCTTACCCGGTCTTGCGCATTATGGCTCTGTTCTCTCTATACGATCTTCGCCTTTGATCCCATGCAATATCTTAACGAGGAGCACGATAAGATGTTTTTCGGCGGCGGCGTGCGGATGGAGCAGGGAGTGAACAGCTGGTTCACGGACCGTTTTCCGGATAAGACCTATTCCTATCTGCTTCAGGCCGGGGCAGGGGACTATCCTTTGGTCGCAGAGATTCAATACGGTGTCGAAAAAGCGGATGGCCGTGCTGCCGGCTTTGTCTCGGGTCGCGGTGCGGCATTGACGGCCTATGAGGCGCAGGGTTTGCTTCGGATTTATTTGTTCTGGAAGCATCCGCGTGTACGCCATTATTTTTCCTTCGGGGTCTCGGCTTTGCAAGAGGAGATGGTGAGTGCAGGCCAGGGGCATGAGAGTATTTTTGAATACACGGATGGTATTCGATTCGGGTTTTCAGCAGGATGGTGGTTGGATATTGCGCTGTCCGAGGGCTTTTTTACGGACATCGGCCTGACTTACCGGAATATCAATTCCGATCTCTTCGGTTACCGGGAAATGATAGGATTAGTCTGCAAAGTGAATGTGGGGAGGTAGTGGAGTGGTCTGTTATTTATTCGCCATTCCACACGGTCAAAATATTTAACAACATGGAATATCTGCACAAATTCATCAATCAAAGTTCTGATCCAGACAAGCCCTTTTGCTCTCTTTTATTGGTAGACGATATGGAAAAAGCAAGGCATCACGCCTCTTCCACTTATGTCATTGCCATGACCGGTCATGGGGTCGAGACGGCTTGTTAAGCGGGTCGAAGTAGACCGGATGCTATTTATGATAAGAACCAAGGGTCAGACGGACTTTTAGAGTCTGTGTCGCCAACATCTACGGTTTTTGCGTAGATGTCTGGCGACTTACAGACTCTTATTCCGGCCTTGGCCGGTTTAGAAAAGATTAAAACCGGTCTCATTATGGTTCAGGAAAAGAGAGAGGCTATTATTCCAGGGGTTTATAAAAGATGACTTTGTTTTTATGGAAAAGGAAAATGATTTGCATGATTAAGCTTAATAAGCTATATTAGGTCTAATAAATGATATTATTAACTTAATAGACGTTATTTAGCTTATTGAATGAATAACAATGTAATAATTGAACTTGCTCAGAACCTCGGACAGTCCTTGCGCTCGCTCCGTATCCGGCGCAATCTTGATCAGGAAAGCCTTGCCAACCGCGCAGGCATTGCTTTAAACGCAGTCAAAAATCTGGAAAACGGCAAAGGCTCCACACTCTACTCCCTTATCAGTGTTCTGCGGGTCATGGATCGGATTGACTGGCTCGCTTCTTTAGCACCCGCAGTTACCATCAGTCCGCTGCAGGCTCTTAAATCCAAGTCCCCGCGTAAACGAGTCTCCAGACCGGGAAAGAAACGCCATGTATAAACCGGTCGGCGCGATTGAAGTCCGCATCTGGGATCGCCGTGTGGGTGCGGTTGCGCTTGATCCGGCGCGAGGGTATTATGCTTTTGAATATGCGCCCGAATTCGTTGAAGAAGGCATCGAACTTGCCCCTCTGTCCATGCCGCTGAATCAGGCTGATGCGCCTTTTATCTTTGAAACCCTTCCGGAGCGCACCTATCAACGCCTGCCGGCGCTGTTAGCCGATGCGCTACCCGATGATTTTGGAAACGGGCTCATCAATGCCTGGATGGCCGGTCATGGTATCCAAAAGGATTCCATCACTCCCCTCGATCGACTTGCCTATATGGGACGACGCGGCATGGGTGCGCTTGAATTTCATCCTGAGCGAAGCCCTTCACGGCCCTCAACCACCGCCATTGAACTGGCCCGGCTGACGGAAACAGCAAGGCAGACCTTGACAGGCTCTTTTGATACGGACAAAATGGCTGAAGCGGCGCTTACCCGATTGATCCGGGTCGGAACATCCGCCGGTGGCGCAAGGGCCAAGGCGGTCATTGCCTGGAATCCGAAAACGGAGGAAATCCGTGCCGGACAATTTGACGTTCCGGAAAAGTTTGAACACTGGATTCTGAAGTTTGACGGCATGGGGCCGGACACGGAGCTCGGTGGCTCTCAGGATTATGGCCGTATTGAATATGCTTATTACCTGATGGCTCTTGCCGCAGGCATTAACATCTCTCCGTGCTGCCTTCTCAAGGAACGCGACCGGGCTCATTTTATGACAAAGCGGTTTGACCGGAAAGGAAATAGAAAGCACCATATTCAAACGCTGTGTGCCATGGCTGAATTGGATTACCGGCAGAAAGCGACCCACGATTACAGTCAGCTATTTATGGTTATCCAGAAGCTCCGGCTGCCTTATGAGGCTTCCGAAGAAGCATTCCGCCGGATGGTCTTCAATGTCTTTTCAGCGAATTGCGATGATCATACTAAAAACATCTCTTTTATACTGCCAAAGGGCGGGCGTTGGGCCCTTGCGCCTGCGTACGATGTCACGCATGCCTATAATCCAAAAGGTGAGTGGACAAATCAGCATCTGATGTCCGTTAATGGGAAGTTTGCCGGAATTCAGCAATCCGATCTGATGGCATTGGCTTCCCGTTTCGGTATCGGCACTGCCGGGAAAGTGATTAAACAGGTCGCTTCTGCTGTTACCCGCTTTCCGGAATTCGCTTTGAAAGCGGAATTAAATGAAAACGAAATTAAAAGAATTTTAAAGGATTTGCAATCTAAATACGTAATAGGTGGAATGTGAATTCAGAGCCTTATATAAATTGATAAAAATGAGCTAAAAAGATATGGATTATAAAAAAATCACAACACTTTGCACCTTTTTTTAGGTACATCCTGTTCTGGTTTTTTTGAAATTTTGAATTATATTTATTACTGTAAAAAGAGACGATTTTTTTACATCCCTAAAAAAGGCCCTGCCTGTCAAACGGTGGGGCTTTTTGTTTTTAAACGGAGTTTTGATTGCGCTTTGGAGTGCGCCCTATCATCTGAACAGTTAAGCTTCGGGATTTAGGTTATCTGTCCGATATAAGGGGGGTTGAATCCCTTGGAAAGGACAGA
>Ga0156536_1155_pt2 | contig 33226 bp, 29 predicted proteins | sample RifOxyB2_FD_111931 | JGI IMG/M metagenome (GOLD analysis project Ga0156536, IMG submission 111931) | Elusimicrobia bacterium RIFOXYB2_FULL_49_7 | reverse complement strand
TCACCTGGCATGCCAGCGCACCCGGCGCAACTTACACGGTGCGCATCAATACCTTTTCACCTCCATTAACCCAATACACCTCTGTGGTGGGGGATACGCAATGTACGGTCACCGGCTTATCGGCCAACACGCGATATGACATGCAGATTGAAGCCCAACTGGGAGACAGCACCAGCCTGGGTCTGTGTAGACGCATTTATGCGGGCGCCTCCCCTTCCTTTGTCGCAAACTCTTTTTCGCCGACCGATATCTTGACGTCGGACAGCGTGCGCCTGCAATGGCGGGCTGTCAATCCCATGGCGGATATCCTTCATTATTCCGTTTATTTCGGCACAGATATGCCGCCCACCCTTTTCCAACCGTTCCTAACCGATTCTTTCCTGAGCGTCAAACCGATTGATGGCTGGGCGGACGGGGTTGAATATTATTGGCAGATTGCTGCCTGGAACAGCGCAGACACCACCTATGGTCCCCTCTTGCAGTTTGTTCATCAAAATCTATCGCTTCTTGCATTGGAGGTCTCGTCCGGAACGCTCTCTCCCGCATTTGACCCGGTTGTTTTGGCCTATTCCGATACGGTAGACAATAGCATGGACAGCATCAGCGTGATGCCTTCAGCCCAATGGAACGGCGTTTCAATCACAGTTGACGGAACGCCTGTTGAGTCGGACAGCTCTTCCCCAAACATCCCTTTGCCGGAAGGCAATACCATCATGACTGTTCGCGTGGCCGCTCAAGAGATGGTCACCTATCAGGATTATACGATATCGGTTCACCGGAAAAGCAGCGACGCCTTTTTGTCTGATTTGATGGTATCGGATGGCACACTCAATCCTTTATTTGTAATCGACTCTTTCTCCTATCAGGACACGGTTTCCGACAGGGTGAATGCCATCCGCTTCAGACCGACCGCACGACAGGCCAATGCAACCATCTTAATCAATGGTCTTTCCGCGCTCTCAGGAATGACGTCAGACTCTTTTCCGATACAAACAGGGGATAATAATTTTGTTATTGCGGTTAATGCAGAAGACACGACCAATTCGGCTCTCACCTATAATGATGTGCACAAGTTCTATACCATCAACGTTGTGCGTCCTATAAGCACCAATGCCTCCCTCTCCGGTCTAACGGTTTCATCCGGCGCATTGTCGCCGGTCTTTTCGCCTGACTCAACCTCTTATATTGACACGGTTCAATCGAATGTGGATACCCTTTTTGTCCTTGCCACCCTTGCCCATGACAGCGCCACCATGATGATCAACGATATATCTGTTTTATCCGGCAGCCAATCCCCAAAACAGTATTTGAACTTTGGCCTCAATTCAGGAGCCATCAGGATTGAGATCAATGCGGAAGAAACAGATGCATCCAAGACCTATCTTATTGATGTGTATCGCATGCCGGCTGTTCCCGTGCTTGCAGGAATACACGATACCACCCTTGATGCAGGTGAATCTTTCCCCTCTTATTTCTTGGATAACATTTACACGGATTTGGATGTGAATAATTCAGCGGAATTGGATTGGAGCAGTTCCGCATGGTCTGGGCTTGGCGCAAACACCACCATCACCCCGGTCTTGGATCTGGTCACTTCATTTCCCGCTCTTTTTTTTACGGAACCGGTCGGGGCAGGTGCATGGTACGGCCGTGACACAATTCAGCTTATGGCAACAGATCCCTTTGGCCTGAGTGACACCGTATCCATGGTCTTCTCCAAAGCAGGATGGAGATCAATTTCAACTATCAGTGATTTTGGTTTTTATTCAATCTGTTTTCCGGATGACAGCACAGGATATATTGCCGGAATCGCAGGGGCATTATTTAAAACAACGGATCATGGACTTAACTGGATTGCGCTTAACACTGGAAATTCCTATAATTACAACGCTGTCTTCTTTATTGATTCGCTTCGGGGTTGGATAACCGGATCGTTGGGCTATACGCAACAAACTGTGGATGGCGGTGTCAACTGGATGACTGCGGATGGTGGAATTCCGCATGGTGATGCCGCCCTTAAAAGCCTCTTTTTCTGTGATTCCGTCAATGGCTGGGCTGTTGGGGATTATTTTGATTCGCCAAGCATGATTTATAAGACCTCGGATGGCAGAAACTGGCAGGTGGCGGATGATAATCAAATTACCAGCACCATGAACAGCGTATGGGCTTTTTCACCAGACTCGGTCATTATGGTTGGCGATTTGGCCCGCATTTACCGAACAGAGGATGGTGGTGCAACCTGGACATCGATTGCCAGCAGTGGCACAGGTGAAAACCTGAACAGCGTCTTTTTTATTGAGGATACGGGATGGATTGTCGGTAACGGTGGATATTATGCCAAGTCGATTGACCGTGGACTCAGCTGGACAAGAGGCGGTTTTACGGGTACCTCAATGACCAGTATCCATTTTTCGGATTCCCAGACCGGCTTTTGCTCTGCTTACAATGGTAATGTTGCTACGGTTTACCGTACAACGGATGGAGGTACTACCTGGACCGATGTTTCCGGCGGCTCGCTTTCCTCCCCAGCCAATTCCCTGTTCTCTTTCGGTAAATATGATGTCATCACGACCTACAGTACGAGCATACAACGCTATATGGTGCAGCTCAATCCGTCGTATCCGTAGGAAAGAGCTTACGCCGTGAAATACCAAGTCCCTTTGCCAATGCCGTGTTTTTTCAAATACCCCTTTTTAACGAGTCGTTGAAGATATTTCTTAACCGTATTCCGATTGGCCTGTGTTTGAGCAACCGCTTCGCGCAGGACAAACCGGTTTTTTAACCTTGCAAATTCCAGAAGGGCTGCTTCAAGGTCGGACAAATCAGCCATAGAAAGCGATTTTTCCTGCTCCAATTTTCTAAGCAGAAGATCCTTCTGCTTTTTTAAGCTGGACATCCAAAAACGTTGCCATTCTACCATCTCTGCGTGATCTGTCTTGAAAGAAGATTGTGCTTTTCTGAGTGAGAGGTAATAGCGAGCCTTATTCTCCTCCACAATGCTTTCCAAGGAGCAATAGGGAACAAAGGTATATCCCTGTTTGAGCAGCATGAGCGTGGTGAGAATCCGGGACAGTCGACCGTTACCATCCTGGAAGGGATGAATGGCCAGAAAGTGGACTGTAAATCCGGCGATGACCAGAAGCGGGTGATGAATTTTATCCTGTATTTGTCGATGATACCATTCGATTAATTCGGTCATGAAAAAGGGTGTCTGAAATGGCGTTGCGGTTTCAAATACAATGCCCACGCTTTTTCCGGTTGGATCAAAAGCTTCGATGTGATTGGGGAGCTTTTTATAGTCGCCTTTATGGCGTTTATCTTTTCCGCTGTATTTCAGCAGGATCTGATGGAGCTGCTTGATATGGTTTTCGGTGATGGGAATTTCCTGAAAGAAATCAAACACCCTATTCATTGCATCTGCATAACCGGCCACTTCCTCCTCGTCCCTGTTTTTGAAGGAATGTGTGCCGATTGAGGAAAGCAGCTGTTCTACCTCTGTATCAGAAAGGCGGGCCCCTTCAATACGCGTTGAAGATCCGATGGAGGCGATAGTTGCTACTTTTCGAAGAATAGAAAGCCGATCTGGCGCTGTTTTTTGGAGTACCTCCCAGTGACCTTTAAATTCATCAATTTCAGCGATTAGATTGGAGATATCGTTTGGAACATGAGGACCAAGAATAATGTTGTAGGCCATATCCATAAATATATCCATATATCAAAGGAATTTCTAAGTGTTGGCAAAGGAGTTTTTCCATATCGACAGAACATCTATTATGTCAGCAAACGCTTTAAACGGAAATACCGTCTCTTGCCCCGTCAATAGCTCAACAAAAAACAGCAACCCTTTCCCCAATAACCACAATTTTGCTTGCAAATGAAGGTTTTTCGCTCTTTTACAGGGTGAATATGCCGAGTATTTTTGGGCTAAATCCCTTATATTTCAATATGTCACAACAGATAAGCCCTTCCGAAGCTATCCCTACCGAACCTCTTGTAGAAGAAAAAGCGCTTAAACGTGAACGGGTCAAATTCGGTTTCGGCTCCATCCTCTTCCAGTCTGAAGAGGTCGGATTAGGTGCTTTGCCCACGGTTGTCATCCGTTCTTTCGGGGGAAGTGACTTCCATGTCGGTCTTATCGGTGGTGCAAGTGGGCTTTCCTCATTCATGCAGTTTGCAGGCAACTCGATACTACGCTGGCAAGGCTCAAATCGGCGGGCCATGATTGCTTCCATGTTAGCCGGTTTTTTAGTGGCAGCAGGTATTGGGGCTGTTATTTTTATGGGGTCAGGGCCGGAATTTCGATCAATCGCACTCATTTTATTCCTGATTTTAAGCTTGGCCTTTATGGGGTTAGGTGGCATTCAGTGGAATATTGAGACCAATTGGATCGGCGATCTGGTTTCCAAGGAACGGCTGGGCCGTTTCAACAGTTATAAATGGGCGCTTTCCGTTTTTGGCATCGTTGCCTTTACCTATCTGATCGGGCGGGTGGCTGACCGGTTCCCCCATTCGGGCGGATATTCGGCCATTTATGCCATGTTTGCCGTCTCTTTTCTTATTGCTTGTCTGGTATATCGCCGTATTCCGGATCGCAAGCCGCAAGTACTCTCTTTTTTCAGCAAGGACGCGTCACGGGAGGTCAGATTGAATTATCGGAGTGTGGCGCTTTGGTATTACAGCCTTTTTTTCATCTTCTGGGCAGGCGGACGCAGTATGCTGTCCGCCTTCATGTTTCTTTTTTTAAAGGAATCCTACGGTTATTCCATGACCAAAATTGCCTTGCTTGTCATGATTCAACATACGGTCAGCGTCCTTGTTCTTCTTTTCATGGGCCATATTGCCGAACGGCTGAAAGGAAGCCGACTTCCGCTTTTCATTATCAGTGCCATGGTCTGCACTTCCATGTTGCTTTGGTGTACGACACCCTGGTTCGGTATTGTTCCCATCATCTTGTATCAAATCATTGCCGGCGGTGCAGGCATGACCCACGGAATGCTGGCCACGAATTTGGGGCTTGAAATCTTTCCGGCAACAGGCCGGGCTGCCTATATTGGATTTAGCCGTATTATGCTTGGAACTGCCTGCATTGTGACGCCGATTATCGCGGGCGCCTTGTTAACCCTCTTTCAAGGCTTCGAAATAACGGTTGCCGGTGCGCTGGTGAGCCGGTATCATCTGCTTTTTCTGCTCAGTGCACTAGTCACGGGCGGTTGTTTAATACCGCTTGCGGCATTAAAGAATAAGCGGGTGGAAAATTTGGAAGCAATGGAAAAAGTCGATTTCTTTTTGCTGATCGCCTTTTGTTTATCCGGTTCCCTCTATGCGGCAGGAAGTTCCTTTAGCCTACAATTATCGGTGTGAATGTTTTCGATCAATTGGTTAAGTGATTTGACCCTTCTATCGAACAGCTTTTTTTGCTCCCGTTGGGACGTGAGTAGTTACAAAAAAAAATAGTTTTATGTCCAACCTATGGCTAATTATTTTTCATTCCATGGGACCATCACCGGAAAAGTTTGCCGCGCTTGAGAAACGAATGGCCGTACTGAATGTGCAAAAGAGCGACATCACCGAGCATTTTATCCGTTCTTCCGGCAAAGGAGGGCAACATGTCAATAAAGCCTCCACCTGCGTCTATCTGAAACATCTGCCTTCCGGTATTGAGGTGAAGTGTGAAGAGAGCCGTTCCCAGTATCTGAATCGTTTTATCGCCCTTCGCCGATTAGTGGAACGGTTGGAAGAAAAGCATCTTAATATCCAGTCCGAACGGCAACAGGCAATTGAAAAGATTCGTCGCCAGAAGCGGAAGCGTTCCAAACGGGCTAAAGCCAAGATGCTCGATAATAAACGGATTCACAGCGAAAAAAAAGCGAATAGAAAAGTCTTTAATCATATAGAAATGAACTGATGTTGGCCTTCCCGACCCTTTTATTTATCGGTATCAGCCTTTCCATGGATGCGCTTGCGGTTTCCATTACCACGGGACTTACCCTTCAACGGGCCCGTTTTGCAGCGGCCTTGAAAGTGGCGCTCTATTTCGGCGGCGCACAGGCACTCATGCCCTTTCTGGGTTGGATGGCGGGCGCCCGTTTTCAGGCTTTGATTTCAACTATTGACCACTGGCTTGCGTTTGGACTTCTGACTCTCATCGGCGGCAAGATGATTTATGAAGCCTTCAAGATTGAAGAGGCAGAGAAAAAGGATTATCTGAATACACGGGTGTTGATGATTTTAGCTGTGGCGACCAGTATTGATGCCTTTGCCGTGGGATTAAGTTTTGCTTTTCTGAATGTGGCTATTTTATTGCCTGTGGTCATTATCGGTGTCACCACTTTTGTCATCTGTTTTGCCGGGGTGCTCATTGGCAAACAGGTGGGCCACTTCTTTGAATCCAAGATTGAAGCGCTTGGCGGCCTGATTTTAATCGGAATCGGGATCAAGATTCTGGTGCAGCATCTGTGTGTGTAGTGATTATGCCAAAATAGAGTTTTCTGCTTGCGTTATTTTATCTTCTCACGTCTTTGATGATAAACTTTTTCTTCCCGGGAGCTTTTTATGGGTCTTGCAGCAGGTATCGTCGGACTTCCCAATGTGGGTAAATCGACTATTTTTAACGCACTCACCAGCGGTAAGGCGCAGGCGGCCAACTATCCTTTCTGTACCATCGACCCGAATACCGGCATTGTGTCGGTTCCGGATTCGCGTCTGCAAAAGATCTCGGAGCGGATTCCGACATTGAAAGAGGTTCCAGCTTATATTGAAATAGTGGACATTGCAGGCTTGGTTAAAGGTGCGTCCAAAGGAGAAGGGTTGGGCAATCAGTTTCTCGGGCACATAAAAAATGTCGATGCCATTATTCATGTTGTCCGTTGCTTCGAAGATACGGATGTCGTGCATGTTGAAACCACGCTTGATCCTATTCGGGATATTGAGATTATTGATACGGAACTCATGCTGGCCGATCTCGACACGGTTGAGCGGGGAATTGTCCGCATGGCCAAGAGCGCCCAGTTCGGTGATAAAGAGGATAAAGACGGTTTGGCCACCTATGAAAAGGTACAGGCCGCACTCAAACAAGGCAGGCCGGTCAGACAGTTGGACCTCACTGCCGACGAAAAAGAGGTTATCCGAGAAATGCATCTGCTCACGTCCAAACCGGTTTTGTATGTCACCAATGTGGATGAGAAGGGTCTTGGCGGGAATGTGCTTGTAGAGCAGGTTCGGAAACGGGCTGCTGAGGAAAAGGCGGCAGTGGTTGTGCTTTGCGGAAAATTGGAAGCGGAGATTGCCGAGCTGCCGCCTGAAGATCGTGCCGAATTTCTTTCAGGCGCGGGCCTTTCCGAACCCGGACTTGCTACGTTGGCCCGTTCCGCCTATACACTGCTGGGTCTTTGGACTTTTTTTACGGCAGGCGAGAAAGAGAACCGTGCCTGGGTCATCCATCAGGGTTTCACGGCTCCGCAGGCCGCCGGTGTCATCCATTCGGACTTCGAACGGGGTTTCATCAAAGCGGATGTCTATTCTCTCTCTGATCTCGAGACCCATAAGAGCGAAGCGGCCATCCGGGCTGCCGGGAAAATGCGTTCTGAGGGCAAGGAGTACCGGGTTCGGGACGGAGATATCATGTTTTTCAAGTTTAATGTGTAATAAGTGGGATTTTATTGTCTATTCGTAAAGAAAATTATATATTACTATAGTTATGTCTATGGTCATATTAATGGGGGGCTCCTATGATTACTGTTGCAAAGGGTTGCTTAAAGGCACACATGCTCGAGTACTTTCGAGCGATCGAACAAACCGGTGAACCGTTGATTGTGACCAATCACCGCAATCCGGTTTTGAAAATAACCCAATATCGTGAGAAAAACAGCATTGCCGATCTATTCGCAGATGTCAGAGGCAAAGTACGCATTAAGGGCGATTTGACTGCTCCTACCACCTCTGAATGGGGTGATCTGGCATGATTGTACTGGACACCTGTTCCCTGATCTGGTATACTATGGGAAAAGAGGGGGAGTTATCCGTCAAAGCAAAGGGAGCTATTGATGCTGCAACGGAAATTCTTGTCAGTACCATTTCCTTCTGGGAAATCGGAATTAAAATCAAAAAGAAAGACATCATTTTCCCTATTTCACTGGAGGCGTTCATCAACCGTCTCAAGCAGGCTGGGAATGTCAGATTTATTCCATTAGACGAAGATCTCATCATCCAATCACTGAATCTCGATTGGACGCATAAAGATCCTGCGGATCGATTTATCGTTGCCACAGCGATGCGGTTCGGAATTCCTCTTATCACATCGGACAAGGTCATCAGCAGTTTTTATCCGAAGACTGTTTGGTCGTGACGACCCTGCTCATTTTCGAAAAATAAAAAAACCTTATAGTGTGACAAAATCAGTCACCCCTCATCCGGTCTGATCGCAGTCTGGAGAGAAGGGGTGTTTTGGGGTATTAATAATGGATTTATACGCTTCTGATTAGATTGTGTTCGCTAAGACGAGTTTGAAAACCCATGCTTAAGTCTGCATGCCAGATAATTTTATACGCCCGGAAAAATCAATCGGCTTGCTTGCTTTCCCTTTCGGCTTCTATTTCCTCGGATGCAATAAGCGCGTCTGATATGATTGGCTAAATGATACAACGGAAAGTATATTATCTCAGTTGGAAGACTCGTCGAAAGACCCTTCCAAGAAGGCGATAGCCACCGGTCGGCGCAAAGCCGCAGGAAAGTGGCTCAATATAAACGGTATCATCCGGTTAATCAGGAACGGGGAAAATGGCGCCCTGTTTTAGCCGAGAAAAGTTACATTATCTGGCTGGTGGCACATTATTAAAACCGAAACGGTAGTGATTAATGAAACTCAATTAATTTCTGAGCTTCGTCAGCTAATACAAGCGGCCCGGCAACGGGTTGCCACTGTTGCGAATGCAGCCCAGTCGCTTTTGTATTGGCACATTGGCCGCCGTTTGGTTTCCGAGAACCTTACGGATGGGCAAGCCGAATATGGTAAACGAATTGTTGCGACGGTATCGCAACAATTGACGGAAGAGTTCGGAAATGGGTTTACGAGTAGCGCTCTTTACCGGGCAATCCGGTTTTATCAGTATTTTCCGGACAAATCAATTGTGTCGACGCTATCGACACAATTGGGGTGGAGCCATTTTGTTGAAATTCTCCCGGTAAAAGATCCGCTTGCCCGCGAGTTCTATGCGGAAATGTGCCGGGTTGAAAGATGGAGCGTACAGATTCTCCGGAAAAAAATAAGTAGTCTGCTTTATCAGCGAACAGCGCTGTCGAAAAATACAGAGGCTGTTATCCGAACTGGCCTTAAGACCTTGCGAAAAGGCCAGGTAACTCCGGAATTGATATTCAGAGACCCTTATTTTCTTGATTTTCTCGGTTTGCATGGCGCTTACAGTGAGAAAGACCTTGAAAATGCCATTCTCCAGGAAATGGAAAAATTCCTGCTGGAACTGGGAAGTGGTTTCACCTTTGTGGCCCGCCAGAAACGGATGAGTATTGGCAAGGATGATTTTTATTTAGACCTGCTTTTTTATCATCGCCATTTGCGCCGCCTTGTCGCCATTGAGCTGAAGTTGGAATCATTTTCTGCCGCTCATGTGGGGCAGATGGAATTATATCTTCGTTGGCTTGAAAAGCATGAACAGGTTAAAGGAGAGGAGTCTCCAATAGGACTTATCCTGTGTGCCGGGGCTGACAAGGAACAGATTGAGCTACTTCAGCTCGAAAAAAAATCTATCCGTGTAGCGGAATACCTTACAGAGCTTCCACCTATGGAGCTTTTGCAGCGCCGGTTACATCAGGCTATTTTGATTGCAAAGGAACAGGCGGCAAGATTGATTTCAAGAAAGCGGCTCCTATGACCACGCTTTCCTGTCTGATTCATATTATTGGAGCAGTTGGTTGGATTCCTTCTGCCAAAGCTGAGCAGCAAGCCATCGCCCGTCGGAAAGCCGCAGAAAAGTGGCTCAATAGAAACGGTATCATCCGGTTAATCAGGAACGGGGAAAATGGCACCCTGTTTTAGCCGAGAAAAGTTACATTAGCTGACTAGCGGCACCTGTCCTATCAACCAGATTTTGTATTCTTGACCTCTGCGAAATAGGGTGACACTCCGACCTTATCCTAATTTATCTTTGTCTAAATTCCTTAAACGCATTCATCAGCCCGTTGGTTGAACTGTCATGTGAGGTCACAGGCTTGTTGTGTCGCAGTTCCGGAATGATTTGACCGGCCAGCTGCTTGCCAAGCTCCACGCCCCACTGGTCAAAGCTGAAGATATTCCAGATAACCCCCTGAACGAAAATCTTGTGCTCATACATGGCAATCAGGCTGCCCAGGCTGCGCGGGGTGATCTTTTTCAGCAGAATGGAATTGGTGGGACGGTTGCCTTCAAAGACTTTGAACGGCAGGAGGGCTTTGATTTCAGCTTCACTCTTTCCAGTGGCTTTTAATTCAGTCAGCGCTTGTTCTTTGGTTTTGCCATTCATCAGCGCTTCGGTCTGGGCAAAGAAATTGGACATCAGCAAGGTGTGGTGGTCGCCAATCGGATTATGGCTTTGTGCAGGCGCCAGGAAGTCGCAGGGGATGAGTTTTGTGCCTTGGTGGATAAGCTGGTAAAAGGCGTGCTGGCCATTGGTGCCCGGTTCGCCCCAGATGACCGGCCCGGTTTGGTAGGAAACCCGCTTACCGCTCCGGTCAACACTTTTGCCATTACTTTCCATGTCGCCCTGTTGGAAATAGGCGGCAAACCGGTGCAGATACTGATCGTAGGGGAGAAGAGCATGGCTTTCTACGCCGAAAAAGTTATTGTACCATACGCCAAGCAACCCCAGGATAACCGGCAGATTTTTGTCAAGCGGGGTGGTTCGGAAATGGTTGTCCATGGCGTGCGCTCCTTCCAGCAATTCCTGGAAGTTATCAAATCCAATGGAGCAGGCAATGGAAAGACCGATGGCGGACCAGAGGGAGTAGCGACCGCCCACCCAGTCCCAGAAGCGGAACATGTTTTCCGGGTCAATACCAAAGGCTTTGACATCCTTCTCATTGGTGGAAAGAGCGGCAAAGTGGAGGCGGATATGGCTTTCCGAACCCGCTTTGTCTAAAAACCATTGGCGCGCCGTATTCGCATTGGCCATGGTCTCCTGAGTGGTAAAGGTTTTGGAGGCAATCAGAAAGAGGGTGGTCTCCGGATTCACTTTTTTAAGGGTTTCGGCAATATGGGTGCCATCGACATTGGAGACAAAATGGCAGTTGATATTCGGCTTTTTGTAGGCCCGTAATGCTTCGGTCACCATGACCGGTCCCAGATCAGAGCCGCCGATGCCGATGTTCACAATATCGGAAATGGGTTTGCCGAAATAGCCCTTCCATTCACCGGAGGTAATTTTATCCGCAAATCGTTTCATTTGTTTGAGAACGGCATTGATTTCCGGCATGACATTCTTGCCTTGAGCAAGGATGGGTGTGTTTGAACGGTTACGCAAGGCCACATGGAGGACGGACCGTTTTTCCGTGGCATTAATGGCCTCGCCTTTGAACATCTGTTCAATGGCATCATTTAATTTGACCTCTTTGGCCAGAGAGATAAGGGATTTGAAGCAGGGCGAGTCGATTCGGTTTTTGGAAAAATCAAGGAGCATCTCTTCAAATCGAAGAGAGAATTTTGCAAAACGTTGCCCCTCCTTCTGAAACAAGGTTTTCAGGTGGATAGATATTAGCCGCTGCCGGTGTTTTTGAAGGGTTTTCCACGCTTTGGTTTTCTGAGGGGCAATGGATTTCAGCATAGGGCTCCTTGAGGTTAATTATATATATTATAATCAGTACCATAAAATAATCGTGTCCCACATGATCAAACAAGATTTCGGTAAATATTTCATTGAAAAAGAGCTGGGCAAAGGAGGCATGGCCACGGTTTATCTGGCCACGCATAAGGATTTGGGACGCAAAGTGGCGGTTAAGATCATGCATCCCCATCTGGCCGCTGATCCGGAATCCCGCATCCGTTTCGAGCGTGAAGCCAAGGCCATTGCCCGGCTTGAACATACCAATATACTCCAGATATACGATTTCGGCAGCCATGAAAATTGCTTCTATATCGCCATGGAACTCATTGATGGAACGGATGGTGAAAAACTCGTCAAACTGAACGGTCCCTTTCCGCCTGAAATAGCGGCCGTCTTATTCTGCGGTGTTGCCGGCGGGCTTCATCAGGCCCATGTCAACCACATCATTCATCGGGATATCAAGCTTTCCAATATCATTGTGAAGCAGGATGGGGTCGCAAAATTATCTGATTTCGGCATTGTCAAGACCGATGATGCGGCCAGTCTGACCAATGTTGATTCCGTCGTGGGAACGCCCTATTACCTTTCCCCTGAACTTGTCAGTGGCGACCCGCCTTCCATTCAATCCGATATCTATGCGCTCGGGGTCTCCCTCTATTACGCGATCACCGGCCATTATCCCTATCCCAAGAACTCCATTCCCGCTTTGTTCAGTCAGATTGTGGCCGGTACCTTTATTCCGGTGCGGGAGCGGGGGGTTCCGGTTCCGGAAAATCTGGTCCTTATCATTGAGAAATGCCTGGAACGCAAGATTGAAAATCGTTATTCGGATGCTTCGCTATTGGCGCGTGATCTGAATTCCTTTTTATCCAAAAATGACATTCCTAATGACTCTTCTGAAGTTGTGCGCTATCTTTCAGGTCCCCAAAAGTACAGTGAAGAATTGATGCAGCGCAATCTGAAAAGCCGGTTGGAGCGGGCGGCGACCTTCAAAGCAAAAGGGTTGATTTTTGATGCGTTACGGGAATATGAGGCTTTGCTTGAAATGGCCCCGGATAATGAGGAGGTTAAGCAACATATTGCCGCGCTGGGAGCATTGCATACGTCTTCGGAAAAAACGGATGTCAATCTTGAAACGATGATTATGCCTGTTCGCTTCCGACGCGGTCGATGGTTGGTGGGAGGGGCCTTGGTCGTGCTTCTTCTTTTTTTCGGAACGCTGTTATTTTTATTGATCAAGCCGTCTTATCAAACCTCTCCAGAAAAAGCAGGTTCTCCTGAACCCTTAAATCCTGTTATGGGAGAGATGAAAGCCGGGATAGATACGGTTGTTGCGAAAAAAATGGACACCCGGCCATCCCCGATGATATCGCCGATTGTCAAGGTGGAATCCATCCCCGGAATACAAAAGTCGATAACCCCACCCGATTTGGTTCCTCAATCCGATACATCCGTCCTATCCGGGGTAACGGACACCTGTTTCGGCTATCTCTTTGTTTTTTCCGAAATCTGGGGGGATATTTATCTGAATGGTGTCAAATCGGGTAAAGCACCCATGAAGGAAAAGCTGCGTGTGGCCTGTGGAGCCTACGAGATGACCATTGAAAACCCCAGCGGAAAGCGATGGCGCGATACGGTTCGGGTGGCCGGGGGTGTGACGCGGAGACAGATTAAGGCCGTGGAGTTTCAATGAACCGGCCGGTCTTTTTCTCATGGTTGCTTTGCATCCTGCCTCTTTTTCTTTGGGCACAGGAGGAGGGGGCTTGCCTTGAATCGTATCAGTTGGGGGAATATGATAAGGCAGCCGATTGTTATAGTGCCTTCCTGCTGTCCGAAAAGACGACGGACACGACACGGCTTTTGCAATGTTACGAACACCTGGGTGCCAGTCTGACCATGTTGGATAAAAAGCAGCCGGCTCGTGTTGCCTTTTCACGGTTATTGGATTACCGGAAGGATTATGAACTGGATCCCAACGTTTATCTGCCGGAAGTCATCTCACTTTTTCAAATCGCCAAATTCGAAAAACGGACGGCCCTTAGGATTCTCATCATGGATACCCTGCCGGCCTATCCGGTCGCCTGGAATTTCCTGCCCCTGGGTGGGCCTCAGTTCTTCAACCGGCAGCCGCGTAAAGGAGTAGCCGTTTGTGCGCTTCAAGCGGCTCTCCTTACTTTGTCGATCTACAGTTATCAAAATAAAAGCAGTCTGTATTCCGATCGCTTCGGATATCGTGAAGAGGATGTGGACAGGGCCCGTCAATATGATTGGGCCCAGCGGGGGACCTTTTTCGGCTTTGTTACCGTCTATATCTACAGTCTCATTGACGGATTCATGAATAAACGGATTTCATTGAAGGAATAAGCATGGGTCAGTTGTATTGGCAGAAGGAGAACGGAGAAACGGAAACGATTCCGTTGAAAAAGAAGCTGACCACACTCGGGCGTTCGTCGCAGTGCGATATCTTGATCCCGGATCGAGAAGTAAGCGGCCTTCATGCCAATCTCATTACATTCAAAGAAGGGTTTCGACTCATTGATTTGGATTCCACCAACGGAACATTTGTAAATGACTGCCGCATCCATGAGCAAACGCTCCATGCCGGAGATGTGATTCGGTTGGGCGGCCAGCGTCTGATTTTCACTGAGCCGGATGAACTTGAAGCGACCACCCTCACTTTTGTCGATCGTGATTATTTGAAAGAAAGCCATGTTCTGCTTGATCAAATCAAGACCGCGCCAGGGTCGGGTGAATTGTCCGAAAAATTGGGCAAGCTGGATCAGCACTTGGTTCAAGCCGAGGCGGTTCATCATCGGCTCCGTCTTCTCTTTGAATTGGCGGAGGCGGTCAATTCCGCTAAAAATAGGGATACCGTACTCGGTCTGATTCTGAAAAAGGCCATTTCCGCCACAGGCCTTGAGCGGGGAGCGGTTCTTCTTTTGGACGAGACGGACCATCTGTCCGTGCAGGTAGCTGAAGGATTGTCGCGGGAGCTGAGCACGGCATTAAGTCGCAGCGTCATTGATCGGACCGGCGAATCGGAAGCGCCTCTGTTTTTCGGATTCGGCGAGGAGCATTCCGAATTGGATGCAGCAGAGAGTATTGTCATGCATGGCATCCGATGCGCCCTTTGTCTTCCCTTAAAGGCGCGGAGCGGTGCAAAACTCGGTGTGCTTTATCTGGACAGCCGTTTTACGGTCCCGACAACAGCCAATCTGGAAATGGATTTTTTAAGCCTTTTCGCGCTCTTTGCCGCCACGGCCATCCAGACCCGGTTATCCGCTGAACGGGAAAAACGGATGAGTGAAGCCTTGGCTGCCACGCGGGAACGTGAAAAATATGAACGGGAATTGCTGACTCTGGAGGCCGAAAACAAGCGGTTGGTGGCCCAATCCAAGTTAGCCCGAATTGACAACGTACTGGGTCGAAGCGAGCCCATGCTCACGCTTTTCGGCTTGGTGCAGAAAGCGGCACCCACGGACCTTTCCGTCCTCCTGACCGGTGAAACCGGAACCGGTAAAAGTATGGTGGCGCGCACCCTGCATGAGCTTTCAAAACGAAAAGAGGCGGCCTTTGTGGTCATTGATTGTGCGGCGTTACCTTCGGAACTCCTGGAATCCGAGCTTTTCGGCCATGAAAAAGGGGCCTTTACCGGTGCGATTGCCCAGAAAAAAGGGCGAGTGGAGTCCGCTGAAGGAGGGACTCTTTTTCTCGATGAGATTGGAGATATGTCCCTTGCGCTTCAGGCCAAGTTACTCCGTTTTCTTCAGGAGCGCACCTTTGAGCGGGTCGGGGGCACTAAGCCTATTTCATTGGACGTTCGTGTTATTGCAGCCACTAATAAGGATCTTAAGTCTTTGGTTTCCCAAAAGGGTTTTCGCGAAGATCTTTATTATCGACTCAGTACTTTGACGCTCTTGGTTCCGCCCTTGCGGGAGCGGGGCGAGGATATTCTGTTATTGGCCAATACCTTTCTGGATGAAATCCGCCTTGAGCACAAGCTCTCTGTCAAAGGTTTTTCACCCGAAGCACGCAATCTTCTTTTACGCTATGCCTGGCCGGGGAATGTCCGCCAACTTAAAAATAGTGTTCAACGCGCCACCTTGCTGGCCGAGGATGAATTTATTCAGGCCGGAGAATTGGCTCTGGAAGGAGGCGTGCCGGAATTTTCGGTTACCCTTCGTGATGCGCGAGAAGAGGTGGATAGAAAACTTATTCGTCTCCAGCTTTTAGCGCAAAAAGGGAATCTTTCGCGTGTGGCCCGTGTTTTGGACGTGGATCGCCATACGCTCCGTGAATTGATTCGGAAATATGGGTTTGACAACCTGAAAAAGGCCGGTTCGGATGATGAACAGGATGTCTAAATTTTGTTTCGGGCTTTCCCTGATTTGCTTGGCGAGCTTTTTATCCTGTGGATATTTTGATTCAGTGGTCAGTCCGGTGGAAAGCGCCTCTGCGACCTTGTCCGGCCGCGTGGTGGATAGTTTGAGCGGACAAGGGCTTTCCGGCGTCCGCCTCACGCTGAACGGAGTGCGTGATACGGTGGTGTGGTCGGCCACGGATGGGCAATTCACCTTTTCCGTTGCTAAAACCGGCGAAAAGAGATTGTCCGCCTCCTACGACGGTTATCATTCCTGGTCTGTCTCCTTGGAACTTCAGACTTCGGAGAATCGAGCGGATCTGATTCGATTGGTACGGGCGAATCACGCCCCCCGCCTATGGAAGATGCTTTACCCGGTTTCTCATGCCTCCGCTATTCCGCTTACCTTGAGCTTTCGTTGGTTGGTTGGGGATGCGGATTTAGGAAAGATCTTTTCCGCGGAAACCCTGTTTTACCGGTTTCAATTGTCAACCCAATGGCCCCCCATGGCCTGTGACTCCGGGTTTATTAATCCGGATTCCTGCCGTGATACGCTGATGCAGAATTCCCCGGCGCTCATCGTGTATGAGCCGGATACTCTTTTCACGGATCTTTTTCCGGGTACCCGGTATTATTGGCGTGTATCGGTGCATGATGTGTTCGGAGATTCGGCGGTTTTGGGTGCGGACTCTTTTACCACCCGTTCCGCTCTGTCGGCGGTTTGTCCGGACAGCATGGTGCTGGTGGAAATGGAGACGTTGACATTCTGCATTGATTCATACGAATTTACGAATCGTGCTTACATGGAATTCGACACGAATTACACGGTGGATAGCTTTCCCCGTTTTTCCCGTACCTTTGATAGCCCTATTTCGGATATCGACTATACCCATGCACAGGCTGCCTGCGAGTCGGTCGGGAAGCGACTTTGCCATATCCGGGAATGGCAGGCCGCGAGTGGGGGGTATCGCCGGTTGAGTTATCCTTACGGAAATGAATATAATCCATATCGTTGCCATACCGATGTTGATGCCAACGATATGGCCAGGGATTCCACTCTGCCGGTCGGCAGCAAAGATTCCTGTGTGTCACCTTATGGTGTGTATGATTTATCCGGAAATATTGCCGAGTGGGTGGCCCCCATAGATGCTTTTCCCCCGTTTAGCGGCAAGGATGGCGCCAAATTATTTTATTTTACAGGGGGATATTGGGCCAGCCAATCCAAATCCGGGACCTATGACCTCTATGCTACTACGGAAGAAAAAGGGATTGATATCGGTTTTCGTTGTTGCAAAACAATCCATTAAACAGGATAGGGGTATTAATGTACAGATGATAATAATAACTGGGGAAAAGATCGCCAGTTTTGATGAGGTAATATGGGTAATGTGAACGCAACTATACGAAAGACAATGTGTTATAAGATTTAAAGTGTGGCACGAATTGTGCAATATGATTATTGAGGTGTAAAATGTTAAAAAACATTGTTTTTTTATTTCTATTCTCTTTTTTTGTCGGAACTGCTATGTCCGGTACATTGGATTCGACAATTACAGAAGAACAGATTAGAGAATTTCAGGAATGGGCTTCCGGTAGTTTGCAATGGCCGGTTTATCGGATTCCGCGCGGCAGGATTGTGGTAGATGGAATTATCGATGAAACGGAATGGCAAAGTGCCTTACCTCTCTATACCAGCGGTGAGCGGATGTGGAACCCTCAAAGTGATTTTAATAACCGCGGACTTTCCGATATTCTTGCACGTTGGAACGTGGTTTATGATTCCGACAAGGTTTATATTGCCTGCGAATTCTTTGATGATGTTCATCATGAAGGTTCCGGAAGCGAACCCTGGTTCTATAACGATGCCGTGGAGTTGACTCTTCTTTATGGGTTGAATTTAAACGAAATATTGGGTTCTGATGCGGATATCACAGGGCATACTTTGCGGCTTTTCCGGCGTTTTACGGAAACGACCGGCCTGATTGGTGTTTTAGATGGAATTCGTTTTCCGGGAGAGTTGCAGGAAACCGGATGGGTGCTCACAGAGCCCGAAGGATCCTTGCGATTGGGCGGCATTGTTTGTTGCGCAACCCCTTCCAACCATCCGGAGGTGGTAGCGAAATTTCCGGGCGCTTGGTGTATGGAAATCAGTATCCCGCTTTCCACACTTCTCGGAACCAGCAGGGTATCTCCTGTTACCATTTTGGATGGCCGAAAGTTTAAAATGGGGCTTTCTTTCAGCGATGATGACAAGGTGGAGAAGCCGCCGGAGGATAATACCATTATTACTTCCACCTTATATCGCTATCCGAGATGGTGGGGGGGCTATACGGCATCTGACGATACGGGCCGTTTTCTTTTTTCTCCGGTATTTATGCTGACCGCGCCTCGCGGTACTTCCGGAAGCAGTTCTCTACTCCTTGATATCCCGGAAGAACGGAAAATTTATTGCGGAAAGACCCGAGCAGATTATGAGACGTTTCTGGAGGAGTATACGGATATTGCCACGGGTTCATCTCAAGCTTCTTTCGAGAGCAGGCTCAATGTCCGGCTTTTTCCAAATCCCGTGGGTACAGCCGGTCGGATTCTTTTTTTCGTGCCTCAGGCGGCTCCCGTCACACTCTCTCTCTATGATTCCAGAGGCGTTATGCGTCGTTCTTTTCGCCGCTTTCCGGCGAGTGCGGGAGACAATGCGTTTGACTGGAACGGTCTCGACGATCATGGGGTTCGTCTGGCGCCCGGCTTGTATCTCTTAAGGCTCCAGACCCGTCAGGAAACAACAACGCAGCGTATTATGGTTATCCGTTAGCGGTTCGGATTAATGCACTCCGCAACGATTTTAGGCGCCCGGTTCTGGACGCCTTTTTTTGTGCCGGAAAGCTGACCCGGCATAGCCGGAAAAGAGTCTACCAGCCAGGATGAAATAGAAAAAAATAAAAAAGCAGCTTTTTATATCTGTCATTTATTATAATATGTGTTGAAGGTATCGACAGTTTCAGGAAAAGTTCTTGACGGTTTTGATATCTCAAAATGTCTAATCAGGAGTCTCAAATGGGTCAGAAGTTGTATGTCGGTAACTTTCCTTATTCGATCGGTGATGCCGATCTTGAGGATATGTTCAAAGCCTTTGGTACGGTTCAATCCGCCAAGGTTATCATGGATCGCGATACCGGCCGGTCCAAAGGGTTCGGCTTTGTGGAAATGGGCAGCGATGCGGAAGCCACAGCAGCCATCAGCGCGATGAACGGCAAGCAGGTCGAAGGTCGCGCCATCACGGTAAACGAAGCTCGTCCCAAGACCGAAGGCGGAAATCGCGGCGGCGGCGGACGCGGTCGTTTCTAATCTTGTCGATTTAAAATAGAAATTAATATTTCGAATCAGGCGGTTCTGTCTTCCGGCAGAACCGCTTTTTTTTATCTTAGGAGCAGAATTTTCTTTGAGGTGCTTTTATCCCCCCTGAAGATTTTAAGAATATATACTCCGGAGGGTTGGTTTGATGCATCCCAACGGAAATCAGCGTTTATTCCATTTTGCAAGGATACGGTCTTGCCATGGCCGGATGTCCCTGCAAGAACGCATTTACCCGCAATATCGTAAATGTTGAATTGCGCTTGTTGTGTTTGAAGGTTTGAATTCCGGATTTTAATGTGAATGACCGGATTAAACGGATTCGGATAAGTTTCGACTATGAATTCATCCTGATAGGACTTTTTGATAATGCGGGTTGATGTTGACGTACAGCTTATACAACTGACCTTTAACGTTCTTTTTGTTTTTGAGATGGGTACCGTCAGGATTGTAAAAAGACCGTTTGAATCGGTAATAGCATTACCGTTTAAAAGTGTATAACCTTCTTGATCGGTCAGTTCCCAATGATAGGTCGAGTTTGGGCCATGTTCAAGATTCTGGAGCCGTCGGGGTGTTATATTCACGGTGCAGCTTTCGTATGCAGCGACATCAATAAGCCATATCGTCATATTCCACTGCTCTGATTCATCAACAACGGTTGATACATCCCATTTAAAATAACGGTTCAGGGTGCCGGCAAGGGAGCTGTTTGAATAATTGCTACCAAGATCACCGTCAATAGAGCAGTTTGTAAATGCGGGCAAAGACTGGTTTTTCCTGAAATCCAAGCCGGAATTAGTTGTGTTGCCGTCTATCAGCCAAGCGGTCTGTGAGTGTCCGCTTGTGCCCCAGGTGAAATTAAAGGACCGTTTTGTCTGAATCATGGCTTGTGTGTATTTCCACGCCTGAGGCCAACCGATGGAATTGTCATTACTTCCGTTGCTATAAGTCATCCAGGGGGTTTCCTGGGTTGGATTTTCGGCCAAGAAATCCATATTGCTCCAGTAATCCCACACGCGGATGGAATCCTCTGCGGATACAACGTGATAACCGAATTCTCCCAACGCTTCATTAGAATAGAGTACGTGCCAGGTACTATCTCCAAATACGTCGATAAAGGAAGCGCCATAAGGGCTTTCTTTCGGGCTATGCACGCCAACCCAGGCAATGGTGTGGGAAAAGATATGACCACTGCGGATGCCCCACATGGATGTGCCGGAACCGCCCATCGAAAAGCCGCCAAGCAGAATCCGGTTGGTGTCAACACGAAAGGTCGGGATCACTAAATCGTATAAAAAGCGTAGAATCCTTACCTGCGTAAAGGGTTGGGCGGTACCTCTTTGATATGATTTTAGGGTACCCATGTTCTCGCTGAAAGCGGTCCACCAATCGTATGGAAACTGGTTGGTGGAAAAGATGATACCGCCTTCATTCTGTCGCCACCATTGACCATAACCGTCTCCTAAATTGCCTCCCATGCAATGCAACCATACACATCGGGCTGTTTGCCATACTACCAGGTGTTCTAACACGGTAATTGTAGGGTTCACTTGGAAAGGGATGTGCCGGAGGGCATTCCCATTTAACATAATCGTATAATGCAAGATCGCCGGAATAATGTGTTTCACTTCGTTTGACAATCCAGCCATGACCCGCTGTTTCGGTCACAGCATTGGAAGCGTTCGCACCTTGGATGAGGGATGAGAAGTCTTCTGCCCCGTCCACCGTATAACTGACAAAATAATAAGCGATCTCCGAACCGCTGCCATTATAATGGTGCACGTAGATGCCCATGTCGGGCTCGCCCGAAGTCAAGTCATCTATCGGATACGGTCTTAAGTAACTGGTACCGGTCTCGGAACAGTTGTTCATGCCGAATATTTTCCAGTTCCAGATGGAAAGGGGCTTGATTTCATCCACCAGTTCCGCGTTCTTGACGGCTTCTTCCGTGGTCAAAGGTGACGTTGAACGATAAATTCGATAACGATTTTTTGCGATATCACCGCTCCAGTCATTTCCGGCTTTACCGGTAAAACGAGTCTGGTAAAGGGCGGCAAATTCATTGCAGCTGATGGAAGCGTCGGAAACAAGGGGTTCGACTTCGGTAAAAGTAATCATGGCATCACCGTCTTTAAAGCGGGCATTGGCATGGGAGACCTGTTCAATCGTTGAATCCGCAACCATATTGACCATCACGCTTAATTCCAGCATTTCGTTATTTGCGCCCAGGCCTGCCGCGGTTGCAACATGAAGCGTACAAAGCGTACCACTTGCCAGCGCGCTTTGTACGGCCGCGGTTGCATCAAACGAGGTATAACGCGGCGCTAAAAGGGGAAGTGTGTCACTGGAAGTACTCGTGAGGGTCATCGTTTCTCGCGCATAGGTGTTTTCACAGTAATCATTATAGTAGTCGTAATAATGATTACTACCGCTGTTGCCATAACGGCGATTAGGATTGAAAATGGCCCTTTGGGCGGTTGCCCCATTGATGGCGGACAGATCGATGATGACCTTATTGCCCGAATAGAATATCGTGGAAGGATGGCTTCCACGGTTAGGTTTATTGGTAAAGCTATGAGTGGATAATGCGGAAAAACAGTTTATTCCGGAGATTAAGATAATTATTATGATCGTTTGCTTCAGCATGATAGCGTCCTTTGTAACGTTGTTTATATGCTTTAAGTATACGTCATTTTTTATTATTTTACCATAGGCAATTGGATAATAACTATATAATAACTAATAATATGCGATATATTGATGTTTACAGACAAGTAAAGAGCGATATTCTTAGCGGTAAGTATGCTGCCAATTCAAGACTTCCCTATGTTGTGGAACTCATGAGATTGTTTTGTGCCGGAAAATGTACAATTCAGCATGCGTTGAATTTATTGAAAAAAGAAGGATTGGTACAAGGGGTGCAATCAAAAGGAACATTTGTCAGACAGTTAAATGAGATACCTGTTTATAATAGTTCAAAACGGGTTGACAGAATCGGCTTTTTATCTTTGGTTGACTTCATCGGGGGGATGTCTTTGCCCTATTTTGCCGAAATATGTATCGGTGCAACGAGTGAATTGCAACAGAATGCTCTTCCCTATTTCCTGATTGGATGCAACAACAAAACGATATTTGAAGTCATAAAGGAAATCAATTCGCTTGAACTGAACGGGCTTATCACGATTGAACTGGATAACGATATCTTCAGACGGGAGATTGAATGTCTGCCCATGCCTGTTGTTCACGTGGATATGCTTGATTTTAATTGTAAGGGAAGAATGATCGTCGGCAATAATATTCAAGGGGGTGAACTGGCTTTAAGGAAGCTGTTTATTTTGGGCCATAAGAAGATATTGTATCTTAATCATTACAGTACTCGGAGAAAAAGAATTGAGCCCATGGGCAAGATACGGTGGGAGGGAATTAAAAAAGAGGCGGAAAAAATAAGATTGACGGGTGTTGTTCATCGGGCCGTCTCCATGGAAAAGGAGAAGGCGGAAAAAGAGATAGATTTATTTCTGGGGAAGTATAAGGATTGTACCGGATTGATTGTTTCGTCAAGCATTCTGTTTAATTATGTAAAGGCCGTCCTTGAAAGAAGGCCAAAACAGGAAACAAAAGATTTTGACGTTGTTGTGTTTGAATGCTTTAATTCTCCTGAATATATTAACGAAAAGCCTGTTTTAAGCTGCCAGTGGGACGGTAAATTGATGGGACGGACGGCCGTTAATACATTGCTTAAGAAGGGAAAAGAATACCCTAAAATACAGTATTTGCCCATGTTTTTACAAACGCCCTAAAAAAAACGCCCGGTTTTTCCGCGCACCGCGCATTGATTCTTGACACCCGCTCGGTGAAAAGGTTAATTTTATAGATACTATATGATAACAAGCCTGTTGAATGTCGGTCGAGAATTCTGAATGTTCCTCTCTTTTGTCTGTTAATCCCTCATGATTTTTCCTCGTCTCCGGTTGTCGGAACATATTTTATATAAAGGAATTATCTCATGAAAGTCCTATTGCCTGATCAATCGGAACGCGAATTGCCCGATGGGGCAACGGCTATTGATCTGGCTCGCGCCATCTCGGAGGGATTGGCCCGTCATGCGGTGGCGGCCAAGGTCAACGGTATTCTGCGTGATCTCACCCGACCGTTGACTCAAGGGGACACCGTTGAAATAGTCAAATTCGATTCCCCTGAAGGCAAAGAGGTTTTTTGGCACACCTCCGCTCATATCATGGCCCAGGCGGTCAAGGCGCTCTATCCGGATGTTAAAATCGCCATCGGCCCGTCCATTGATAACGGCTTCTATTATGATTTCGACACACAGACCCGCTTTTCGCCGGAAGACTTTGAAAAGATAGAAGCCAAGATGCGGGAAATCGTGGCCCGCAAAGCCCCTATCATCCGTCGGGAACTTTCAAAAGAAGAGGCGGTTCGGCTTTTTGATGGGCAGGGCGAAAAGTATAAGGTCGAACTGATCCGTGAGCTGCCCGATTCCGATGTGCTCTCGGTTTATACCCAGGAAGATTTCACGGACCTTTGCCGTGGCCCCCATTTACCCCATACGGGCATGGTGAAGTCCGTTAAAATTCTTTCCGTGGCCGGTGCTTATTGGCGGGGAAGTGAAAAGAATCCCATGCTTCAGCGTCTCTACGCCATTTCCTATCCGGATAACAAGGACCTCAAGGAATATCTCCATCTGCTCGAAGAAGCCAAACGACGGGATCATCGCATCATCGGCAAGGAGCTAGATCTCTTTTCTTTCCATGAAGAAGGACCCGGTTTCCCCTTCTTTCATCCGAATGGCATGATTCTGTATAATGCGATGATGGATTATATGCGGGGTGAGCTGTTTACGCGCGGGTATGGGGAAGTGCGCACTCCCATCATTCTAAACGAGGCGCTTTGGCATACTTCAGGGCACTATGAAAATTTCCGGGAAAACATGTATTTTACGGAAATTGATGAGACCAAGTACGCAGTCAAGCCCATGAACTGCCCAGGGGGACTTTTAATATATCGTTCACAGCTTCGTTCCTATCGCGACCTGCCTCTGCGCCAGGCTGAGTTCGGCCTCGTCCATCGGCACGAACTTTCCGGTGTGCTTCACGGCCTGTTTCGAGTCCGATCTTTTACTCAGGACGATGCCCATTCTTTTTGTACGCCGGGTCAGCTTCCGGGCGAAATTGATGCCATGGTCGATTTTGTACTCGATGTCTACCGTACTTTCGGTTTCAGCGAATTCGAGCTTTTTATCGCCACCCGGCCGGCTAAATTTATCGGTCATCCCGAGGATTGGGACAGGGCGACCGATACGCTCAAGCGTACCTTGGAAGATAAGAAGATGGCTTATAAAATAAAAGCGGGCGAAGGCGCCTTTTATGGGCCCAAGATTGAATTTAATATCAAGGATTGCCTCAAACGGAATTGGCAGTGCGGAACCATTCAGGTTGATTTTTCCATGCCCAAACGGTTTGAGCTGGAATATATTGCGGAGGACGGCAAAGCCACCACACCGGTTATGGTCCATCGGGCCATTTTGGGCAGCATCGAACGTTTCCTGGGTATTGTTATCGAACACTTTGCCGGCGATTTTCCGCTCTGGCTTTCACCCCGACAAGCGGTTGTCATTCCGGTTTCCGAGAAATCACTTTCTTATGCGAAAGAGGTGACCACCCTTTGCCGTGCCCAGGGCATTCGTTGCGAGACCGATACCCGTGCCGAGACCTTGCAGAAGAAGATTCGAGACAATGAAGTGGCGCGTATTCCTTATATGTTGGTTGTTGGTGAAAAAGAGGCGGCTGACGGGACCGTGTCCGTACGACGGCGGAAAGTTGCCGAGCAGCGCAAGCTGCGGTTCGATGAAATGGTCGCTGAAATGAAGACGGAAATCGCGGAGCGGAAGCTTCCGCGTGAATTGAAATAACTTTTTCCAGGAGGTATTCCTATCAGTACCAAAGGCGCTTCAGAGCAGATTCGGATCAACTATATGATCCGAGTACCCAATGTGAGAGTCATTGACCAGGATGGCGGCCAGCTTGGTATTCTCAACACGCGAGATGCCATTACGCAGGCGAACAATGCCGGTTTTGACCTCATTGAAATCTCCCCTACCGCTAATCCACCCGTATGCAAGATTGGTGACTTCGGCAAGCACAAGTATGAGCTGGCCAAGAAACAGAAGGACGCGCGGAAGAAACAACACATCGTACACCTCAAGGAACTTAAAATGCATCCCAAGACCGAGGAGCACGATTACAGCTATCGAATCAAGCATGCGAGGGAGTTTCTGCTCGACGGCGACAAGGTGAAGATAACCGTGGCTTTCAAGGGACGCGAAATGGCCTATCTTGAATTCGGACGGTCCATTCTTCAACGGGCGGAGGAGGAGTTGAATGAAGTGGCGGAGTGTGAAATCCGTGCCCGCTTGGAAGGACGGAACATGTTCTCCATTTTCACGGTCAAGAAAGATGTTTTCCGCAAAGCCAAGGCGGAAAGGGATCGCCAGCGCAAGCAGGAGGAGGAGCGCAAGCGGATCGCCGAAGGAGGCGATGCTGTCGCGCCGGTTCCGGCACCCAAGACTTCGGGTGTTGAGGATGTCCAGGGGGATGAAGAGGTGGTCGTGGACTCAGAGCAGGAAGTATAAACTTTTTATTTCAAAGAAGATGCAGAAATAATTATCTTATTCCCTCTTTGCATGAAAATCAGGAGAATATGGTTATGCCAAAAATGAAGACGAACAGCGGTGCTGCCAAGCGGTTCAAGGTGACCGGTACGGGCAAAATCAAATGCGGCCATGCCTATAAGAGGCATATTCTGACCTCCAAGTCGAAGAAACGCAAGCGCAACCTTCGTAAGTCGGGGTTGGTGCATGCCAGCGATATGGGTAGAATCCGGAAACTTCTCGGAATGTAAAGGAGTCTTATTTATGCCTCGAGTTAAAAAAAGCGTCCCTTCCCGCGCACGGCGCAAGGAAATCCTCAAACTTGCCAAAGGTGCGAGGGGGATGCGCGGAAGCACTTTCAAGCTGGCCAAGGAGACGGTTGAACGCGGTTGGAAATACGCGTACCGCGATCGCCGCTCCAAAAAACGGGAATTCCGGGCCCTCTGGATTCTCCGTATCAATGCGGCAGCCCATCAGTTCGGTCTGAACTACGGACGATTTATCAGCGGCCTTAAAAAAGCAGGCGTGATACTGAACCGTAAGGTTCTGGCCAATCTGGCAGTCACGGACGCAGCCGCATTCGAGCAGCTTGCCGTGGTTGCCAAGGAAAAAGCGTAAAGCCGATTCAACCGATTACGGTGCGAACCGGGAAAAAGGGCCGGACCGGTGTCAGAGGAATGCTCTGAACACGGAACGGTCTTTTTTATTTCTTAAAGATAAGGATGGAGATCTTCATGAACCACTCTCTAAGCGAAGACCTGAAACGGATTCAGGGAGAGGCTGTTGCTGAAATAGCGGCGGCAAAGGATGAGAACACCGTCTATCAGGTCAAATCCCGTTTTTTGGGAAAGAAAAGCAGTCTTTCCGATATTCTCGGGAAGATGGCCTCTTTTTCCATTGAGGAAAAACGGGCTGTCGGTGGAGAGGCCAACCGAATCAAGCAGACGCTGGAAGCATTGATTGAAACCCGGCTGGCAGAAATATCCGCGACGGTATCGGCCCCTTCTTTTGATTCCACCTTACCCGGTTTTCGTCCTACCATAGGCCGTTGCCATCCGCTGACACAGGTAATGAATGATATTAAAACGGTCTTCTTTAATATGGGCTTTTCCCTGGCCGAAGGGCCGGAAGTTGAAAGTGATTATTATAATTTCGAGGCGCTGAATACCCCGAAGCACCATCCTGCCCGTGACATGCAGGATACCTTTTATATCACCGAGGAGCTATTGCTTCGAACGCATACTTCACCGGTCCAAGTTCGGGTCATGGAGAATCAGACTCCGCCAATCCGGGCCATTATGCCGGGCCGGGTTTATCGCAACGAGGAGATTAGTGCGCGCAGCTATTGCCTCTTTCATCAGTTGGAAGGGTTGGTGGTGGACACGGATGTCAGTTTTGCGGACTTGAAAGGGACCTTGTCCGCTTTTGTGACTCAGTATTTCGGTTCCGATGTCAAGACGAAGTTTCGGCCCAGCTTTTTCCCCTTTACCGAGCCTTCGGCCGAAGTGGATGTCGTTTGTTTCATTTGCGGCGGCAAGGGGTGTCCCATGTGCAAGCGGACCGGCTGGCTCGAAATCATGGGCTGCGGCATGGTTGATCCCAATGTATTCAAGGCGGTCGGAATTGATAATGAACAATACACCGGTTTTGCTTTCGGTATGGGAATTGAACGCATCGCCATCTTGAAATACGGGATCGAGGACATCCGTCTTTTTTATGAGAACGATATCCGCTTCCTTCAGCAATTCAACGGATAAAGGAAGACTGCCATGAAAGCGACACTGTCTTGGCTTAAAGAATATACACCGGTCAACCGTCCGGCCGCGGAAGTGGCCGAGTTGTTCACACAGCTGGGGCTTGAGGTGGAGGGCGTCCGAGGCGCTTATGCGCCCATGCCCGGGATTGTCATCGGTCATGTGCTTGAAACCCGAAAGCATCCGGAGGCGGATCGTCTTACTGTCAATCGGGTGGATGTCGGTGCCGGAGAACCGGTGGATATCGTCTGCGGTGCGCCCAATGTGCGGCCCGGGCTGAAGGTTCCCCTGATTCTGGCAGGCCATAAATTACCCAATGGGTTTGAAATCAAAAAGTCCAAGATTCGGGGTGTGGTGAGCAATGGCATGATCTGTTCCGAACGGGAGCTCGGTATCAGTGAAGAAGCAACCGGAATTATGGAGCTTAAAGCCGAAGCGGTTCCGGGCGTTCCTTTCAGCGAAGCCCATTTTGACGCGGATCCCTTGTTTGAAATTGCCGTGCTATCCAATCGTCCTGATTGTCTTTCCATCATTGGTCTGGCGCGCGAATTAAATGTACGTCTGGCCGGAGGTCTTGTGCAACCTAAGCCGGCTGTACGAGAGGGGGGCGTCGCGGTTGCCTCTAAAGTCAAGGTTTCCATTCGAGATGCGGCTGCCTGTCCGCGATATACGGCGCGCTATCTACGCAACGCGAAGATTACCCCTTCACCGGCTTGGCTGGTTAAACGACTTGCCAGCGTGGGCATACGTTCAATAAACAACGTGGTGGATATTACCAATTTTGTGATGATGGAGATGGGGCAACCTCTCCATGCTTTTGATTATGCCAAAATAAACGGGGGTGCCATTGACGTGCGCCAAGCCAAGGCAAATGAAAAATTCACCACCTTGGATGGGGTGGAACGGATATTGTTGGAAAGCGACCTGTTGATTTGTGATGCCATCCGGCCGGTGGCATTGGCCGGTGTTATGGGGGGACTGAATTCGGAAATTTCGGAAACCACTACGGACATTCTTCTGGAATCCGCTTATTTTGAACCTGTGGGTATCCGCCGAACCAGCAAGCGGCTCGGATTGACCTCTGAATCCTCCTATCGTTTTGAACGCGGTGTGGATCCGGAAAATCTCATTTGCGCCTTGGATCGGGCTTCCGCATTAATAAACGAACTATGCGGTGCCGAAGCGGCGCAGGGTGTGATCGATGTGAATCCCGGGAAAATCAAGCCTTGGACCGTGGTGCTCCGACGCGATCGCGTCAACCGGCTTCTTGGAACAAAGTTGAGTACGGATCAAATCAAGGCTGCGCTCTCCCATATCGATCTCCGATGCGGTGACGGAGATGAATTCGCTGTGACCATTCCCACTTTCCGGCCCGATTTGACCCGTGAAGCGGATTTGATTGAAGAAGTTTGCCGACTTATCGGTTTTCAGAATATCGAGACGCGATTGCGCGGCAACATTTCTCTGGTGCGGCAACAAAGCATTCGTGATGATTTTCGTAACCGGTTGCGCGCCCTATTTTGCGGGTTGGGTATGGATGAGGTGGTGACCACCAGTCTTATTTCACCGGAAGAAGCCTCCCTATTTCATCCGACCCATCCTCCCATTGTTTTGATGAATCCGCTTAATCCGGAGACATCCGTTTTACGAAACGATCTTCTGGTCAGTTTATTGAAAGTGGTTTCATCCAATTACAATCGTAACAATGAGGATTTGGCTTTGTTTGAGATTGGGCGTATTTTTGAAAAACTGAATGATGGTGGGCTGGCCACAGAACATGAAAAAGCGGCCTGTATTCTGACAGGCCTTCGTCAACCCCTTTCCTGGAATGGAAAGAAAGAACCTTGGGATATGTATGCCGTGAGAGGGGTGGCTGAAGCCATTTTTCATCAAATTGGGGACCATTTTATTGAGATGCTTTCACTCAAAGAGGAGCGGGGAGAGGGACTTGTGATGCAGGTGAATGGTCACCCCTTTGCAAAGATATTTGCTGTTGCCGGAACGGTTTTAAAACGGTTTGATATCAAAGGAAGTGTGTTCTTTGTTGAATTTGATTTGGATTCATTGATGAGTCTGCATCGAAAGGCGATTCGATATAAATCCATTTCCAAATTTCCGCCTGCAGATCGGGATTTGGCTGTTGTGGTGGACAAGGAAGTTGATGTTGCAGATATGCTTCAGACAATTGAACGAGAGAGTGAATGGTTGGAGCGCGTCCGGGTTTTTGATGTTTTTGCGGGAGGAGGGCTTCCGGTTGACAAGAAGTCGGTTGCTTTTTCCATGCGCTTTCGAAAAACGGATAATACATTGAGCGAAAAAGAAATAGGAAGTGTTCATGAACGAATACTTAATAAGCTCAAGAATAAATACAAGGCAATATTACGTTAACAAGAAGAAAGGAAATGAATTTATGGAACAAATATTCAATGAACTGGAACAACGGATAGGGAAAGCCGTATCTGAGATTAACCGTCTTAAGGGTGAACTCAACGGTGTGCAAGAAGAAAAAGGGCGTTTTGAAGCCCGGATTTCAGAGCTGGAAAGTCGTATCCATAGTCTTGAAGGGGAGTTACATGGAAAAGAATCCGATTTTCAGGGACGTTTGGCTAACTTCTCAGAGAAAATTGGGACCATTGTCAAACAATTGGACAGTGTACTCTGAAAAATATATATTATTTAGAGGAAGAAGATTGAGCTTCCGGTTGCGAACCATTTAATATGGAATAAGATGGAAGAAAGCATCAATCGAGTCCGAGTAGTCATTGCAGGAGATGAGTACCAGATAAAGGGTAATGCCTCTGCCGAGATCATCACACAAATTACCGATTACCTGAACGGCAAGATAGAAGAGGCGGGTAAAGGGATAGCCTCAAAGGAACGTTACAAACAGGCCATCCTGGCAGCAGTGAATATCACTGCTGAACTCTTTGACGTGCAGAAAAGACTCGTAGAAAACCAGGATAAACTGGAAAAAATGGTATTTAAAGCAAAGGAGTTTTCCGAAACACTAGAAAACACAGTCGGATAGACAATTGTCGGGGAGCTTGAAATAGGAGCTCCGGGTTCGCAGCCGAAATATTTTTGATCTTCAATTGTTTATTAAGGCGTCGACTTTCCGTTGTGGAGTGCATGCTTGCCCCTAAGGCAAGACTTACGAATCAGCAGAAGCGGCACCATTTTTTTTCTGAATGGAGAGTTCAAAAAGATACTGCGGATTCCGGGGCTTTTTATTTCCCCATACCGTGGCATAACAGCTAAAGGAGTACTATCATGCATTTGACGACGATTGTTTATCTGGTGTCCGCCTTTCTGTCGGGCGGAGTCATGCTTTTTCTTATCCTCAAACTTTTTCAGGTCAACCGGATTTATCGGGCCAAGGTCGAGGCTGAACTGATTCTTGAGAAATCCAGAAAAGACGCGGAATACGAAAAGAAACAGTCTCTGCTCAAGGCAAAGGACGAGGCGCTTAAGTACAAAAGCGAATTTGAAAAGGATTTAAGCCGGCGCCAGTCCGAATTCGATAAGCGTCTGAACAGCGTCAAGGAACAGGAATCCAATCTCAATAAAAAAGTGAACATGATTAAGGAGAAGGAGGCTGAATTCAAGAGTAAGGAAGCACTCCTTCTTTCCAAGGAAAAGGCGCTCCGAACCAAAGATATGGAGCTGTCACGTATTGTGGCCGAACAGAATCAGAAGCTCGAAGCCATCTCAGGCATGACCCAAAACCAAGTCAAAGAGATGTTGAAAAAGAATCTCGAAAGTGAAGTCCGTCATGAAGCGGCCCAACTTATCAAGCAGATTAAGGACGAAGCCAGGGAGACGGCGGAAGAAGAGGCCAAGCGGATCATCACTATCGCCATTCAGCGCTGTGCGGCGGAACATACGGTTGAAACTACGGTTTCTACCATCTCGCTCGGGAACGAGGAGATCAAGGGACGAATCATCGGTCGGGAAGGCCGCAATATCCGTGCGTTTGAAGAAGCCACCGGTGTGGATGTGATTGTGGACGATTCCCCGGAAAACATCGTGTTATCGGGATATGACCCAATCAAACGCGAAGTAGCCCGTTTGTCCATGGAAAAGTTGATTGCGGATGGTCGTATTCATCCCACCCGGATCGAAGAGATTGTGGCTAAAACGGCTAAGGAAATTGAAAAACGAATCAAGGAAGTGGGCGAACAGACCATCCTGGACATGGATCAACACGGTATCCATCCTCAACTGGTGGAATATATCGGACGACTTAACTACCGTACCAGTTACGGCCAGAACGTATTAAAACACAGCAAGGAAGTGGCTGTCTTGGCTGCCCACATGGCTTCTGAACTCGGGCTCAATCCGAAACTGGCCAAGCGGGCCGGCATCCTGCATGATATCGGAAAGGCGATTGACCGTGAATCCGAAGGCACGCATGCTCAGCTCGGTGCCGAAGTGGCGCAGAAATACGGAGAAAATGAAATTGTGGTCAACGCCATTGCCGGTCATCATGAGGATGTGGAACCGATTTCCATTTATCCCATTCTCATTCAGGCTGCGGATGCCATTTCTGCCACCCGACCGGGTGCGCGTATGGAAACCTTTCATACTTACATCAAGCGGCTCGAGGAACTCGAAAACATTGCAGAGTCCTTCCGCGGTGTGGATACCGCCTATGCCCTTCAGGCCGGACGCGAAATCCGCGTCATGGTCAATCCGGAGGATATGTCGGACGCACAGGCCGAGGAAGTGGCCGCCCAAATTGCCAAGAAGGTGCAGGATGAAATGGACTATCCGGGCCAGATCAAGGTAACCGTGATCCGTGAAAAACGGATTGTAGATTATGCCAAATAATCCATGAATATCCTCTTTGTTGCGGATATTTTCGGTTCTGCCGGGAAGCGGGTTTTGTCCGAGGTCTTACCTGACATCCGAAAAGAATTCCATATTGATGTTTGTGTGGGGAACGGGGAAAACCTGGCCGGCGGCCGGGGCGTTACTGCGAATCTTCTTTCCAAACTGCGTCATTTCGGCGTGGATGTGGTAACCAGCGGCAATCATATTTGGGATAACAAGGACGGTTTGGCCTGCCTCGACAAGGATCCCTATCTGCTTCGGCCGCTCAACTATCCGCCCGGAAACCCGGGAAAAGGCTCTGTGGTTTTTACCCTTCCGGACGGACGCACTATCGGGGTCATCAATTTGCAGGGGCGTACCTTTATGTATCCTTTGGATTGTCCCTTTCGTGCGGCACTTCAGGAGGTTAACCGGCTCCGGAGTCAAACCGATGTCATTCTTGTGGATTTTCATGCGG
>Ga0156536_1144_pt5 | contig 35202 bp, 34 predicted proteins | sample RifOxyB2_FD_111931 | JGI IMG/M metagenome (GOLD analysis project Ga0156536, IMG submission 111931) | Elusimicrobia bacterium RIFOXYB2_FULL_49_7 | reverse complement strand
GCAATGAACAGGAGCGGAGTCGTTTCGTTGGTTAGCCGAAAATCGCCGTAGGGTCCGGACAATCGAAGGGTCGCGCCTTCCTGCAGCCGGTCGAAGACCCAATTGGAGCAGAGTCCGTTTTTTACCCTTCGAATCATCAGTGAAAAGCGGTTTTTCTCAGATGGAGAGGAGGCAATGGAATAAGCGCGTGTTACGGCCGGGCCAAGCTCGCTGTTGTCGGAACGGAGCAGAATGTATTGTCCTGCTGTTAATGTCATGGTTCCGGGCGGCACCAGCTTCAGATCCAGCTGAACGATGTCATAGGTGAGGTTGATTTTCCGTTCCAGTACGGCGGTGAGGCGTTGTACGTTGAAAAGATAATCGGGAAGGTTGACCTGCAGATTCTCCGTTGTCTTGACTTGGCAGGCCAAACGGAGACCCTGCGACCGTTCTTTGTCACTGAGACGTTGTTTTTCCGCCTCGGTCACCTCCGGAATGGGAGACGTAACCCGTATCCGGCAGAAGCCGCATTCTCCTTTGCCGCCGCATACGGAAGGGAGGATGAGACCGCCCCGGGCCAATGCCACCAGCAGGCTTTCCCCGGGATGGATGGGAAGTTGCTTGGCGCCGTTATTGACATCAATCATGGCACCAAGCTTTTCGGGTTCGGGCGGGGTCATTCTTCGGGCGAGAATTCCTCTTTGCCCACACCGCATTCCGGGCAAACCCAGTCAGCCGGTACTTTTTCAAACGGAGTTCCAGCCGGTACTCCGTTATCAGGATCGCCTTTTGCCGGATCGTAAACATACCCGCAGACACCGCAGACGTACTTTTTCATGGGAGCCTCCTGTTACCAGTTTTCGGAAAGTGTTTCAAAATATTTCTTGGGATGGGCGCAAGCCGGACAATTTTCCGGTGCGTCGCTTCCGCTATGGAGATAGCCGCAATTATCGCAACGCCATATCACACTCTTCTCTTTTTTCCAAACCTTGCCCTGCTTGACATTGGACAATAGGGCCAGATAACGTTTTTCGTGCTGCTTTTCGGCGATGGAAATGGCTTCGTACATTTCAGCCACCTTATCGAAGCCTTCTTGTCGGGCGGTCTTGGCGAATTCGGGATAAAGGTCCGTCCATTCCTCATGTTCCCCGGCTGCAGCCCCGGCCAGGTTTTCATCGGTGGTGCCTATTTTACCGGCCGGGTAGCTGGCGGTAATCTGAACCATGCCGCCTTCCAGGAATTTGAACATCCGTTTGGCATGTTCCTTTTCATTATCCGCAGTCTCTTCAAAAATCTTGGCGATTTGGATATACCCTTCTTTTTTTGCCGCACCGGCGAAATAGGTATAACGGTTACGCGCCTGGGATTCGCCGGCAAATGAGGCAAGCAGGTTTTTTTCGGTCTGGGTTCCTTTGATACTGGCCATAAGGCCTCCTTCCATTAGGGTGATGAATAATGTATTATTGATTTCGTAAAGCCGCTTTTTTACGGACCAGGAGGGCGACATGGAGTACCTCTTCCTGGATTAATCGTTCCACATCAAGACTGCCCAATGCGTCGGTCACATGTGCCTTTAAGGCGGAATAAAGCGTGACGGAGTCCTTTTCAAATTGGATTGCCTTGTCCAGAATCGCGTCCGGTGTAGGACAGGCTTTTACCAGCGCCGGAATATCCGGTTTGCCGATGAAAATATGGCTATCTGCGATGGCCTTGAGGTAGCGGCCTTCTTCGCCGTCCGGATCGATCGGGTGGCCGTAGGGTTTGTCTTTGGATGTCTGGGTCCGGATGTTCTCGAACAAGGTGATGTGTTGATTTTCCCATTCGCTCAATTCGAGGAAAAGCTTTTTCAGGGTGGCATCCTGTGATTGCTCGGCTGCTTTACGGTAAAACTGTTCGCCGTTCCGTTCGATCTCGATACCGATGGAACAAATTTCTTCCATATTGAATAGGTCTGTCATGACATTCTCCTTTTCTACTCGGTCAGTCGTTTTAAGGCACTGTTCCGGTGAATAAACTGGTACAGGGTGGCACGGCCCACTTGGAGCAATCTGGCTGCCTTGGATTTGTTCCCGCCACTCTTAATCAATACGTTTTCAACAGAGGCAAAATCAAGTTTCGGCTTTCGTCCCGGTTTTCCCCTTCCGTCTCTTTTCTCCGGAATCGGGGAGGGTGCAAGCGGAAAAGCGGCAGCTATTTCCGGGGGCAGGTGTTGTATTTCGATGTCAACGGCACGGCATTTGATGGATGCATATTGGATGGCGTTTTGAAGCTGGCGGACATTGCCCGGCCAGTCGAAACTCATCAGGACCTCCAGGGCCTCATGGCTGAGGCGCAGTCCGAGGCGACCGGATTTTTCGCGGATGTGATCGAGAAAATGGCCGGCCAATAGAGGAATGTCGTTTTTACGGACGCGCAGCGGCGGCAGTTCCAGAGGAAAAACCGCGAGCCGATAATAGAGGTCTTCGCGAAAAAGGCCTTTTTGTACCAAGTCGTTCAGATTTTTATTAGTAGCGCTGATGATACGCACATCGACCTTGATGGTGTGTTCGGAGCCCACGGGTTCAAAGGTGCCTTCCTGCAATACCCGGAGGAGTTTGACCTGCAGCGCGGGTTTTAATTCGCTCACTTCATCCAGGAAAAGGGTACCCTTGTCAGCCAGTTCGAAGCGACCTTTTTTATCGCGGATGGCGCCGGTAAATGCCCCTTTGACATGGCCGAAGAGTTCGCTTTCCAATGTCCCTTCCGGCAGCGCCCCGCAGTTGACTGGTACGAATAATCGGTCACGGCGGAGCGACTCTTGGTGAATGGCATTGGCGACCAGTTCCTTACCCGTACCGGATTCGCCGGTGATGACCACAGAGGCGTCGCTGCCCGCTACATCGCGGATGAGATCATAGACCACCTGCATACCGTGGTCTTGGCCGACAATGCCGCAAAAGGAGGCGGCTTGTTCCAGCTCCCGTTCCAGGGATTCCACCCGGGTGCGATCCATCAGTGAAACCATGGCGCCTGTGGGGGTGCCGATTTCGTCCTTGAGCGGTACGACGGTAACATCAAAACTTTTACGTACGCCGCTTTGGTTTCGATAGACGGTTTGGTAGGAGCGTTCGGATAGGTCCGAAGTCTTTCCTTGGAATGGCCGGCAGAGACAGTGATCCCCGCACAGCAGGGGGCGGAAGATATCGTGACAGTCCCGTCCCATGACCTCCGCAGCCGATAATCCGGTCAAGTTCTCCGCTCCTTTGGAGAAAATGAAAATGCGGCGGTTCAAATCATGGCAAAGAATGCCCTGAGGCAAGGCGGATAGAACAGCATCGAGATTGCGTTGCTCTTTAAGAAACGCATCCAGATAACCCCGGTGAAACAGGTCATCCACCAATTGTTTGATGTGTTTTGCGCATTGCCGAAAGGCGGTGACCCTTTCCGCTTCCATGAGTTCGGGCCGGGCCGGGTCTTCCAGGTTCCAATGGATGGCGTTCGGTGCACCGGGAAAAATAGGACAGCTCTGACGGGCGTGATCGCAGAGTGTAATGACCAGATCAAACCGCTGACCCATGAAATCGTTCACTGACTTTGAACAATGGCGGCTGATATCAATGCCCATCTCTGCCAAGGTCCGAACAGCCAAGGGATGGACCGATGTTGGAGTTGTGCCTGCGCTGAAAACCGTGACGCCTTGGGGCGCCAGCGTGCGCGCCAGTCCTTCGGCCATCTGGCTTCGGGCGGCATTTTGGGTGCATAAAAATAGGAGTTGAACTTCTTTCATGGTATTGAATACGAAAAGTAAAGATATGAAAAAACGGCTTCCTCATTCAAGCTATCCGGATTCCTGTTTTATCCGGCTATGCTGGGTTATCCTGCGAAACAGAACGGTCTTATCGAGACAAAAGTGTATTGAAACCATCTATTTTAATACACCTGAACAGATACCCATATTTCGAGTTAATCGATTAATATAATAGGATAGCTCTTTTTTAGAGATAGGTATTTCTTTTGCTAATTTATATATCACATATATTTAAAACCGGAGGAAAAAATGAAATTAACACTCGCCATTGCCGCATTTCTGGGTCTTTTTTTGTATGGAGTAGGGGCTGAAACCGTCCAAAAGACTGTTCCCCAAACTCTGTGTCCGGTCATGGGAAACGCCATCAACAAGGACATCTATGTGGATTATCAGGGTGAACGGGTTTATTTTTGTTGCCAGGGATGTCCTCCTCTATTCAATAAAGATCCCAAGAAGTATGTTGACAAAATGAAAGAAGAAGGGGTTACGCTTGAGAAAGTGGCGACCCCTGTCGGTAAGGACGCCGCCGTGACTCCTAAAAAGGGATGTTGCCAAAAACAGGAGGTCAACTGCCAGAAACCTTGTCCCGTGACCGGTAAAAAGGATATGAAGAAAGAAGATTGCCGAAATGTCAAATGCCCGGCGAACCAGGACAACGAGACCTCAAAATAAAGGAATCCATGATGGCCTATGACAATCGTTATATATTGATGAAAGGTTCTCCGGTTCCTTTGGAGGGAGAACGTCTTGGTTCTGGGAGCGAAAGCCCCTGATTTTGAAGCTTTGGATATTATGCTTTAGTGTCGGTTGACCTTAATGACATCAACAAAGCCGACCAGTCTCAGGACCTCTTCAATGGCAGGGCTGGCATTTTCAATCGTCAGTTTTCCGCCCAGAGCGCGTAACTGGGTAATAATGCCCGCTAAAAAACCGGCAAAGCTGCCTGAAATTTCGCGTGTTTGACTTAAGTCAAGCCGGATATGTGTTTTGCCCTTGCCGATGGCCTGTTGGATATCTTTCGATACCTGGAGGCTTTCACCCACAGAGACGATGCGTCCCTTGGGTTGAAGCGTCGCACTTTGTTTGCTGTCAATCATATTGCTTTTTATATATAGGTATAAAAAAGCAACTTTGTCAAGGAAAAAGATTGCAAATCCCTTCTTTGGTCGGGTTTGCCCCTATTTCCGCTTCGACACTCTCGCCTGGGTGGCAATGGGCCATCCTTTTCGGATGACCCTTGTTTGTCTATCGTACCCCATCCCTGAGAACATACTCCAGTGGAAATGGCGGATTAGCCAACGCTTTTGCCGCTAACGATAACAACAACATCTCATTATCGTCTCCGGCTATCCTGTTAGGATGAACCGTCTTACAGCTCTGACAGCGATGGATAAGAGACCATTCACCTCCGGGTTTGACCCAAATGGCAATGGGTTCCATAGCGCCAAAGCAGCCGGCCTTTCTATCCCCAGGAATGTGATCCAAATGCCTGCTCCAAAGGCAAAAGGGACAATGGTTCCTGTGATGTGTGCCGGGCTGATTGTTTAAAACGGTCCTACGGCAATGGTTGCAAATAAACGCAGCGGGTTCTTCGTTTTCCCGCTGATAATGGTTCGACATGGCGAACTCCTTCGATTTTAGAAATTGTAAAAATGTGTCTTTTGGTAGAAGGAGTTGTTACCTGATCCATAAATATCCTGCCTTTCAGAAATGAATTTAATGTTAGCAGCCCCCAAAGAGCTGACAATATCAATATTATGCAACGCTTTCTTGGATTAATTACAAATAGATTGCAGAGAATAAAACGTTTTCAAATAATCCTGAATTAGAACTATCTGAAAAGATCTAAACCCGCAATTAGCGTCAGTGTCGGATTAGAGCACAATCACACGATTCAACATGCCATAAATATAGTGATAGATGGCACTTTTGTCAAATTATTTCCGCTTCGACACTCTCGCCTGGGTGGCCATAGGCAATCCGAAAAGCCGGATAAAGCCGATGGCATCCTTCTGATCGTAAAAGGCTTTGTCGTCCGTAAACGAAGCCATTTTATGAAGGTAAAGCGAATAGGGCGAGGTAACGCCTGCACTGCGAATATTCCCTTTGTAAAGCTTTAAGATCACTTTACCGGTCACGTTTTTCTGGGTCTTGTCCACAAAGCCGTCCAATGCCTCGCGCAGCGGAGAATACCACTGCCCGTAATAGACCAATTCCGCATACCGCTTGCTGATGAGTTCCTTGTAATGATACGTATCCCGGTCCAGAACCAAATGTTCCAATTCATCGTGGGCATAATAGAGGAGCGCGCCGCCGGGCGTTTCATAGACCCCGCGTGACTTCATGCCCACCAACCGGTTTTCCACCAAATCCACCTGACCCACGCCATGTTTGGCGCCGATTTCATTCAGTTTTTTCATGAGTGCAACCGGATCCAGCTTCTTGCCGTTAACCGCAACCGGGACGCCCTTTACAAAATCAATAACCACATGTTCCGCTTTGTTGGGTGCTTTTTCAATGGGACTGCTGATGGTAAAAACCCTGTCTAACGGCTCTTTGGCCGGATCTTCAAGCTCATCCCCTTCGTGAGAAAGGTGCCAGAGGTTGCCGTCTTCGGAATAGATCTTCTTTTTAGTGGCCGTAATGGGAATACCCCGCGCATTAGCGTAATCAATGGCATCCTCCCGAGAGCGAATAGTCCATTTGTCGTCTTTCCAGGGGGCCACAATCCGGATGGAGGGATCAAAATGGAAATAAGTCAATTCAAAGCGGACCTGATCATTGCCCTTGCCGGTGGCGCCATGAGCCACGGCTTTGGCGCCTTCCTTTTTGGCCACCATCATCTGGTATTTGGCAATGAGAGGCCGGGCGAACGAGGTGCCTAAAAGATACCGGTTTTCATAAACCGCACCCGCCTTAACCGTGGGCCAGACAAAATCAGTCAGAAATTCCTTGGACAAATCATATCCGTAAAATTTGGAGGCGCCTGATTTCAGCGCCTTCTTTTCCAGCGCCTTCATGTCGTCGCCCTGGCCTAAATCCGCGGCAAAGGCAATGACATCGTATCCGTAGGTTTCCTTGAGCCACGGGATGATGACAGAGGTGTCGAGGCCGCCGCTGTATGCCAAAACTACTTTTTCGCCCATGGGATATTCCTTTCCGAACGGTGAATGGATATTAACGAAGAGGAGAAATATTTTAAATTGCGGGAGGTGAAATCAATCGTTTTACCGGCTCAAAGGAACTATGCTTGAGGAGGCAGCGCCGCTTCCAGCTGGGGAAGCTCCGCATAGTGGGGATCGATTTCCCGGATTTTGTCCAGCACCCGACGTGCGTCAGCCTGATTTTTCAGATCCTTATGACAATAAAAGAGATTCACATACGCGTCGAGATAAGCCGGTTCCGCGGCCACGGCTTTTTCAAAGGCCTTTTCCGCTTCCGTCCGGAAGTTCGCATGAAAGAGCAAAACCCCGATGTTGTTCCAGGCAAGGTAATGGCCCGGATTGGCACGGACCGCTTTTTCAAGGCAAAGAAGCGCTTCGCGCCCGTTTTCCTTCTGAAGCCATTCCATGGCTTGTTTGTAATCCGCGTCCGCAGAGAGTGCTTCCAGATCTTTCATGCTTTCTTCCTTTTTGAATCCTGTAAAGCTAATATTGCCTAATTTATTTTGGAAGTCAAGGAATATTGCATGGTGCTGACTGAAAATGTATTTTCACTTAATAAAAAAAGGAATTCAGATGGAACGCAACGCAAAAATCTACGTCGCAGGCTACTACGGTATGGTCGGATCAGCCATTGTCCGCCGCCTGCAAAAGATGGGCTATAAAAATGTATTGGGCCACTCCAGCAAGGAGTTGGACCTTCAGAATCAGGATGCGGTGGAGGGTTTTTTCCGAAAGGAACGTCCTGATTACGTCTTTCTTGCGGCAGCCAAGGTGGGCGGTATCTACGCTAACTCCACCTATCCCGCTGATTTTATTTACAACAACCTCCAGATCCAAAACAATATCTTCCATTGTTCCTATATCTACCGGGTGAAGAAACTCCTGTTCCTGGGCAGCTCCTGCATTTATCCGCGACTGGCGCCTCAGCCCATGAAGGAAGAGCATCTTCTCACCGGACCGTTGGAACCCACGAATGAGTTTTATGCGATTGCCAAAATTGCAGGGATCAAAATGACCGAGGCCTACAACAAACAGTACCATACCAATTTCATTTCCTGCATGCCCACCAATCTCTACGGCTCCAACGACAACTACGATGCCATGAATTCGCATGTCATTCCCGCTCTGATCCGCCGTTTCGATGAAGCCAAGCGCTCCCGAAAAAGGGAGGTGGTCATCTGGGGTACGGGCAAAGCCAAGCGTGAGTTTTTGTATGTGGATGACTTGGCCGATGCCTGTGTCTTTATCATGAACGAGTATATGGGCAATGAAACCATCAATATCGGCAGCGGTATGGAGGTGACCATCCGGGAACTGGCCGAGGCCATGAAAAAGGCGGTAGGGTATAAGGGAGGTATCGTGTTTGACCCCTCCAAACCGGATGGGACGCCCCGCAAGCTGCTCGATATCAGCAAACTGCGGAAGTTGGGCTGGCGACCCAAAACCTCTTTGGGAAGCGGTCTTAAACTTGCTTACCAGGATTATTCAAAGGGCAATATCCGCTTATAGCAGTTGCCTTGTCCGGTCGTGTTCTCTTTTTATTATCTTTTACCCATGTTTCGCGTCCTGTTTGTTTTTCTGTTCCTCGGGTGCGCTTTCTGCGTCCCCTGTTTTGCCGTGGAATCCGACAGTGATACGCTTCTCTTGCCGGACAGCCTGAAAGCGGTGGATGAGCATGATAGGGTGCCGGAGGAGAACGAGGGAGAGGACGAGGAGAACGAGGGAGAGATCAACGAGGACAGTCTTAAAGCCCTGGCCACGGCCTATGATTTGATCGGTTTGAACCAGCATATCGGTGTAAATGGCATTTCTCTTTTTGTCGCAGTGGTCCAGCAGTTTCAGGGCCGGTTCACATCCGAACCCAAGGCGCGCTCCTTTGGCGCCGGGCTGACAGGCGATATTCTGACCGGCCTCTCCTTTGTCCACTTGGTGCCCATGATGACCTTTTGGACCTATTCGGAAGAGTTCACCAATCTGATCGAACAGCGTTACTCGGATGCTTCCCTGGGATTCAATGCCGTATTGCTCACACCACGAATGGGAAGTCGGCGCTTCCGGTTCTTTACCGGCGCGGGTCCCTCTTTTCATCTCTCGATTATTCTGCAGCGTCTTACGGATGAAGGACAAAACGGCAAAACCTATACGACATCCAGTTTTCAGAATGGAGTGGGTTTTATCGGAGGTTTTGAATTACCGTTGACCAATACCTTTACTTTTACCACCTTTTTGCTCTATCGGGCGCTTTATGATTGGGATGTTCCTTATCGACGCTACCTGATGCTGTCCACAGGCATTGCTTTTTAGCCGATATATTTTTTCTTGACTACTTCAAGAAAAGAATTATATTCTTTCTCTATCTTATTTATTTTACAAAGGGATGTAAGATGAAGCTATTCGTATCAATCTTCGGATTGGCTGCTCTTGCTGTATTTCCTTCTTTTCTCTTCTCAGAAGAATGTTCAGATGGCGCTTGTGATACGGCACGGGTAAATGCCATCCTGGAGGCTAATGGTCGTCTGGGTGTGCCGCTCAGCAGTGTCATTACCGGTAGCGCCACCGGTCGCATTACCAAACTGAATTTCCAGGCGTGCAGCTTGTCCGTACTGCCGAATGATATCGGTGCCCTCAGTGAACTAAAGGAATTATATGTCATCAATGGAACGCTCTCGGCATTGCCGGACACTATTTGCCGTCTTTCCAAATTAGAAGTGCTTCAGGCATACAACAATAGACTGACCCAGCTTCCTGACCTGAGTGCGCTGTCGAATTTGACCACCCTTTCTGTTGCAACCAACCGCCTCACCTCCCTATGTGAGTTTTCCCCCCTTCAAACCCGGTTGTCCATTCTCCGGGCGAGTTCCAATAAAATCACGGCATTGCCCTCTTCCATTGGCAATCTCACCGGTTTAATCGAGCTTAATCTGGGCAGTGACAGTCTTTCCGTCCTACCGGATGAAATGGCGAATTGTACGAAGTTAAAGTATCTTTATGTTAATAATAACAAGCTGACTACCCTGCCGGCCTGGATAACCACTTTAGCCGGTCTACGATATCTCTACTCCGGTGTCAATAGGCTGACCGCTCTGCCGGATTTGACTCTCTTGGACAGTCTTGTTATTGTGAGCGTGAACAACAACCAATTGACTCAACTCTGGAATTTTACGCCTCGCCAGACCTTGCTGACCAACCTGATTGCCAACAATAACCGGTTGACGGATTTGCCGGTATCGGTCGCCAATTTAAAGGGCCTTTACAATCTGAATCTCGGCTACAACAATTTGACCGCCCTGCCCGATGAAATAGGCCGGTGCGCCAATATGCAATATTTATCTGTGAATAATAACCAACTGTTGGAACTGCCTTTGGTCATCAGCAGCTTGTCGAAACTTTCTTCTTTAAATTGTCAATATAATCAATTAACTGTGCTGCCGGATCTCAGCGGCCTGACTGCGCTGACAACCGTGGTGGTGAATAATAATCGGCTCACCCGGCTCTGGACTTTTTCTCCCAGCCAGGTAAAATTATCCGTAATACGTGCGGGCTATAATCCGATAGCCGAATTGCCGGCGAACATCGACTGTTTTACGGCTTTAACGGAACTCAACCTGGCCTATGACAGCCTCCTCTCTCTGCCCGAGGAACTCGGCCATTGCCTCAATCTGAAATACCTGACCGTGAATAATAATCGACTGACCTCGCTGCCCGCCTCCCTGAGTCATTGCACCCAATTCGTTTCACTCACCTGTTCTTATAACCAGATTCCGGTGTTGCCTGAATGGCGCGATATGGATAACCTGACCACCCTGTTGGTGAACAATAACCGTCTTACTGCGCTGCCGGAATTCGGGCCCGGACAAGTGAAGCTCGCCACTCTGCGGGCAGGCTATAATTTCATCACGGCCCTGCCCGCTTCCATCAGCCACCTCACCGGTCTTGTGGAATTGAATCTGGCTTCGGACAGCCTCTCCCTCTTGCCCGAAGGTATCGGTAATTTTGTCAATCTGAAGTACCTCACCATCAGCAATAACAAATTGACCGCCCTGCCGGATACATTGCGGAATCTGAAAAAGCTGATCACCCTGGCCCTGCAATACAACCAGATACCGAGTCTGCCGGATTTGAGCGGCCTGGACTCTCTGACGGTGGCCACTGTTTATGCAAATAAATTGACGGCGCTGTGGGATTTCGGTGCAGGTCAGAAAAAACTCTATTATCTGAATGCCTCAAACAACAGACTCGTCTCACTCCCGCCTTCCATCGGCCGGCTGACCGCCTTGACAAACCTATTTTTCCAAACCAACCGATTGGGTGATCTGCCTATTGAAATCACGGCCCTTCCTCTACTGAATGCCCCTTATTTCAACGTCACCTATAATCAAATCTACTGTGTTGATTCCCTGAACGGGAATTGTAACCTGTCTGACTCTGTGCGGAGATGGCTGGATGTCAAACAGCCCAACTGGCGTACCGGGCAGGTCTATGTGGGTATCGGGCGCGGCCCCCTTGTTCATTACAAATTCGATGAAACGGTCGGGACAATCGTTCATGATTCCAGCGGGAATAAATTTGACGGCACGCTGTCCGGTGCGGTTTTTCTCCACAGCGACAGCGTGTCAGGGGGATCCGTCAGCTTGAACGGAGGCAGCAACTATGTGCGCGTTTCAACCAAGAAGATGAACGAATTGTCAGCCGTCTCTGTTGCCCTCTGGTTCAAATCCAATAGTCCCAGGCAGAATGGCACCCTTTTCTATATGGCCGACACCACGGCCTCTCTGAACGGAAACAATTTCAGTATCAGCCATTATTTTGGATCGTTTGTTGCCGAACAAAGCAAGATTTCCGTTGCCCAGTCAAGAGACTCTCTCCTTTTCCGCACATGGGCCTCCCCGGTCATCACGGACAACGGTTGGCACCACCTGGTCGTCACCTGTGCAGGGCCCGCTTGCAGCGTCAAAGTCTTTATGGACGGCATTGAGAGTACCGATTATTCCGGCCATAATATGTTTGCCCATCCGATGGGTCTTCTTAAAAACACGGAGATTGTCAACTGTGTAACCCTGGGGTTTACCCCAAAACCGCCCAGCGCCTACTGGGACGGCAAGTTCGATGAATTCATCCTTTGGGGCCGCTCCCTTTCGTCCGAGGAGGTTCTTAGGCTCTATCATGCCTATGTGCCCGAAACCGATGCAGCCGAAAAACGTGATAATCATGGTTTGCCCACTGTTTTTGCATTACACCAGAACCAGCCTAATCCCTTTAATCCCGCTACGGCCATTCGGTACGATATTCCCTACCGGAGCCATGCCGTCAACCGCTATTCGACGACGCTTACGGTGTATAATATGAACGGTCAGCGTCTCGCCACCCTGGTTGATGAAATGAAAGGACCGGGCCGCTATTCGACGCAGTGGAACGGCCGGGATGCCAAAGGAAGAAGTCTGGCCAGCGGTGTTTATGCTTATGTGCTCCAGTCCGGCTCGTTTATTGCACAGAAAAAGATGATTTTCGTGAAGTAATTTTTTTTATATCTCGATAAAAGAAGCCCTGCCCGTCAAACGGTGGGGTCCTCCCGCTAAAACGCCTTGTCCGCCATTCTGCCGAATCTTATTTCCGCTGTTTATATGTTTGTTAAAATAGAATAAAATGAGGCAAAAAGAACTAAATCATAAATAAAAACCAACACTTTGCACCTTTTTTTAGGGACGTTCTGATCTTGTTTTTTCGATAATTGGGTTATATCTTTACAAAAAGTAAAGACAATTAAATTACTGAACATCCTTATAGCGCCAATGTCACGTTGACCACCGGAGAAAGAATTAGGTTATCCTCGGGCTTTCATGTAAGCTCTGGTTGTGAGGAATTATTATTTATGAAAAAACGAATATTGCTTCTGTTAATCATTGCCAGTAGTTATGCCCAACTCATCGACACCGGCAAGGTATGGAACATTATGTATGGCCCAACGTATGGGTGTGCTTCGTATTATTGTCAAAGCTATTGCTTAAAGGCAATGGGGGACACCATTGTCGATGAGCTGACTTATCATAAAATCATGCGAAACAATGATTCCGCCTTGGGCGCCTGGATTTTTGCGGGATTAGCCAGGGATTCTGCGGACAAGGTATATTCGATAAAAGCCGGGACAAGCCAGCCTTGTTTGTTATATGATTTTGGGTGCATGCAAGGCGAAAGTTTATCTTTGGATTGCAGCGGATGCAACGGTTACTTTTATGTGGACTCCATTTCTTATTCCCATCAATGGTTTTCGGATTCCATGGATAGAAAGATAATCTATCTGACTTATCTGGAAAGCCATACCCGGGAAATATGGATTGAAGGCATCGGGAGCCTTTTCGGGTTGTTGAACGGTGGCCAAACGCATTGCGTGGCAGGAGGAAGCGAAGCCCTGTTATGTTGTTCGAGAGAGAACGACTTAATCTATCAAGCGGTAGGTTTTAATGAATGTTTTTTACATTTTGACAGGATTGAAGAAACAACGGACAATCATAACTTGAATCCACCGCCGATTATTTCGCCGAACCCCTTTAACCCGTCTGTGACAATGACATTTCATAATCCACAGAGAAACGCTCAGATTAATATTTACACAATCAATGGGCGCAAGATCGTAACCCTAAATGGTTTTACGGGTGACAAATATACTTGGAAACCGAAAAATTCATCTTCGGGAATATTTCTTGTGAAAATTCAAGTAAGTGGTCGTATATTCACCAACCGAATTTGCATGACAAAATAACGGCTATGAATCAGAACAGATAATTCACCACCCTTATGCAAAGAAAGGTTCTATGCAAAACTCCATACTATTAAAAAGTCTAATATTTTCTTGTTTTGTGTTTTGCATTGAAATGCTCTATGCGAATGACACCCTTGTTTCAGAGAACAAGGTCTGGAGCAATTTACGATTAACCTATAATCGTATTCCTAACAATACGGCATTTATAAAATTCGTAACAGACAATGATGTTGCCCCTTTTTTCAAAATCATGGTTTCGGACGATTCTTTATCCACTTGGCATTGGAATAGTAAAAGTATCAGAGAAGACAGCGGAAAAATCTATCTTGACGACGGGTATTCGATCTACACGCTGTATGACTTTAATTTGGAACCCGGAGACACCTTTATTCGACCTCAAATAGATACGCTGCTCGTCACATCCGTTGCCTATCGGGAAATAGCCGAACAGATCAGAAAAACCATCACCCTGAAAGCCGCCTACTCTCCAGATAGCGTTGTATGGGTTGAAGGGATGGGATCGCTTAGCGGTATTCTTGAAAATGGCGGCGATATCGGAAAAGTCGGCGGTTACGACTTGCTGTTATGCTATGAGGAGAATGGTGTATCGAAATACCAGAATCCCGACTATAACTCATGCTATCTTACTTATCAAAACAGCCTTGTCCCAAATAATAGCACACCCCCGAAAACAATTCATGTTTCCGCCGTACCAAACCCATTTTCCTCATCTATTTCCATTGCCAACCACTCCTATCATGAAGCAGCAAAAATCAGTATCATCACCATCAATGGACATATCGTTTGTCAGGACAAAGTGGCGGCTGGGCAATCCATCACCTGGATGAGTAAAGGCCTTGGAAGCGGAGTCTATGTCATCCGGGCTAAGGTGGGTGGCATTATCTATACTAAAAAAATCATCTTACAACAATAACGCGCTATCAAACTATTTCGGCTTAGGTTATCCTCGGGCTTTCATGTAAGCTCTGGTTGTATTGTAAATATGATTGTAAATTCTGCAAGCCCTTGCCCCTAAAATTTATGAGGAATTATTATTTATGAAAAACGAATATTGCTTCTGTTAATCATTGCCAGTAGTTAGGCCCAACTCATCGACACCGGCAAGGTATGGAGAAGCCCTGCCCGTCAAACGGTGGGGTTTTTTGTTATGTGCGGATCAACGCAGTCGAAACGGTACATTCACCGCATTACGAATCTTCTCTGCTTCATAGATTTTCCGGTCCATGAATAATCGGCAATTCTCTTCAATCCACGCATCAATTTCATCCATGGTTCGAAGCGGGGGCGGCAGGGGCTCCCTTTCCAGTCTGGGGAATTTTAAATCATCAGCCATATTATTAATCCAAAGACTGTATAACACGATCAAGCAATCCGATGCTCTTATATTTCAGAAACAATTCTCTTACTTCATCGGAGCGACCGTTTATGTTATAGGTTCGCATCAGCTGAATGACATCAGAGAGGTCCTTTAATTCCCGCTTCGGATTTTCGGCAATGGAATGGAGCTTCATGGCGATCAAGTGCAAGGGAGATGGAATAATGAAATTTTCACCGGCAATCGTAACCGCCTGGCCTTGTGCCAGAAGCCCTTTGACGGTAAACGGATCCGCTATCAGGAAGTCCAAATCACGTTGCACAGGATTATTACTCTTTAATTGAATAAATTCCTTTTGACGGCTTAAAAGGGAATATCCTGCACTAAACAGTTCTGTTTCAATCTTGGCAAAATCTTCTGCAGTCATGAGAAAATCAATATCAAAGGTCATGCGCTGGATCTTGTGGGCTGCCACAGCATATCCTCCTACCAAAAGGCATCGGATTTCATGTTTTCTGAAAAGGGCGGCAAGCCATTGAAAGATGGAACCTGGAGGGAGCATGGGTATTAATATACAAAATCAACATAGCCTGCTGGAATGTCAATACGGGGGTGATTCATGGATTGCCCCCGAACGCATCGGTTTATTATGTTTTTCCGATGGCCCACACTCCTCCGACAGAAAAAATCCTGTTGCCGCCCGTCTACGATCCCGTACTTATCCGATCCCTGGCCGCTTCGTTGAATATTGCAGAAATGGGTGCCGCCCTGCTGTTGCAGCGTGATCTGACGACCGAAGAAGGCGCCTCCCATTTTCTTTTTCCGGATTTGACTCGTCTGCATGACCCTTTCCTGTTTCCGGATATGGAAAAAGCGGTGGCCCGTATCGCGGAAGCGCTCCGAGGAAAGGAAAAGATTTGCATCTACGGCGACTATGATGTGGACGGCATCACGGCCGTGGCCCTGCTGGTCCGCACCCTTCAGGATTTATCCGCCGAGGTGGAGTGGTATATCCCGGACCGTCTTAAGGAAGGGTACGGGCTGTCCGACAAAGGCATTCAGGATATTCACACCCGAGGGGTCGGACTGATTGTCACCGTGGATTGCGGTATCACTGCGGATCAGGAGATCGCCTTGGCCCGTTCACTCGGCATGGATGTTATTGTTACGGATCATCATCTGTCGCGCGATCCCTTGCCTGAGGCGGTTGCTTTAATCAACCCCAAACTCCCGGGTTCCCCTTATCCGGATAAGGATTTGTCCGGTGTGGGTGTGGCTTTTAAGCTGGCCTCGGCTTTGCAACAACGATTTTATCACACGGACAGCGCATCAGAGCATTCCCTTCCGTTGTATCTCGATCTCGTGACCATCGGCACGTTGGCGGACGTTGTTCCTTTGCTCGGGGAAAACCGCATCCTGGTGCATGCCGGACTGGATCAGCTTAAGCGGAGCGGTTGTGAAGGTGTTAAAGCGCTGCTGTTGGAAAGCGGACTCTACGGAAAACCCATGACCGGGAGCGCCATTGCCTTTAGTCTGACCCCTCTTATCAATGCAGCCGGACGACTCGGCGAGCCGGCCATGGCGCTGCGTCTGTTTCTGACCTCGTCAACCGATGAAGCCAAAACCTTGGCTCGAGAGCTCAAGGGATTCAATGTGAAACGAAAGGCATTGGACCAGGCCATCACCGAAGAATGCATCGGCCGGATAGAGGCTTCTCCGATTCTGTTGGACAGTGCTTTTCTGGTGCTGGCCTCTGACCAATGGCATCCCGGGGTCATGGGCATTGTGGCCAGCCGCCTGATGGAGCGGTACGGTCGCCCGGCTTTACTCTTATCCATTGAAAACGGGGTGGCGCGGGGATCCGCGCGCAGCATTCCGGCTTTTCATGTGCTGGATGCCATTACGACCTGCCGTGATCTATTGATTGATTTTGGAGGACACCGGCTTGCCGCAGGGGTGGAGATCAGAGAAGACAATATTCCCGTTCTGTCGGACCGGTTAAACCGTTTCGCTCAAACGGCCCTATCCGGACAAACCTTGTTACCGGTCGTGCAGACTGACCTTGCCTTTTCAGACCTGGATGCCTTGGACTGGGAGACCCTTCATTTGCTCAAACGGTTTGAACCCTTTGGAGCAGGCAATCAGAAACCGCTTTTTTATGTGCCGGCCTGCCGCGTTATGGGTTCGCCGAGATTGCTTAACGGTGGCCACCTCAAATTCCGGGTCTCTGCGGGTCGTACCACGTTTGATGCCATCGCTTTCCGAATGGGTCACCGGCTCAACGATTTGGTGAAAGGACCGGTTACGCTGGCTTTTCACGCCGAGGAAAATGAATGGAATGGACAAAAAAACATACAATTGAACGTCCGGGGGATTGCATGAAGCTTTGGCAGGGCCGTTTTGACGGTGAAAATGATCCGGTCATGGAGCGGTTCAACCGTTCTCTTGATTTTGACAAGCGTTTGGTGGAAGAGGACATCCGTGGCAGTTTGGCTTATGCGGAAGCCCTTTTCCGGGCGCATCTTCTGTCGGGCACGGAAAGAAAAAAGATGATCACGGGTCTGAAAAAGCTCCTTGCCGAGGCGGACCGTCTTCCTTTTACGGCCGGTGATGAAGATATCCACATGGCCGTGGAACGGCTGCTGACCGAACGCATCGGCAGTGCCGGCAAGAAGCTTCATACCGGACGTTCCCGAAACGAACAGGTGGCTGTGGATACCCGTCTTTGGCTGAAAAAAGAGATTCGGATACTCCAGACGGGCATGACCCTTCTTATGGAAACCGTGTTGGAGCGGGCAAGACGCCATCCCACGCTCATTATGCCTGCTTTTACCCACCTGCAGGCAGCCCAACCCGTTCTTTTTTCCCATTATATGCTCTCTCTTTTCTTTATGCTGGAGAGGGATTGGCAACGTTTTGATGCCTGCCGGGAACGGGCCGATATTCTACCGCTTGGGTCCGGTGCGCTTTGCGGCAGCGGTTTTGCCCTTGACCGCCGATTTCTGGCCAACGCCCTGGGCTTCAAGCGAATCAGCGACAATAGCCTCGATGCCGTGGCGGACCGCGATTATTTGGCCGAATTCCTTTCCGCCTGTGCCATCCTGATGATTCATCTCAGCCGTTATGCCGAGGATCTCATTCTTTTTGCTTCGCCCGGATACGGCTTTGTGGAGCTGTCGGATGCTTATTCTACGGGCAGCAGCATGATGCCGAACAAAAAGAATCCCGATTCCCTGGAGTTGGTGCGCGGCAAAAGCGGACGGGTGATAGGCCATCTTGTCAATATTCTGACGGTGATGAAGGGTTTGCCGCTGACCTACAACAAGGACCTTCAGGAGGACAAAGAGGCCCTCTTTTCCGGGGCGGATACGGTGAGAGATTGTCTGGCCGTTTTTTCCGGGACGCTTGCGACACTGACCTTGAATGAGAAAAAGATTCACGCTTCTCTGGACGGGGAGCTTTTGGCTACCGACCTGGCCGATTGTCTGGTCGAGGCGGGGCTTCCCTTTCGTGACGCACATGCAGTGGTGGGCCGCATCGTTCGGGAGGCGCGCAAGGCGGATAAATCGCTCCTGCAGATGACGTCGCGGGAATTGCAGGGTTATTCCCCTCTCTTTCCGAAGAATTATCGTCCCTCCTTTGCTCACAGCATCCGGCGGCGTTCCTTATACGGCGGTACGGGCGCATCGTCTGTGGCAGCCCAGTTGCGCCAGGCAATGACCCGGCTTAAAAAAATGAAGCGTGTCTCATGAGATGGTTCCTGTTTTTCGGTTGCCTGGTCGCTTTGGCCAATGCGGATCGCATTGCATTTCTCCCTTTTTCAGACCTGACTTCTTATAAGGGACAATGGGAGTTGTCGCGCGATGTGGCCGGCTATGCGGGTCGATGTCTTGGCCAGACTTATAGCGTTATTCCCTTTGACTCGGTCTTTGGGCTGCTTAAGGAAAAAAGCCTTACCCCATCGGCACTCAACACATCGGATGCCAAATATGCTCTATGCCGGGCATTGGGCGCTGATTTTCTTTTGGACGGTGAAATTGAAGAATTCGCTGTACGGAAAGTGGTGATGGGAGAAGGCCGGTTCGGCGGAGTGAAGAATTACAAAGCGGAGATTAAAGTAAAATTGCGGGTTTATAACACGGTTGCCAATGGCGTCATCTACACGGAAGAGGTGAGTGCGCTTTCTAAAAAGACCCTGACCGCGGTCAACCTGTTGAAATTATCGGATGATGAGGCTGCTTTTGACACGTTAAACTATGTGAAATTCGGTTCACCTCAGTTCGAAAAAAGCATTGCCGGGGAGATGATGCATGAACTGTGCGGAAAGATTGTTGCCTTGATGCAAAACCTTCCCAAAAACGTGACCAAGCGCGATGAGAGTAAACGACTTATTAAAGTTGCCCGTATTGTCGATATTGCGCCGGCCGGGTTGTTTATCAATGCGGGTTCAGAGGATCAAGTGCGTATGGGGGATGTCTTTTCAGTTTATACCAAGGGGGATTCCTTAAAAGATCCTGATACCGGAGAGTATCTTGGGCAAAGCGAACGGCGGGTGGGGACTCTTCGGATCGAATTTGTAGAGGCCTCTCATTTTTCGAGGGCAAAAGTACTCGATGAAAATGAACCCATCAAGATAAAAGATTTTGTTCGGATTGAAAAATAGAATTCACAGAAGATCCAGTTAAATAACGGGTTAACATAACCGGAAAGCCGGTCTGAATCCTTTATAAGTCATTAATTTACTTGACATTTATGATGATTTATATTATATTTCACTCTCTTACAATCTTAAAAAATATCAAAAAGGAGTAATTATGTCAAATATAAAGAAAATGTTAAATACGTTAAAATCGAGCGATGCAGGAAATGTCCCTCCATACCCTCTATGGCTTTTGAATGATCTCTTAACACCAGCCACGATTTCTTCCCGATTGAAGGAAATGCAGGAACAATCTGTTTCTACTTTTATTGTCCGGCCGGAAAAAGGGGTTATTCCCGAATATCCTTCTAAAGATTTTCTCTATTGCCTGTCCCTTATTCTAAAACAAGCCAAGGAACGCAAGATGAGCGTTCTTTTTTCCGAAGATATGGCTTTCGGTTATCCTGGGGTTGTTACCCCGCTTACGTCCGCTCATCCTGAATTCCGGCTTCCCTATCTCTCTCTTCACCACATCCTGAAGATTCGGGGCCCCAAGAAAATTGTGCAGGAATTCAATGAGACCGACATTCAATATGTTTTTGCCATCCGATTAAAGGAAAGATTCCTCGACTTTGCGTCTGCCAAGAATATTACGACCGCGTTTCGCAATAACACCCTGACCTATTCGATTCCCAACGGGGACTGGCGCATTTTCATCTTCCGATGCGGTCCTAATAAACGGTCCATCGGCGGGTCGGCGCTGAATTTCCTTGATCCCGCAGCCGGCAGGGCCTATGTCCAGGCTGCCTGTACGGATCTGGTCCGTGAACTTCCTAAAGATCTGTTATCCGCCTTTGCCGGTTTTTTTCTGGAACTTCCGCTTATGGCACCGGATACCAGTATTCGCGGCCTTCCCTGGTCCGATACGCTTCTATCAAAATTAAAATCCGAAAGTGGAACAGATCTGATATCCGTAATCCTTGCGCTTTTTGTGGACAATTACTCTGCCAAGAACGGCCTTATTCGGCGGACTTATTACCGCCTTTTGTTAGAGATGCTGCAGGCCAATCTTATCCGTCCGCTACGGGAATTCGGCTCCCGTTTCCGTTATCCGATGCATCTTTTTGCCCAGACCGGTGATCTCTTTTCAGGGGAAACCGTTCTCCGCGTCAACTACGAACCGCTTATTGCCAAGAACGAGTTGGCCGGAGTAACGGATGTATCTCCCTTTTCCCTGGAAAACAGCTCGTCCGTCCGTCTTTTTGGTGATCTTTTCCGCGACTATTCAGGTCATCAGGCATTGACCATTCTCGGACGCAACCGTAATGCCATCAGCCAGAGCCTCAAGGACCTCAAGCAAGAGTCCGACCGTCTTACCCTGGCAGGTTTACAGTGTGTTGCAGTGGACGGCCAATATCATCAAAAAGGTTTTTCTATTGCGCCCCGTACACCGGACAACCCTCTTTTACCCGGGAGTCTTTCAGGATTCATCCGTTCTCGGCAGGCCTTTTTCGGTGCCTTTCAGCGCAGAGAGGAAATCGGGGTTCTTTTCCCGGCCGAAAGCTTCAATATGGCTTATAACCCCGCCAATCTGACGCTCTACAAACAGCGTACCGCTCATTTTGACGCACTGGTCCGCCAACTCAGCAAGGATGATATGCCTTTCCGTTTTCTGACCGAACAAACCTTAACCAAATTGACCGTTTCCGACAAAGGACTCCTCTTGCTCCGAAGCGGAAAGAGCCAGGTTGCCTTTAAGGTGCTCATCCTTCCGGAAACCGTTATTTTGCCGCGCAAAGTAATCCCACTTCTCGAGAAATTTGTGGCCAAGGGCGGCCGCCTTGTCTTTTTCGGCATCATGCCGTATGAGACATTTGAAGGCGGAAAAAATTCCAAGTTGCTTGCCGGCATCGAAAAGCTGGGAATGCAGATGCCCGGCGCTATTCATAAATTCTCCAAGATCGAAGAACTGGAGACCCTCCGACAGATTTGTGCCAAGATTCTGGAATGTTCCCTGGAGGTTTTTTCTGAGACCGAAGGGGCCCGCCGCCTCACGACATTAAGTGTACTGGACGGAGAGGATCGTGTTCATTTCCTGTCCAATGCCTCGCTGACGGAGAATTTGAAGGTGGAACTCCGCTTCAATGGAAAAGGGCACCTCCATTATCTTGATTTCGGCAAGCCGCAGCCTGTTTTCCTGCCCGGGGCCCAGGGGACCGAAAAGGGAAGGAGTCTTTTCCACAATTTCGCACCCGGTGAAACGGGCTGTTTCATTGTTGCAGCGGACAGGCTCGGCCCGGCCGGCTCTCCGCTTGCCATTGAAGAGAGCAATCGCATTTTCCGCATCATTCTCAAGGATGAATGGCAGTTAACCCTGCTCGACCCGAACGCCATGCCTCTAAACAGCTGGTCCATGCGCATCAATAGTAACCGGGACATCAACGCAGGCTACAATCTTTCCTACGAAAGCTATATCAATGTGGTTCAGGCTCCTGCCACCGCCTATATTCTGATGAATCGGCTCATTAATCACCCTGTCAATGGTTATCTGTCCGGAAATTCCCCGGTGGAAATCTCCTTCAACGGGGTCATTCTGAAAAACATGCATTTTTTTAATCGGGGTGAGAAGACTTTTCACGAGACCGATGCCGTGAAAGCGATGACTTACGGCGGCATTAACACTTTTGGAAGTAATATCACCTCTCTTGTCCGGAAAGGAATCAACCGGGTGACCATTAAGACCTATGGTTCAACCTTTGAACCCATGTTCTTATCTCATCCGCTGGTCTTTCTTGGTGATTTTGCTTTGAAACGGGGAAGCCAGGGATGGCTTGTTAGTCCGAAGAACGAACTTTATACCTATGGTTCCTGGACCGATCAGGGACTTCCCTATTTTTGCGGTCGTGCGGTCTACAGCCAGGTTTTCGAAAAGCCGGGTAATTTCAAACGTATTCTGCTTCGGTTCAAAAATTTCGAGTCCTCCTTGCTTGTCAGAATTAACGGCGTCAATATACCTGTTTCGCCCTGGCAGCCGGTTGTGGCAGATATTACAAAACATGTCACCAGTGAGAAGAACAAACTTGAACTGGAAATTTCAAACACCCCGGCGAACCTCTTTAAACTGATGACTGCTCCGGCAGGACTTACGGCTGAAGTGTACATGGACGTTTATTGATTGTCCGCTTTTCGTCTCATGAAAAGGTGAGTCCTCAAATTCTATAGAGGCTGGAGCATTAAACCCATTGCTAAACCGGTGGGTCGCACCGATGTTAATGCTCCATCTTAGGCATTATCTGTTCTAATTGTTAAATAATGATAGGTGCTATCATTATTCTTGCGCTAACCTATCAAATGTCTTGCAAGCATCCGTTTCAGAATTAAATTAAATGCTGTAAATCCCTCATTAAATGGCCAGCTTATACGCGGGTGTGATTCATTTTTTCCAAACGGACAGTCAACAGGTAATCCTGGATAATCTGCGATTGCTCAAAGCCGGGATCGACGATGGTGCCACCTTGAGCATCCTGCAGGACAATTCCTCCTTTCCGCAGATACAAGAACTGCCTATGACGCCGCCCGTGTGGAACCCCTACGCAGGAGCAAAAGATAAATCCCCTTTGGTGTTGGAGGAACCGGTGTTGATCGATATGAGTTATAAAGGCACCAGTTATGGCTTGCTGAACAGCAACTATGCCATCACTGCCGTGGACAACAACCGGCTGATGATCTCCGCGGATATCTCGGCATATGGTCCGGTTATCCAGAGTTTGGACGGCGGCAAGACGTGGGGCCAGGCGGTCAGTACCTATCACAGCATGAATGCGCCGGAGAATTTCTTTCCGGTGGCTTGGTCTCATACGCAGGTTATGGATGCAGGGGGCAATAAATGGATTAAATTCCTGCGCATTCCCATTGACAATCCTACGAGGATGGAAAAGAAGGGAATGAAGGCCCCCTTGCTATTTTCTCTGAAAAACAGCCCCAACCCTTTTACATCCTTTACGGTATTTTCCTATTATTTACCGAGTAAAGGGGATATTTCTTTAAGGATTTATGATCGTAGCGGCAGGCTGGTGCAATCACTGATGCAGAAACGGCAGGCGGCCGGCCAGCGCACGATTAAATGGAATGCCAACCGCCTGGCTGCGGGTGTCTATTTTGCCAGAATAAACGCTGCCGGGTTTAGCAGCAGCAGGAAAATATTAATTCTTCGGTAAGGGCCGTTTTGCTCTTGAGTTGCAAAACCGCCGGAAAAACAAATGCGGAGGATGAGGGACTCGAACCCCCATGTCCTTGCGGACGGCGGTTTTCAAGACCGCTGCCTTACCAATTAGGCAAATCCTCCGTTAAGGTCGTTGAACGATTCTGAAACCGATAAGGGCGCTTAGGGTATCTGATTCGGCCCAGGAACGATAGGCGCATTCCATTTGTATGAAATCATCTTCAAAACTGCCGCCGCGAATGGAGCAGGTATCGGCAATGGAGTTTGTTTGTGCTTGATAAGGGTTGTTCAGGGATGCCGTTAGGAAATCAGCATTCCAGACATCCAAACACCATTCCCATACATTGCCGGCCATATCATGAAGCCCGAAACCATTGGCTTGGTAAAGGCCGACCGTGGTTGGGGTATGTGAACCAAAATTGGCATACTTCGAGTTAAATGCTTTGTAAGGGTAGAGGGAGCTGTCATAGGCGAGACCGCCGCGGGCCGCATATTCCCATTCCGCTTCTGTCGGCAACCGGTAGCCGTGTTTTGATGTGTCGGGTTGCAGGCCGTTTGCAGTATCAAAACAAAGACCCAAACCCCCTCCTTTTTTTATGCTTTTCAAATTGCAAAAAAGAGCGGCCCCTTTCCAAGTCACATTGGTCATGGGAAGGTTTTTTCCGGCATCAATTGCTTGGACAATAAAGTCGGTGACCATTGGAATTGAATCATTTGCAATCGTTTTGCTGATGGTAAACTGCGATAACGGAAGAATCGCAATCGTGTCATTTCCATAGATTAACAGGCTGTCTATGATTCGCAAATTCATTTCCCGATAGCTTGCGTAATATCGGTTGGTATCAATCGGGCGGACCGAAGTATCGATCTTTGTAAAAATCAGTTCCGTATCAATATCATTGCCCATCGTATCGCCGAAGGCAAAGGATAACATTTCCGCAAACTGATACCGGGTAATCTCGCAAGCGGATATCTGAAACGAATCCAATCGGACGATTTTTTCTGCTGAACCCAATACCACGTTGTCCGTTCCATGTAATGCCACCATGGTCAGCGGAACCGCAGTGACCGCATCCGTTGAGGTGGGCGTATAGGATGTTCCGCTGTCGCTGCTGCAACCGTAAAGGAAAATAAGGGAAAGGAGAGTCGGGAAGGCGATGAATGCTTTTTTCATAGGTTAAAATATACTTAAATCCAGCTTTTGATTCAAACCGTAAAAAAGGCGTATTGATAACCTTGAGCTGCTTTTAATATTTTGGAGGCATGGAACAGAAAAGAATTTACCTCGATAACAATGCCACGACCCAGCTTGCCCCCGAAGCGCGGGAGGCCATGTTGCCATTTTTGTCGGAAAAATACGGCAATCCGAACAGTATTCATCGCTTCGGTTCAGAGGCGCGTGCCCCCTTGTCCGATGCCTATGATAAGCTGTATGACCTGATTGAAGCATCGGACCAGGACAATGTGGTCATCAACTCTTGTGCCACGGAGGGGAACAACACCGTGCTTCAAGGGGTTTATCACACCCTGATTCGCACCGGCCAAAAGGACCACATCATCACCTCGAATGTGGAGCATCCTTCGGTTCTTAATGTTTGTCAATATCTCGAAACTCTGGGAGTCAAGGTGACTTATCTGCCGGTCACGCACGATGGTTTTGTTACTCCGGAGGGGGTCAAAGAAGCCCTGACCGCCCGGACCGCCCTGATTTCACTGATGTGGGCCAATAACGAGACCGGCGTCATTTTTCCTATTGATGAGATAGCCTGCATTGCCCGGGAAAAAGGGGTTCTTTTCCACACGGATGCGACTCAGGTTATCGGCAAAATTCCGGTGTCCGTAAAAGAAAAGAGTATCGATTTTTTGACTTATTCGGGCCATAAATTCCACGCTCCCAAGGGGATCGGTGCATTATATATCCGATCCGGCGTCAATTTGCCTCCCTTGCTTTACGGCGGCGAGCAGATGGGCGGTTTGCGGGGCGGCACCTTGAATATGGCCTCTATTGTGGCGCTCGGAGTGGCTGCCCGATTAGCCAAGGAAGGGTTGTCGGATGAGCTGACTCGTGTCAAGGCGCTTCGGGACCATTTTGAAAACACGTTGGTTGCCTCCCTGCCGGATACCTTTGTGAATGGAAAGCGGGATGCTCGGACGCCGAATACCTCAAGCCTCATTTTCAAAGGGGTGGAGGGTGAAGCGATCTTATGGGACCTGAATGAAAACAATATGGCTGCGTCCACGGGATCCGCCTGTGCCACGGGCAGCGAAAAGGCGTCGTATGTGCTGACCGCACTCGGTATCGAAGCGGCTTTAGCCCACTCGGCCGTCCGTTTCTCTCTAAGCCGATATAATACGGCTCCGGAAATTGAAGAGGCTATTCTTATTGTTAAAAAGACCATTGAACGGTTGCGCAGCATTTCCACCAGTTACAAGGCAGGCTGATTATGGGAAAAGAAAACTTGATCGCCAAGGGGCTTTGGGACGCTTATTCCGAGAAGGTTCGTGCGCGGATGAACCAACCGTCGCATTTCGGCCAGTTTACCGAAGCGGATGCCAAACAGGAAGGGCTGACATTGGTGGACGTACTCCACGGTAGCGAAACGTGCGGAGATGCGATCGAACTTTTCTTACTGGTCGACCCCAAAACCGATACCATAAAAAAGGCCCGTTTCAAAAGCTTCGGCTGCGGCACGGCCATTGCCGCAGCGGATATGATGACCGAACTGTGCGTGGGTAAGACGATTGATCAGGCGCTCAAGCTTACCAATCTGGAGGTTGAGCGCGCCATGCGTGATGATCCGGATATCCCGGCTGTGCCGGGTCAGAAAATGCACTGTAGTGTCATGGCTTATGATGTGATAAAAAAAGCGGTTGCCAATTACAAGAATGTGGATATCTCGGAATTTGCAGAAAAAGAGATTATTTGCCACTGCGGTCGCATTACGCGCAAACAGATCGAAGAGGCCATTGTCATGAAAAAGCTCACCACCGTTGAGCAGGTGATGGAAGAGACCAAGGCCGGTACCTGGTGCGGCTCATGCATCCGTCCCGGCGGCCATGAGGAGAAGAACGTTTATTTGGTGGATATTCTGGAAGAAATGCTGAAACGCAAGCAGGCAAAGGACAAAGAAATTGTCCGGCCGGATTGTGTCCCCTTTTCCAAACTGACCGTGCCCCTCAAGCTGAAGAGCGTTGAAAGCGCACTGGACCAGTTTGTTCGTCCGTCATTGGCAGCGGACGGGGGCGGGGTGGATGTGATGGATATTCAGGGAAATACGATTTTCATCTCTTACAGCGGCCACTGTGCGGGCTGTGCGGGCGCGCTTCAGGGAACGCTCAGCTTCATCCGTTCCACACTGAAGGAAAAGGTGGACCCGTCGATTCAGGTGGAGCCGTTTAAGGCAGGATAGGACTAAAATGATTCGTGATATTGGAAAATGGCGGCGATTTGAGAAACAAGAAATTGCTTCGAGTCCGGTAGATTATTTCAGGAATCTTCAGATTTTTGAGGCACTTTACCGGGAAGCCGTAGAACTTGGGGTTTTTCCTGGGCAAGAATCCATTGAGGTCATAAAAGAAAAGGTTTCTCATTTAAGGTTGCCTTATGTTCAAAGAGCTGCTTAAAAAGATAGCAGTTGTTCTTGATGCTCAAGGCATTGGGTATATGATCATCGGCGGTCAGGCGCGCGGGATGAAGAGGATGTTCGGAATGTAGCGCTTAAGAATAAGGGTTGGAATAGGGATTATGTCTTTAAATGGTTGCAGATATTTGAAAAAACAGTTGAACAGCCTTTGTTGGCCCGTCTGAAGGATATTTTAAGCGAGATTTCCTGATTCAGCCGACCGCTTCGACTCTCCAAAAAAACAAAAAAGCCCCCGAATATTCGGGGGCTTCCTTTATTAAGCGATGTAATATCCGGTTCGACTTACAGGCCGTTCAGACCAATCAGAGTGATACCGGTGTTGTAAGAAGTGACGGCACCGAAGTTGGCGTCCGCATATATGTCAAAGTTGAGCAGAGAGAGGCGGAGGCCTGTTTGAAAACGAAAGCCGTTATCACCGTCAATGGTCAGAGAATAATTATCCAACCCGGCCTCCGTCATGTCAACGTCTAAAGTCATACTGCTGCTTTCGAAACCTAAGCCAATAAATGCACCGAGACCGATAAAGAATTTGGCATCAGCGGATGCATTCGCCATGATAACCCAATTGCTTTGTTCAAGGGAGGCCGAACCTGCGTCGATATTCAAACTGTTCATTGCCCAATAAGCAGAGGTATGCAGAAAAGGCAGATCTTTTACGACCGGAACAAAGCGTGTAAATTCGTGCTGGATTTTAAAACCGAATTGTCCGATTTTGCCGACATCACCCAATTTCATTTCCGGAAACCAGCGAACACCTAATTGCATATTGTCGATAACCGGAATGGCTTTTACGCCAATAGTAAAAGCGGTCACTGCGGGTAGCGAAGGTGAAAGCCCGGTATAATCCATTCCAACAAAAGGAAGAGAGACGGTGTCATTCGGCAAGCCGATCGTGGTGAAAAGTAGGGTTGCTGCCGCGGGATCTGCAGCAAAGAGCTCAGCCACTGTCAGCTTTCTCGGTTCATCGGAACCAAAGACCGTTGGGACGCCGTCTGCTGAAAAGGGGATTTCTTTTGGTAACGAAGGATTTGCATCAACTAATTGCTGCCAAGTTGAGATGCCGGGAAGATTCGCGTTGGCGACAACAGGATCCATAATTGGAGCTGTCGGCAGCTTTCCGTTAAACGTAAAAGTTTGCATATCCTCATCAATGTTCGCAAAGGCTTCACTCATGCTGAATACAGAGATACCGATGGGTAATTTGAACATGGTCAGACTCTTGGATGAGTTGTACCAGCCTGCGTTCATACCGGTTCCAAATACGGTTACTGCAGGTGACAAATAACCCTGGGCAGCATCCTTACCGATTTCCATCAGGGACTGTCCCATGTCAAAGCCTTCGACTTTGACGGATGTGACCATGGCTGTGATTAACAGGCTTGCGATGACGAGAGATTTCCTCATTGTTTCTCCTTTTTTAAAGTTCCTATCAATTTACAAGAAATATACTTGCCAAATTCCAAAATAAGCAAATAATTGCTAAAAGTTATTTATTATCCTCCAGATGCTCCTGCTGGATATACTCCATATCCGCCCGGTTGCGGAAAAGGTCCATCCATATATAATGAAGATTATAGGGGGCATCGACCTCCACGCTGTGCGAGGAACCCAGCGGAATGTGGAGAAGGACATTTTCCTTGAATACGGTTTGCACCTCGTCTGCCTTAACCCGGCAATGGTTGCCTTTGAGTCCGAAAAAGAGCTGTTCCAGCATGGGATGGGTGTGAGCCCCAACCAAATCCGGGCCGGTTGTTTCTACTGACCCGATGCAGAAACGAGGAAAAAGGTTGTCCGGCAGGAGAGTCCGGCTCTTTGTCTTTTCGCTTTTTATCTTTTCACGATAGGTTTTGCAGTCGGAATAGGAGATGAAGTAAGGGAATTGGGCTTGGTTGGCTGCCCACTCTTTTTTATCCGCCGCTGAAAAGGGAATGACCAATTCCAGGAATTCCAGGCAGGGCGCGCTGCCGGTGATCCGGCAACGGTTCTGCCCCGGAACACACAGGGCGATTTCATGAATTCCGAGCGTCTTACCGGACATATCCATCAGGCCAATACCGTTGGTAAAGAGTAAGACCCGACCCGCATCAGGTAGAGGAGGGAATTCCATGCCCGCACCCGCTACGGTGGAAAAAAAATGGACTTCCAACCCCTCCACTTCGCCCACCATGAGCCGTTGCTTGATGACACTGTTGTGGGTTTCGAGCAGGGCGCTGCTGAGATCCTGAATAATAATGGGTCCGCTCATCCTTGTTCTCCTTTTCTACCACCCAAAACCGGAATAGGCCAGGTTCCACTGGTTTTCCGCTACGCAGGCTGCTTTGGCCAATGCCATCATGGCATACAGGGTGGTCCGATGGCTGATATAATCCATACCATTGGTCGAGGTGTGAATTTTACTTTCTCTGCCGCTGCTTAAATCCTGGCCACAGAAACCGCCGTGGGTACGTTCATCCGAAGGGTCCAAGTGCTGCATGGATAATACCTTTTCCAGATAGGGCAATGATTTGTCCAGATAGCGTTGGTCTCCGGAAAGCCGGTAGAGATCCAATAAGGTATTTAAAGCAGAGGGAATGGAGGCGTAGGTTTCCGGTAGAGAAGGGAGTTTGAGCCACCATTCTCCATTGCGAAGCGCGGAAACGCGGTATCGTTCCGAACCTGTGGCGCGCCAGGCTGCAATCATGGCCACACCTGCGCCGTCATCATTGGTAAAGCAGCCGGCCAGGGGACCTGCCTTCACTGCGTGGTGACTCACATCCGTGCCGTCATGGATTTTAAGGGCCCCGTCTTTTTCAAGAGATTTTTCAATAACCCAATCCATGAATGTCGGGATATGTCGGGTATATCGTTTTTCGCCCGTTAAGGCGTCCAACTGGGCCAATACCAGCACGGCGGCTGAGAGCATCAGTCTGGAAAAGTCATCGCACACACTGCCTTTGTCGTCTTGATATTTATGCCAGATATAACCGTTCGGATAACCTTTTTCCAGAAACCAGCCTGTCAGCCAATCCGCACCGGCTTTAGCCCGAAGCAAGGCCACAGGGTCTTTGGTGACGGCATAGAGGTTGGTGAATCCCTGAACGGCCTCTACGGTATCGCGTGAGGCGATGTGATCGGTTTGGGCGTTTTCTTCTTTACAGGCGCCTGCATGGTGAGGAAATTCCGGTTCGAAAATTTGGCAGGATTTTACAAACTCCATACCCAATTGTGCGGTTTTGAGATCTTCGGGATTTTTGGAAAGCAGATAGGCGGAGAGCAGGGCTTGAACACCGCGCGCCGTATTCCAGCAAATGGAATAACCGATTCGTTCGGTGGGATCGGCTATGTTAACAGTTGATGCAAAACGACCGGCATCCGCAGTCCAGTGAGGCCAGGTGTGGCGGATTTGTGTCTTGGCGTGCCACTGTGCGGCCAATAGCACGGCTTCTTTGCAACGCTGCCGCAGTGATTCGGGAAAGTTGGGTATCGGGTGTTTCATGAGAGGAAATATAATTATTTGGGTTTTAAAATGGTCACTATATGAGAGGAAACTGACATGCAAATGGACGGGTGTGAGGTCGGGAAATCAGATGGATTCGAACTTCATGATTCGGAAGTGTTCGGCAAAGATGCGATTACCGGTCATAGATTTCATCATGCTTTGAAGAGAGGTTTGCCGGGCCTTCAAACAGACCGATGATATCTTCCAGTGAGGATGATGGGTCTGCTGGGGTTATTCGCTGGAGTTTAAGAAAATTGGCAAAATCATAGACTTCCTGCTGTTTTTCCGGAGACAGGTCTTCGACTGTGTCAAGAATCAAACTTGAATAATTGTTGGAAAGCATAAACCCATCCTTTGTTCAATCAGGCCGATAACCTATTCGCGAATTCTAGCTGCATCATTCCTTATATGCAATGGCATTCGAGAGGATGAAAACATTGGAAAAAGAGCAAGGGGAAAGCGTATTTTTACAATAGAATGCTAAATCCGGATGTGAAAGAGTACATTATCTCTACCCATGCTCGCTTTGAAATGGGACGGCGTGGCCTCACGGAGACGGACATTGGTGCAGTCGTAACGCAGCCGCAACAAAAACTGGAAATCCGTCCCGGTAGGTGCATATATCAGTCGATGGTATGTTGTGGCGAACCGCCAAAGGAGTATCTTGACCGCGTTGTCATTGATGTCGACAGGAGTCCTGCGGTAGTTGTGACGGTGTATCGGACAAGTAAAGTGAAAAATATGGAGGTCAGTCATGAAAGTTGTGTATGATGCGGAAACCGATACGCTTGACATTATTTTGAATGAAAATCCAATTGCAGAGAGCGATGAGGATAAGCCCGGCGTAATCATTGATTATGATAAGGATGGCAGTATTGTTTCCCTTGAAGTGCTGGATGCCTCCAAGCATGTAATGCAGCCAACACGAATGGTGTATGAATCGGAGCCGATGAAAAAAGCCTCATAGGGTATTTTTTCAGTCAGATGTATCCTGCATTCATTGACCTAAAAGACAAAGCGTGCCTGCTCGTGGGCGGAGGAGCGGTGGCGGCCGCCAAGGCAGACCATCTCCTTCAATCCCATGCCCGGTTGACTGTGATCTCCCCGGAAATCAGTCCGGCGTTGCAGCAGCGGCGAAGTGAAGGCGCCATCACCTGGTTGGCGCGCCCCTATCAATCGCCAGAGGCAAAGGATTATTTCCTGATCATTGCCGCAACAAATGATTCGGCTGTTAATGAACAAATCAGTTTGGATGCTAAAGCGAGCCAGCGTCTCTTTAATGCAGTGGATCAACCCGCGCTGTGCAACTTTTTTGCAGGCGCAGCTATTCGGCGCGGTCACTTGCAAATTGCGGTTTCTACAGAAGGCGCTTTTCCGGCCTTGGCAAAACACCTTCGTCGAAAGCTTGAAGACCAATTTCCAGAGGCGTATGGGTCTCTTTTAGAAAAACTGGAAGGATATCGAAAAAGACTGATGGCAACAGAATCCGATGCCGGCAAGCGCAAAGCAACTATAAAGTCTCTCCTTGATTCCGGAGCAATCGATGCTTTTCTCAAGGGTGATGAGTCGGTCTTGAACCGGAGGATAAGCGGATGAAGCTCTTGCTCATGGGCGTGGATCACCGCATGGCGCCGGTGGCGGTGCGCGAACGTATCAGCTTTGCAGACCATGAAGTGGGCCGTTTTCTGGAAGGCTTGCTGGCCCTGCCTTTGATTCGGGAAGGGGTGCTTCTCTCTACCTGCAATCGGACTGAAATTCTGGCGGTTTATGATAAAACGAATGAGGATAATGAAGCATTTGAAGTCGCGCTGGCTGACTATCTCTGCCGATTTAAGGGGTTGGTTCCTCTTGCCCGCTCCCTCTTTTATGCTCACCATAATGAAGCAGCGTTACGCCATCTTTTCCGGGTGGCATCCGGCCTGGAATCCATGATTCTCGGCGAGGCACAGATTTTAGGACAGGTGCGGGATGCCTATCACCTTTGTTGCATGGCTGCGAGCAATGGCGTGATGATCAATAAAGTGATGCATGGTGCCTTGTCTGCCGGAAAACGGGTCCGATCTGAAACCGAAATCGGGCTGGGTGCCGTGTCGGTCAGCCTGGCTGCGGTTGAGCGGTTGCGCGACTGTTTAGGCACCCTGTCCGACAAATCGATTCTGTTACTCGGTGCAGGTGAAATGGCCCGTCTGACAGCGCAACACTTGGCGGCGAAAAAAGCGGGGCGTATTCTGATTGCCAACCGAACGCCGGAGCGGGCCGCCATTCTGGCCGAAGAGGCGGGCGGAGAGGCGGTTTCCTTTTCAGGTGCGCTTCATACGATGGGTCAGTGTGATGGGGTGATTTCGGCCATCCGATCTGAAGGGGCCATCTTTTCACAAGCTGAATTGGCTTTGATCTCAGCGGTCAGACAGACCGCGCTACCGGTGGTGGATATGGGGGTGCCGCGCACTTTTCCGCCGGAATCAGAAGCTTTGCCCGGTTTTATGTTGTATGATATTGACCATTTGAATCAGCAAGTGGATGCCACCCTGGAGCGACGCCGTGCTGCGTTGCCTCAGGCAGAACGAATCATTGAGGAGGAATTGGAACGACTCCGTACTTGGCACCGATCAAAACAGGCTCTGCCCATGATTCGTCAATTAGAGGCGCATGCGGAAAGGGTCCGTTTGGAGGAAATGGCCCGGCTGTCCGGATTGCTTGACAAAAAGCGATTCCTGGAAATTGATGAGATGACGCAACACCTTGTTCAGGAGATCCTGCGCGAACCTATTCGCCGTTTGAGGGAAAGCGGAGAAGCGCCGTTGCCTTCAGACCAGCATATTGCGGATTCCGTCAAACAGGTCTTTCAACTTCAAGCATAATGAAAAAACTCATTTTAGGTACCCGGGGCAGCCCCTTAGCCCTGATACAAACACGAAGCGTGGCGGCGCTTCTCAGAGCCCGTTTCCCGGATTTGGTGGTGGAAGAAAAAATCATTGTCACGGATGGGGACAACCAATTGGATCGCTCGTTGGTCAACATGGGCGGCAAAGGGGCCTTTACCGAAGCCTTGGAGGCGGAGTTATTAAATGGCCAAGTGGATGGTGCGGTCCACAGTTGCAAGGACTTGCCTACCCTACTTCCGGAGGGATTGGCGCTCTCGGCTGTGCCGAGCCGGGCACCGGTGGAGGATGTACTGATTACGAAACCGGGCCTGACACTTTTTACGCTACCGGAAGGAAGTCGGGTGGCCACCGGGAGTCTGCGGCGCCAAATATTGCTCAAACGGCTCAGGCCGGACTTGATAATAAGAGATATTCGCGGCAATGTGGGTACTCGACTGGCCAAACTGGATGATGGGGTGGCGGATGCGCTTATCCTGGCCCGCGCCGGACTGGAACGATTGCAGCTTAGCGAGCGGATAACGGAAGTGCTGGATGCGGAGCTCTTTTTACCGGCCGTGGGACAGGGGGCATTGGCCATTGAAACACGCACCGGCGATGAGCGGGTCATTGAGCTGCTGCGCGCCTGTGCGGATATGGAAACAGATCGTTTATGTATCATGGCAGAACGGGCTCTTTTGTCTTCATTGGGGGGCGGCTGTCAATTATCCCTGGGTGTGATTTCAAAGTGCATTTCAGGTCAGCTGATTTTGCGTGCCCAACTTATTTCACCGGATGGTTTGGATTGCCTGGATGTGACAGAAGAGGGGCTGCTTGCGGAAGCAGAGGCCATTGGTCGTCTGGCCGGAAAAGCGCTCCTTCAGGCAGGCGGAAAAGCCATCTTAGCTGCCTTTGAAAATCGGGGCGGAGTAGCATAGTGGCAAGTGGAACCGTATTTTTGGTGGGCGCAGGTCCAGGCGATCCCGATCTGTTAACCCTGAAAGGGGCCAAACTTCTTGCTCGGGCAGAAGTGGTAATCTATGATCATCTGGCTGCTCCTGCTTTACTGAATCAGGTTCCAGCGGGTGCTGAAAAAATATATGCGGGTAAAGAGGGGGGAAGCCATACCCTGAAACAGGAAGAGATTAATAAGCTCCTGCTGGAAAAGGCGCAGGCCGGTAAGCGGGTGGTGCGTTTAAAGGGGGGCGATCCCTATCTGTTCGGCAGAGGATCTGAAGAAGCCGAGTATTTAAAAAAGAACGGGATTACTGTGGAAGTGGTGCCAGGCATCCCCTCTGCCATCGGCGCGGCCGCCTATGCGGGCATCCCTTTGAC
>Ga0156536_1115_pt3 | contig 38122 bp, 32 predicted proteins | sample RifOxyB2_FD_111931 | JGI IMG/M metagenome (GOLD analysis project Ga0156536, IMG submission 111931) | Elusimicrobia bacterium RIFOXYB2_FULL_49_7 | reverse complement strand
CCCCTTCTTTTTTCAAATCAATATAAAAATAAAGAGGCACCACAATCCCGCTTCGGACAATGTCGCGCAGCTCCGGTGTCATTCCATCCTGAAGCAGACAATGAAGGGCCACGCTTTCCTGATGGATCAGAAAAAGCGGTTCTGAAAAACGGATACCATTTTCATTGTTGCCTAAAAGAGTGGTGACAAAAGTAAGGCTTCTGGCTGCCAGAAGCAGACTAAAAATAAAATTCATAGTGTATTATCAATATACATTATTGTCAAATTTGATACTCTGAAAAGTAAGTTGACCGCTTTTTTTGCAATTTCAAGCCGATTTCGCCTATTTTTCATTGGTACACTTTTTGTTCTCAGAAATGATACAACAAAAAGTGTGCCCTTAAAAAAAGGAGAAGAAATGAAAAAGGGAAAAGGGATCGGTCTCATGTCGGTGATGGTGCTAATGCTGTTAACGCCGCTTCATTCAAAAGAGGATGAAAAGCCTTTTTGCAACAAACTTATTTTTTCGGAGACTCCGGAAATCGGTCGAAAATGGCATGGGGGAATCCGAACAACCGACTTTTTCTGCTGGGAAGGATATTTCAATATATATAATTGGGTCATGGTGGATTTCTTGCGGGCCGGATTCGGCAACCTGAAGGTAGGCGAGAACGGCAAGATGAAGGATTATTTTTACACCTTGACCCTGAAGTCGCGCCCCATTCATTTTGACCTTTTCGGAGGAGATTACAAAGCCGCTTTGGGCATGAAATACTTTAAAGCGCCCTTTGCTTTTGTGGCGGACGGTGATTCAATTATGCGCATTCGGGACAGCTCCTTTATGCTTTTTGTCACTCAAGGTTATGGCTTCAAGGAAAACCATCTCTTCAATCTGATGACCTCGCTTTCCTTCCGCGATCGTAAGGATTCCAAAGGAAAAGAAATAACCGGCACGACCTATTATCTTGTTCCGGGTTATCAATATGCCATTTCTGAAAAATGGTTTTTTAGCGTGGAATATTATATGACCAATACCGAGCGGTTGCCGCTGAAGATTCTTCAATTCGCCTTTGATAAAGATAAACTCGATTTTTATAATACCGGTCGTGAAATGTATTCCTGGCTTTTCTATGGTTGCCACTATTCCGGAAAACATCTGCGTGTGGATTTGAATCTGGCCAACCATTATTCTTTTTCAGGCATAATCCTACCCATGATAGGTGTGGGATGGAATTTTTAGTGTCAAAAATGGAAAAAGGAAGAAGAAATGCGTATCAAAAGCGATACTAAAAAGAACTTTTTTTCAGTGAATGATCTGATGAATCATTGTCGGAAAATGAGTTACGGCATTGGGCATTCTCTTTGTTTTATCTTTTCTAACCCGGCATAGCCGGATAAGACTCTGTCAGTCGCCAACATCTTCGCAAAAAACGTATATGTTGGCAACACAGAGTCTAAACCTAAAGCAGGAGGAAAAGTATGAATACCATCCAAAGAGATGTAGTGACAGTAGCGCTTCTCGGGCTCTTTCTGATGAGTTGCGGAAAAAATCCTTTTGGCCCAGGCGCAGCCGGCGGCTTAAGCATCTTTGCAAAAATCGGCAAAGCCTTAGGCAAACCGTCTGCTATTCATGAAGAAGAAAATGGCAAGGAAGGTTCCAAGAATGCAGTTGCTACCGGCACTGCAGCTGCCAAACGGTTGGCAAAAGGATTTAGCACTCAGGCCGCAGAACCGTGGATTATCTCCAGTGGTATTGAAACAAGCCATGGTGATACGCTCATTTACTTTGAAGTGGTGAATGAAAAGCCGGATGAGAACGAACCTGCAAAACTCTCTACCGGTCGTGGGGAAGTGGCTTTTAAATACAACGGCATTTATTCGGGGCTAACCACATTTAATCCGGGTCTGATTACCGACATATATTCCTACAAGTTTGTGGGGCGGGAAATCAAGACCTGGAAGAGTGAAATCTGCACGGTTCGGGTGACGATTAATTTCAGTGAGGGCAATCTCCAGATTCCATCCACCATCAAACCCGGCTATACGGAAGCATGGGGCAAAAACATCAGCGCCTCTTTGGATGTCGGTCAGGGAGATACCGCTTTCTTTACGTTGGATTCTCTGGATGATGTTAACCATATCCAGTTCGGCGAAGGCCATTTTCTGGATGCGCATACGGGCAAGGACAATTCGGAAGCGGCACGCCCTTTTGATTTTAGATTGCAGATTCTCCATAAGAACAGCGTCAACACCGATCTTCCCTATTTGCGCTATGAAGACAATGAAGGTGTCATGACTTTCACTTACCCTTGGGGCGAAACAGGAGACTCCCTCTATTTTACGCTCCATTTCTATCCGAACTATGACCGTGCCGGAGATATCCGTAAAAACAGTCCCACGGGTCCGGTGCTGGTGACCTTTACATCGAACGACAAGACCGGCGTCAGTCAGGTAATCTATTATAATGAAGATGGAGAAGAAATCGGCAACGAAACAAATTGAACCTTTACCATTAGTCGACAAAAAGAGCCCCCAGTGTATCCTGGGGGTTTCCTTGTTGGAAGGAGACCGCATGAAATACTCTCTCTCGCTCTTAATGTTTAGCCTGATGGTCACGGCTTTTACCTTATTCGCCGAGGAGCCGGTTGCACCGGATGCGCCGCTTCTGCTGAAACCCAATGTGGCCCGATACGATTATGATGCCATTCCCAAGGATCCGCTGGCGTCCGCTTTTTTTGCGGCCACCCTACCGGGGTCGGGTCAGATTTACAATAAAGAATATGTCCGCGGTATGATCACAGGTATCGGTTTTTATACCGGCCTTTTTGTCACGCAGTACATGGTTTCCCGATGGGAGGCGCAGAACACGGATACGATTTATGTTGAGGAATACGACAAACTGGGCCGTTGGACCGGAAAATACCGCGAATTTTATGCGGCTAAGGCGGACAAAGATGTGAAGGGGCTGCCAACCGATGAAAAGGTCGTTCTCGGCATATCCGCCACCGCCATGGTGGGGTGCTGGGTTTTTGGAGTGATTGACGCGTACCGCGGAGCCAAGCGGTACAACAATCATCTGATGGCATGCCGTTCGGAACCGGCAATCCGCTACGCGCTGACCGTGGATCCTGCGTACGGCAGAGTCGGTTTACAAGCCTTACATCGATTTTAGTTACATTTCCACCCGGTAGTTCGGTGCTTCCTTGGTGATTTTGACATCATGCGGATGGCTTTCGCGCACGCCGGAAGGCGTGATACGGATAAAGTCCGCTTTCTGAAGTGTCCGGATGTCGGGCGCACCGCAGTATCCCATGGCCACCTTAAGGCCGCCGATGAGCTGACGGATGGAATCGGTCACCAGCCCCTTGAAGGGAACGCGGCCTTCAATGCCTTCCGGAATCATCTTGGATTCCTCGCTCACCTCACTTTGGAAATAGCGATCCTTGGAACCTTTTTTCATGGCAGCCAGGGAACCCATGCCCCGATAGCTCTTGTACGTCCGCCCCTCATACAGGATGGTCTCGCCGGGGGATTCGGTGGTACCGGCAAAGAGGTTGCCGATCATGATGGCGTCCGCCCCTGCAGCAACGGCTTTGGCGATATCCCCGGAATAGCGGATGCCGCCGTCTGCAATCAACGGCAGGCCGGTCTTCTTGGCAGCCACCGAGCAATCGGTGATGGCCGTGATTTGGGGAATGCCCACGCCGGCCACCACGCGAGTGGTGCAGATAGAGCCGGGCCCGATGCCTACCTTGACCGCACTGGCACCTGCTTTTGCCAGGGCCATAAAAGCGTCCGCGGTTACGACGTTGCCCGCCATGATTTCCAGGTTCGGAAATTTCCGGCGCAGAACACGCACGATATCCATGACTCTGACCGAATGGCCGTGTGCGGTGTCCACGGCCAGTACATCCACACCTGCTTTGACCAACGCGTCGGCTCGTTCCACGGTATCCGCCGACGTACCGACCGCTGCGCCGACACGCAATCGTCCCTTGGAGTCCGCACACGCATTTGGATAAGCCTGTTTTTTCAGGATATCCTTCACGGTGATCAGGCCGACCAATTCGCCCCGTTTGTTGACAAGGGGCAGTTTTTCGATACGGTTCTGATACAAAATGCCTTTGGCTTTTTCAAGTGAAATACCGGATTGCGCGGTAATGAGTTTGTCGCGGGTCACCATAATGCGTCCGATTTTGGCGTTCGGATCCGTGTAAAAACGGAGATCGCGGTTGGTGACCAATCCGACCAACTTTTTGCCGATAGTAATGGGAAAACCGGAAATTCTCTTATCCGCCATAATTTTCAAAGCATCCCCCACGCGATGTTCCGGACTCAGGGTGAGCGGATTGGAAATGATGCCGCTTTCATACCGTTTGACTTTTTCCACTTCACCGGCTTGATCTTCGATAGGCATATTCTTGTGCAGAATGCCAAGCCCCCCTTCACGCGCCATGGCAATGGCCATTTCCGATTCGGTAACCGTGTCCATGGCTGCGGACAAAAGCGGAATATTGAGGGAGATTTTACGGGTCACCCGACTGTTGGTTTTGGCCTCCGCAGGGGTCAGATCGGAACGGGCCGGAACCAGAAGAATATCGTCAAAGGTCAGTCCCATACGGTCGAAACGGTTTTTCATGCCACGGCCTCTTTCTGCCAGACCAGGATCGCACCGCAGGATTCGCATATTTGAAAAGCGACCGATCGCTTGACATCAATGTATTTTTGTGGGGTGAGACGGATCCCGCATGCACTGCAGGCGCGGGTTTGCTCGGTAACCATGCCCACACACTTGCTGTTGTGGCGGGAGTGGTGCAGTTTGTCATAGATTTTGTAGACGCGTGGTGTGATTTTGGCGCTTTCGATCTCCCGTTTTTGATGCCAAACCGCGATTTCGGCTTCAATCCCGGCCAAAGTCCCTTCCCGTTCTGCCAGCTGCGCCTCTTTTTTATGAATTTCCTCGCCGTTTAAACTCTCTTCCGCCGACTTTTTACGCGGCACCAGGGTCTCGAGATCGGTCATAATCTGTAAGACCCGTTCCTCGGCTTTGCTAATCTTGTTTTTACCTGCCTGGATTTCAGCATGAACCGCATCGTATTCGGCGTTGGTGCTGATGTGCATAAGCCGATCTTCACTTTTCTTGAGTTTTTCCCGATCATCGGTCAAATCAAGATCGAGGGCACGGTTCTCCTTTTCAAGCTCCTGGATGCGGTCTTCGATGGCGGACAGCGCTTCTTTTTCGTTTAATAGGGCGTTTTTGATGTCTTCAATGGCCTGGGGAAGCTCCTGTTTCTTCCGTTGAAGGGTATGGATTTCCAAATCAATTTTGTTGAGTTCAAGGATGCTTTCCAGGTCCTGGGTCACGGCGGCCTCCTTTAGTAGGTCATTGGGTCTATAAACAAAAAACGCACTCTGTTAGAGTGCGTTCCGATTTTGCAGACGCTTGGATGGGATTGTAGGCCCTTGTCACTCCTTCCCCCTCCGCTCCTGGCATCTCTTTTGTCCAGGGGGTGGGCTGAAAAGCAAAATAGGAGTTGAGGGCCTAACCGTTTCATAAATACAGCTTTCAAATATACCTTCTTACGGATAGAGGAAGCCAGGTTTATTGAAAATTTATCGTAAAATAATATGAAAACTTAAATGGATTGTTTCAATTTCCTTGATACCCTGCCGCCGATTTCAATATTTTACCTCTTCTTATGGCTAAAGAAGGATTACCTATCGTCCTGCCCCTGTTGGTTGTGGTTATTGCTTTCGGCTTGCTTTTTGCCCGAAGCGGTTCCAACCTGTTATTTGCCTTGCTCTGTTTTTTCGGCGTGCTGACCGCTTTCTGCGCCTTCTTTTTCCGGGACCCGGAACGCACCATACCCCAGGCGCCGGGACTTTTGGTTTCCCCTGCGGACGGCAAGGTCTGTCTCATCACGGAAATCGACGATCCTTATTGCGGTGGACGGGTCCGGCAGGTCTCCATCTTCCTGAATGTCTTCAATGTTCATGTTAACCGCATTCCCGCTGCCGGTACTGTGGAACTGGTTAAGTATTATCCCGGTAAGTTCCTGGCCGCATGGAATCATAAAGCCTCGCTTGACAACGAACAGTCTCATGTTGGCATCCGATGCGGAACCTATAAGATTTTAGTCAAACAAATTGCCGGCTTTATTGCCCGGCGGGTCATCTGCAAAGCCAAAGAGGGCATAACATATCAACGCGGTGACCGTTTAGGCCTTATCCGTTTCGGTTCCCGGACCGACCTGCTCATGCCCCTGTCCGCTGACATCAAGGTCAAGGTGGGAGACAAGGTGCAGGGCGGAACTTCCATCATCGCCCAACTCTTATAGAAAGGGACAACCATGGACGTGTCGAAATATCGCATCGTCCTTCCCGGCACCATCACCGGCGTCAGCATTCTGGCCGGTTTGTTCGCCATTTTTTTCGTCATCATCGGCCGTGACAACAACGGCTACTATACACTTTCCTGCTGGCTTATCATTTTTGCCGGCATCTTCGACGGTCTGGACGGCAAGGTGGCGCGGCTCACCCGTTCCAGCAGTGAGTTCGGCATCCAGTTTGACTCCATTGCAGATGTCATTACTTTCGGTACCGCGGCATCCGTAGTGCTCTTCAAACAGGCCTTTGCGGAGCGTGTGGCCGATAGCCCGGCCTATTACCTGGTCCCCATCATTTTTCTCCTCTGCGGTGCCATTCGTCTTGCCCGCTTCAACACCACGGCGACCACGGGTGCCAAGAAATGTTTCTACGGACTTCCCATCCCTGCGGCAGCGAGTGCCATCATGGGTCTTTTCCTTTTCTTCTATGCCCTGGAAAATATCTACGGGCTCTCCCTGTCCGACGAATTCAAGACCCGTGTCACGGTATTCTATACTCTGCTTGTTTCCTGCCTGATGGTCTCCCTTGTGGAATACAGTGTAACGAAGAATTTCTTTTTCAACGATATACTGAAACACTGGTTCCGTTCGATCATCCATCTGTTCATTGTCCTCTATCTTATCATCGGCTATCTGTGGAAGGACGATGCAGGCACCGCTTTCTTTTTCATCAGCGTCTTTTATATTCTTTATCATCTGGGTCGGGCGCTTATCGCCTTTTTGAAAACCAAGGGAAAAACGGCGCCGGAAGTCCGGTTGGAACAGGAATAACACCATGTACCGTGCTAAAATCCACGTGACGCTGAAAAAGAGCGTCATGGATCCGCAGGGCGCGACCATCAGAACGGCTCTTGAATCCATGGGTTATAACGGTATCCACAATGTCCGCATGGGCAAGTATCTCGAGCTTGATATCGACCGCCCGGAGCGTAAGGACGCGGAAAAAGAAGTGGACGAAATGTGTGATCGCCTTCTCTCCAATCCGGTCATCGAAAAATATACCTATGAGTTGGAAGCGCTCAAATGAAGTTCGGTATCATCACCTTTCCGGGCAGCAACGGTGATCATGATTGTTATCACATGGTTCGTCATGTCCTTGGGGCCGAGGCAAGCTATCTTTGGCACCAGGATCGAGATCTCCAGGATAGCGACGCAGTCATTTTGCCCGGTGGCTTCTCCTACGGCGATTACCTCCGTTGCGGCGCCATTGCCCGTTTCTCTCCTATTATGGAAGAGGTGAGCCGCTTTTCAAAAAACGGCGGTCCGGTCATCGGCGTGGGCAATGGTTTCCAGGTACTGACCGAAGCGGGACTCCTCCCCGGCGCCCTGCTTCGCAATCGTTCCCTGAAATTCATCTGTAAAGACGTGTACCTGAAGGTGGAGCGTTCGGATACCTTGTTCACCAACCGCGTACCGACTAAAGTCATTAAAATTCCCATTGCCCACAACGAAGGCAATTACTTTGCAGACGATGAATTGCTTGAACGCATTGAAGGCGAAGGCCGGGTGGTTTTCCGTTATTCCGCTTTGGACGGCCGGGTAGTGGAAGAAGTGAATCCCAACGGATCGCGTAATAATATCGCCGGTATTTTGAGTTTTAACGGCCGCACCCTGGGGATGATGCCGCATCCGGAACGGTGCAGCGAGCGGATTCTGTCCAATTCGGACGGGTTGGCCCTTTTTCAATCCATGATGGAGAACGTATGCGGGAGTTGATTCAATGAAAGAAAAACCGCTTTCCTGGCTGGTCTTTGTGGTTTTGCTCGGCATGGTCCTGGGTGCGATTTTGGGCCAAGCCATCGGCGGACTCCTGCCTGACAGCACGCCCAAGAGCTTCTTATTGGGTTCCTATTCTCCCAGTTTCGGCTTCTCCGATAGCGGTCCGTTTCTGATTGATTTGTGTGTCATCCGTTTGAAATTGGGTCTCCAATTCACGTTTAACATTATCAGCCTGGTAGGGATGGCGGTGAGTATTTACTTTTTTCGTTGGTATAAGTAGATTTTCTCCATGGTGCGTCAGTTGAATAGCCGGCTTTTATGCTGGGTGTTAGGAACTGTTTCCCTGCTTTTCGCAGGCTATGATTTTCAAGCCGGGTTGGATCGTAATCAGATAACCCTGGGTGAAGACATCACAATCACGGTTCAGTTTTCCGGGGAAAATCTCAAAGAAGAACCGGCGTATCCGGAATTTTCCTCCTCCGCGGATTTCACGCTCAGCAATAAGAACCGACAGAAAAGCAGCTCCCAGAACGTCAGTATCATTAACGGCCGCATGACGCGTACGTCGGTTGAAACGTATACTTTCCAATTCACCTTTAAGCCGCTCAAGGCAGGGGACCTCAAGTTGCCCGGCTGCCGTTTCGGTTACAATGATTTTGTGCGACAGATCGGAGAAACATCGGTTTCTGTGCTCAAAGAGGGGCCGGAAAACCATAATCTCTCTTTCGACCTCTCCTTCAGTAAACGCGACTTGTATCTGAATGAGCAGGTGGTGCTCGTTGCCGCTATTCGCGTCAAACAAAACGCTTCCATCCGCAATATCGGCAGCCCGGACGTCGATAAGGAACTCAAGAAGTTCTTTTGGATCAAACCCCTGCAGGATAAATTCGAACAGCGCAACGAGACTATCGGCGGAGAGGCTTATTCGGTCTATTCGATGCGCTTCATTGTTTTTCCCACCCTGTCGGGCGAAGTGAAGGTCCCCTCCATTCCCCTGGAATATATCGTCATGGAACAGCGTGCCCGCCGTCGCAATTCCCCCTTTGACGATGCTTTTTTCGGCGGGGCGTTCGATAATTTCTTTGATCAGGGCAATACGCGAAAAAAGACCCGGTACAGCAATCCGGTCACGCTTCGTGTGCGCGATCTGCCGGAAGCGGGTAAGCCTGCCGGTTTCACCGGTGCCGTGGGATCGTTTAAGATGACGGCTTCATTGGACAAAGAAGAGGTTAAGGCGGGCGAGGCCTTCAATCTGAAGGTGGTTGTGAACGGTTCGGGTAATGAAAAGAGCATTAACAGTGTGGATATCCGCAATCTCCATCTTTTTGAAGCCTTTGATCCGGAGATCTCCGCGGACGTACAGATAAAAAGCGGTGTCCTGTCCGTGACCAAGACCTTCCGGTATGTGCTGATTCCGAAATCCGAAGGAAAGTGCGATGTCGGTCCGGTGACGCTTTATTTCTTCAATACCGCCAAGGGACGCTATGATTCCCTTTCCACGACACTGACCCTCAATGTCAAAGAGGGCAAGGCCGTGCGGCCCGGAACCGAGAACAAGGTTTACTCGTCGATTGGGGGAGAGGAAATCAAACTTCTTTCCAGCGATATCCGCTATATCAAAACCGATGCCTCCCGTCTCGCGGAGGGATCCCGTCCTCGCTACGATTCCCCGGTTTATTGGGTCGGAGTTGCACTGCCGCCCATGCTGCTGCTGCTGTCGTTCCTCTTTCGTCGCTATCAATGGCGTATGGCATCGGATACCGGTTATGCGCGATTGAAGCGGGCGCGCAAAAAGGCGCTGAAGCGTCTGAAAGAGGCGGAACAAAACCTGACCGCCCCGCCCGATCGGTTTTACGCGGCTTTGTACAAAGCGCTGATCGAATATGTGGCGGACAAACTGAATCTCTCGGCCGCGGGCATGACCGTGACGCTTTTCGAATCCGCGCTACGCGACAAGGGGGCCGTGGAAGAGACGGTCCAGGAGCTGGTGCGTTTGCTGGAGAGCTGCGATCTTCACCGTTTCAGCAGCCTGCCGGTGGAAACATCGGATCGCAAAGCGGATTTGACCCGCGCCGAAACAGCACTCTCCCATTTGGAGGAGAAACTCTCATGATGCGTCTCCTGTTTTTGCTGCTTTTTTCTACGGCCCTGCTTTTCGGAGAGGATTTGGCCGCCGATTTTTTCAATCAGGGAAACCGTTTCTATGAAAAAGGCCGCTATGACTCGGCCCTGGTCTGTTATGACAAGGTACTCTCGTTGGGCCGCCACGATTCGCGTGTTTATTACAACAAAGGAAACGCCCATTTCCGAAAAAAGGAATTGGGACTGGCCATTTTGAATTATGAAATCGCTCGGAAACTCAATCCTTCGGATCCGGACATTCTTGACAATCTACGTTTTTCCTACGCTGCCCGAAAAGATAAAATCATTCCGGTCCGCCCCGTTTTTGTCTACCGTGTGGTTCTTTTCCTTCATGATTTTGTCAGTCTCCGTGCCCAGGAAACGTTCTTTCTCTCGCTCCTTTTCCTGACCTGCGGCTTGTTTATTCTCTTTCTTTTTGCCAGACCTGAACGTCGGAGCAGAAGCCTCTTTTTCGCCGTCTTGTTTTCCGGGCTATTGGCCCTTTGCGCGGTTTCACTTTTTGTCAAGATACAGCGTGATCGACACGAGAAGCGGGCCGTGCTTCTTTCCCCCCGGGCGGATGTGCGCAACGAGCCGGACGGCGGGCAAATTCTTTTTTCCGTACATGAAGGCGCGGTCTTCAAGGTAGAGCGCCGCATCGGCACCTGGGTGTTGGGGAGTCTGGAGAACGGATTGTCCGGGTGGGTTCCGGAGGATAAATTGGGAATGATTGAAATATCGGAATGATTGGGATAGAACATTGCGATGGGGCGATAATCCCATCATTCGGTCAGATCCGTCAAAATCTCCCGCGCTTCAAATTCATTTTCTTCGGGCACCCAGATTTCCATGGGACCGACAAGGGGGTTGTAGCCCGTCCCGAGTCGACCGAGGCCGAAAAGATCCTGTACCGCCTCATTCTTGACAAAGTAAGATATGTCGGTCCCGTCAAGCAAGGATTTGGCCACCGCGAGTACGGTCTGGTCACCGGTGCGTAACACACATACCGGTTTGCCCGTCTCCTTCTTCTTGTCGTCCGTACCCCAATCCATTACCGGGATGAGGGGGACATGACAGTCCGTGCAGACGTCGAAGCCTTCACGGTATTCGGTGCCGCAGGCAGGGCAAATCATTCGTTTATTCCTTTGGAATAAAGCGTATCTGGCGGATGTCCTTCAGCGGAATCCGATAGGGAATGCGGTTGTTGACGCCGGAAAGAAAATTGTCTATACGTACGTAAGAATTGGAGGCCAGACCGTTCGGCATGGCGTAAGACTGTATTTTGCTGCCGTCCAGAAACCAGACCTCGACCTGATAATACAGTTGATCCTGAAACGTAGCGGTTTCCTCGGCAAAGATTCGGACGAGATTGACTTTCTTGAGCGGAATACGTCGTAACGCCGGTCCTTCGCGCACATCAAGCCGGTTTCCCCGGACAAGGGAGACCTTCTCCAATTCATTCTGCAGACCGTTGACGTCCGTAATGACTGCCTTCAGTGAAGAGGAACAGCCTGTGGTGAGAAGCGCGATGAGCAGAAAAAGAAAACCGGCCTTCATACCTTTTACGGATGTTCTGTTTCGAATTCTTTGAAATTCGTGTAGGTTTTGATGAGACGATTCAAACCGACCAGCTCAATGACCTCACGCACATTGGCGTCCGGAATAATCATGAAAATAGAGCCGTTGTTTTCCTGCACATCACAGAGACAGTTGATAAAAACGGAGATCCCGCTGCTGTCGATGAGGGAGAGCTTTTCCAGGTCGAAAACAAAGTGGTGGAAACCTTCTTTGATCAGCTTGAGCACGGTCTTATTGATTTCCTCATAACGTTTGTTGATGAGCAAATCGCCTTCGATCGTGATGACCTTGAACTTACCTTTGTCGGAAACGGTGAATTTCATATCGGTTCCTTTTGCAACACGTTTTTAAAGTCTGCGTCAGGCTATATTATGTGATTAAAATAAACTAATGATCAGCGCAGCGACAAGTTTCATTCGTCCGGAAAAATCTCCCGTTCGAAAATCAATGTGACATGGTTCAGGTTGGGATCCGTTTCGCTGTGAATGAATGAAAAGCCCTTACTTTTCATGTCATCGGTCAGCCGCTCCATGTCATCCACCACTTTCTTTTCATTCTTCAGGAAGCCCAACTCCACGGTTCGTTCAACCCGTTCCCGCATATCACCACTCCTTCTCCTTTTCGAGTTCCATACTTCTGGACAAATCGCTCGGTAGGGAACGGATCAGGATCCGGACGTTATCCGCCACCAAATCCTTTAACGGAACCGGATGGGAGCGGCCTTCCCCCAGCGTGGCGCAGGTGAAACGGAGGGCCTCGGTCTCCCCCTCCACCGCAAAAAGGGAGCCGGACAGAAAAATCTGCCGCTTGTGGGTGCGTGAGGCGTCACGGTAAGCCTGCATGCGCTCAATCCGCAGAAAAAGAAAGAATTTCGGCCGAAGCGGAGCGATACTTTCCCGAAGTGCCTTCAAATCCTTGCCCGCCACCTGACCATTGCGATAAAAGTCGTTGCAGGCGGACAAGAAAACGTCCTGAATCCCCTTGTCCATGACCGCATTCTGAAGACTTTCAAACGGAATAATCGGCAGGTGGCGTTGGTCCAGGCGGAGCTGCGCCTCAATGGCCGCGGAGGTCATGCCGGGATTGAATGTTTGCTGTTCCGTGGTGAGCAGGGGAAAAACGACAATACGCGCACCGGGTTCGAAAAAGAGAGGCAGGGATTCGCCCCGGTATCGGATTTTGAAATTACTTTGGATGACGGGTGCGCACCCCGTCCATATCATCAGGGCCGTAAGCAATACAACCGGAGAGAGAAACCGGCGGTAATCAGTTGAAACGGCTGTTTTCATGGATTCGAAATCCGTTGCAAAAGTCGGCTGCCGTCATAGGACCGCGGCTTTCGGGCTTGACGGAGAGAAGACGCAAAATACCGCATCCGGTTTGGATATCCAAACCCTCAGGACCGGTCTTGACAACCCGGCCCGGTTCTCCCTTACCCGTCTCGCAAAGCAGAACGGCCCGAACCACTTGAATCGTCCGATGATCATGTCTCAGCCAGGCTCCGGGTATGGGTGTCATGCCTCGGATCAAATTATACACTTCCCGGGCCGGTCTTGACAAGTCAATTTTCCCATGTTCCTTTTTCAGTTTGGGCGCCTGCGAAACACGGCTTTCATCCTGATGGTGAGGTGTCGCCTGTCCGGAAGCGATATCGTTTACTGCCGCACAAAGGGTCGAGGCACCCAGGATTTTCAGCCGTTCATAGAGTTCGCCCGCCGTTTCATCCTGGCCGATGGCGATCTTGTCCGAGCGGATGATTTCGCCGCCATCTATCACCCGGTTCAAGAAAAAGACCGTGACCCCGGTTTCCTTTTCCCCGCAAGCCACGGCCCACTGAATGGGGGCGGCCCCGCGGTAGGCGGGCAAGAGCGATCCATGGAGATTGATGGTCCCAAACCGCGGCAGGTTGACCAGCGACAGGGGAAGAATACGGAAAGCCACAATGACGCACAGATCAGGTTTCAGCGCTGAAATCTCATCAAAAAAGGCGGGGTCCTTCAAATCCGGCGGGGTTAGAACCGGTAATCCTAAACGGAGTGCTTCCGCCTTGACCGGTGTGGGAGAGAGATGTTGGCCGCGACCGCGCGGTTTGTCGGGCGCGGAAATGACACGAATGATGTCATGATTACTTTTCGACAGAGCAAGCAGGCTTTCCACCGCAAATTCCGGGGTTCCCATAAAGAGCAGACGCAATCGTTTTTTTTCCATCCGTTTATTGGGGCAGAGGTGAAAGGAGTTCCCGGAAAAGATCAAACAGGGCGTCGTCCGCTTTGTCCGTAAAATCTTTTTCCACGTAATTGATGGGGCGTGTGGTATTGCGGGCGCGATAGACCAATTTGCCCTCCTGAAAGTCCCATATCTGCAGACAGACGCCGACCACCAACAGGCCCGGCGCCTGTGGAGTGCCGACATCCTTGACGCTGATGGCTTCGATGGCCATGAAATGGCATGTTTCAAGCAACGCCCCGTCTTTTTTCATCTCTTCTTTCACCTCCGGCGGCAGATCCCGTTGAGCCTGTTGATCGAGCGGAATAAGACGGCTGATCTCGGGATCCGCTGCAACGGCCGTGGACGGTGGAATCAGTTTCCAACCCTTTCGCTTGGATTGCACCACCTTTTCCAAGGCGTTGATGCAAAGGGTGGGGAAATCATACGTTTTAACGGCTACAATATTGTGGTGCATGGGATAGGAGGAGCCGGGCAGCTGTAAAAGCACGACCTGCGAAATAGGCTTATTCTTGACGGAGGCGTCAAAGGCCGACAGCTTGAGGTCCGACGCACAGCCGCCCAATAGCAGCGACAAACAGAGGAAGAGTGCGGTTTTGATCATGTTATTTTCCTTAATAAACGGGCGAGATTTTCACCTGTTTGGTGTAGATGTGTCTTTCCTTTGATCAGGGCCGAGGGGAGGTTTGTTAATCCGGGCAGAATGGAAAAAGCCGCCGTCAATCCTGTCTTGTAAAGACGTTTATCCGAAGGCTCTATGCTGCCACAGAGTGCAATACAAGGTACGCCCGTATTCAAACAGTAACGGGCCACACCCACTACCGCTTTTCCCTGAAGACTTTGCCCGTCCAACCGTCCTTCGCCGGTTACCACGAGATTCGCTTTTGCCAATGCCGCTGAAAAACCGTTGTGTTCCAGAAGGAAACGGATACCCGATACTTGCTTCGCACCGAAAAAGGCGGACAAGCCGCCGCCCAAACCGCCGGCAGCACCGCTCCCCGGTTGTTTTTCCACTTTTCTCCCCAAATCCCGATGAATAAGTTTGGCCAAATGACGCAAGCCGTTGTCCAGTTCACGGACCATGACAGGCGTGGCCCCCTTTTGAGGACCGAAAATCGCAGACGCACCCTGCGAACCGGTCATCGGGTTGCGGACATCGCTTGCCGCAATAAGCGTGCATCGGGCCAGCCGTTTATCAACACTGTCCATGGATATCGTACCAATATGAGAGAGGTCTTTGCCTCGAATGGGTGCAGGCATAAGCACCCCTTTTTTGTCCAGAAAACGAATGCCCAGCGCCTGGGCCAGTCCGGTTCCGCCGTCGTTGGTGGCACTGCCGCCGAGACCGATGATGATTTCCGGGATATGACGGTTCAGGGCATGCCGGATAAGTTCGCCGGTGCCATATGAAGTGGTGTTAAGGGGATTGCGTTCGGAAACGGCCAGCCTTTCCAGACCGGAAGCGGCTGCGCATTCCACTATTGCCCGTTTGGGATCCGATAAAAGGCCGAAAGCAGCCGTAATGGGGCGAAAAAGAGGATCATGAACTCGAACCGCGATCCGTTCTCCCCGATGGCCGAGAAACGCGCGGGTAAAACCCTCTCCGCCGTCTGAAATGGGAAATACCAGGAGGCGTGCTGTTGGAAATCCTTTCTTAAAACCTGTTGTAAAGGCATGAGCCGCTTCAAGAGAGGACATGGATTCCTTAAAGGAATCGAAGGCGATCAGAACGGTGAAGGGACGAGTCATTAAACAAGAAAATAATTTAATACGAAGCGGATGAGAGACCAAATTTTGCCGGTCCATAAGCAAAATATAAGCAATTTTTTCGGCTTCCGATATTATGATTACCGATAAAGGTATCGCCGAACGCACGGATGGAACGGAGTGTGTTGACGGATACCGGGGACAGGGAAGTCCTTCTTTAATGAGAAGTCACATTCATTGAGGAGGAAATTCATGGCCCACTCGACAAAAATCCGCCGATCGCTATTGCAATCATGGCATCCCTTATGTTGGATGATGTGTCCGGTAATGGCACTTGTCATGACATTAAATGTTTATGGCGCATGGATACAAACAAACTGTCCCACCGGAAATAATATCCTGGCGCTTGCCGCTAACGGCAGCAATCTTTATGCGGGACTCTATTCGGCCGGGGTCTATTTGTCCTCGGACAATGGTTCCACCTGGACCGAGATTTCCGACGGCTTGCCGGACAATACCACGGTTTATGCCCTTTTGCCCTATAACGCCAATCTTTATGCCGGTACATATGGAAAAGGCGTCTATCTCTCCAAAGATAACGGGACAACGTGGTTAAGTGCCAACAACGGCTTGCCGAGCAATGCGACCGTGACCGTTCTTTCAGTCATGGCATCCCATCTCATTGCCGGAACGTATGCAAAAGGAATCTACACCTCGGCGGATGAGGGAGGCACCTGGACCGCTTCCAGTACGGGTCTGCCCGTGAATCAAACCATCAATGCCATTACCATTTCCGGTACGACCGTTTTCATCGGCGTGGAGAGCGGAATCTACCGTTCAAGCGATGACGGTGCTACCTGGAGTGCGGCTTGCACCGGTCTGCCCGGCAATGTCATTGTGAACGGGTTAACGGCCCTCGGTTCAACCATTTATGCCGGAACCAATGGCGGCGGTGTTTATTATTCTAATGACGATGGAAATAATTGGACCGCTTTGAACAGCGGCCTTTCCAGTAGTGCCAGTATTTTATCGATGTCCGCAATGACAGCGGATGTCTTCATCGGCTTGGTCGGCGCCGTTTATCACAATAATGGAACATCCTGGTCTGCCGTCAACAGCGGTCTCTCCTCCAGTTATTCCGTTTTGTCCATGACCGCGACCGGCGGATACCTATTCATCGGCACGAACAGTGGGGTATGGAGAAGTCCATTGCCGCCGGTTGCGCCTTCCTATTTCATTCCGGCTGATAAATCAACCAATCAGGATGATTCTTTAACATTGTCCTGGAGCTCCGTTACTTCCGCCACCTCTTATTCCGTCCAGGTTTCAACCGATTCGACTTTTTCAAGTTCCATTGCCTTCAGCAAGACGGGCTTAACTCTTTCATCGCAGGTCGTGACCGGCTTGACGAACAATACGGTTTACTTTTGGCGTGTCAATGCCTCCAACAACGGCGGTACCAGCGCTTGGAGCGTCAAAAATCAATTCATCACGACACTGCTTTCGCCCACCCCCGCTTCGCCGACCGATGGAGCAATCCACCAGGCTACGACATTGAACTTATCCTGGAATGCCGTTGCTACGGCCGACAGCTATGGGTTGCAGGTCTCCACGGATTCTTCGTTTTCCAATTCGATTGTTTACAGTCAGCTCGGATTGACGAACACGTCGCAAACCGTTAACGGTCTTGCAAACAACAAAACATATTATTGGCGTATCAATGCCTCTAATAGCGGCGGTACCAGCCATTGGTCCCGTCACAGTCGTTTCACCACGATAGTGGCTGTTCCCGATAGCCCCATTCTATCTTCGCCTTCCGACAGGACCAACGACCTGGGCTGTTCCTTGTCGCTTTCCTGGAACAGTGTTGCGACGGCCGTTTCTTATTCCCTTCAGGTCTCTACGGATTCGTTGTTTTCAAGCGGTGTTGTTTCTAATCAAAGCGGACTCACGGCGACCACCTATGCGTTAAGCGGACTGACCCATTATACCACATATTATTGGCGGGTCAGCGCCAGCAACATTGCCGGTACGGGGAAATGGTCTTCGGTTTATTCCTTCTCCACCGTTCTTGCCGCCCCAACACTTTCTTTCCCCTCGACGGGTGCGACCGGTCTGGCGATAGCCCCCACCTTGTCCTGGAATACGGTTTCCTTTGCCACCGTGTATTCCCTTCAAATCAGCAATGATTCAACCTTTTCCGCTTCCATTGTTTACAGCCGAACGGGATTGACGGCCCCGTCGCATACGCTGTCGATGAACCTTTCCAATAATACGACGTATTACTGGCGGGTGAATGCGGGCAATGCAACAAGTGTCAGCGCATGGTCGACAAAGAACACCTTCACGACTATTATTGCGCTTCCCCAGGCGCCCATTTTGATATCGCCTTATAATCAGGCGACCAATCAATCCGTTTCTCCGTCCCTGTCCTGGAACGTTGTTTCTACGGCGACGGCGTATACCCTGCAGGTCTCCACAGATTCCACATTTGCCGGTTCGATGATATGCAACCAAAGCGGATTGACTGCTACCTCTCAGACCGTGAGCGGACTATCTTATACCACTCTCTACTATTGGCGGGTCAGCGCGACCAATTCCGCCGGTACGGGATCTTGGTCTGTTGTCAACGGATTTACCACTATTCTCAAGGCGCCCTCGCTTGTTGCGCCGGGGAATGGCGCGCTCGGACAAGCGGTTTCTCTCGATCTGCAATGGAATGCCGTTGCGACCGCTTCGTCCTATGCTCTGCAGGTTTCCACGGATTCCACCTTTTCTGTCTCGCTGTTTTTCAACCAAAGCGGTTTGACGGATACGGCTCAGAGGATCAGCGGTCTCAGCAACAATACGATCTATTACTGGCGTGTTAAAGCCATCAATCCCGGCGGTGCCAGCGACTGGTCCGCTCGATATCGTCTTACCACACTTCTGGCCGCCCCGGTTCCGATTTCGCCTCTTGATAAGTCGACCAATCAAGCCGTCTCCCTCACCCTGAAATGGAACACCGTTACTTCCGCAACTTCTTACGGATTGCAAGTCTCCACGGATTCCACCTTTTCCACTTCCATGACCTATAATCAAAACGGGCTGACGACTTCGTCTCAAACCATTTCGGCATTAGCCAACAGTACTTCTTATTTTTGGCGTGTCAATGCCACCAATGCCGGGGGAACCAGTGTTTGGTCCGACATCTTCCATTTTTCCACTGTTCTTGCCGCTCCTTCCCTTGTTTCGCCTGCGACAGGAGCGACTGCGCAGCCGACAACACTTACCTTTTCTTGGAATACGGTTTCCGCTGCTTCTTCTTATACCCTGCAAGTCTCCACGGTGTCCACTTTGACGACTTATGTTTACAACCAGAGTGGAATTGCCTCCACGTCCCAAGCCGTAGAGGGACTTTCCAACAACACCGTCTATTACTGGCGGGTCAGCGCTTCCAATACCGGTGGGGCCAGCGCTTGGTCGACAGCTTATAAACTGACGACCCTCATCGCCCCTCCGGCTGCACCCGTACTTGCTTCTCCGCTGAATAGTGCAATCGGCCAGGCCGTCTCCCTTTCCCTGAAATGGTATGCCTCAACTTCCGCCACCTCTTATGGTTTGCAGGTCTCTACGGATTCGACTTTTGCTACCGGCTTTGTCTGCAATTTCAGCGGTCTGACCTTGCTCTACCAGGCTCTCAGCGGTTTATCGAACAACACGGTTTATTACTGGCGCGTCAATGCAACTAATGCAGGTGGAATAAGCCATTGGTCTGATTTCAATCGGTTTACCACGGTGACGTTGGTTCCCCCTGCCGTTCCCACGCTTTCCATTCCAGCCAATAACACGGTCAACCAATCTCTTTCACCAATGCTCAGCTGGATGACGAGCTCTTCCGCTACCAGTTATTCTCTTCAGGTTTCAGTAGACTCCATTTTTTCAGGAACGTATGTCTATAATCAGAATGGATTGACGTCAATTGCCCAGACTATTACGGGTTTGTTGAATAATAGGGTTTATTTTTGGCGTGTCAATGCTTCGAATGCCAACGGCACCAGTTCGTGGTCTACCCCATATCGGTTCATGACCATGATAGGAAGTCCCGAACTCAATCGTCCGCTGAACGGCGTTTTGGGACAGCCTCTTGCACTTGAACTGGAGTGGGGTGCTGTATCGGCTGCGACATCGTATCATTTGCAGGTTTCCACGGATTCGACTTTTGCCAAAACGATCTTTTATAGTCAGGCCGGCCTGACCGGCCTTTCTCAAACACTCTCCGGTATCGCCAATAATACCAAATACTATTGGCGAGTCAGTGCGACCAATCCGAATGGAACGGGAAACTGGTCATCCGTGCATAATTTTACGACCGTTATCGGCAGCCCGATACCTGCATTGCCTGTTAATTCTTCCGTCAATCAAGCCGTTTCGCTAAAGTTGTCATGGAATACGGTTCCGACCGCAACGTCATATGGTGTTCAGATTTCACAGGATTCCACGTTCACCGGACCGATGACTTACGGGCAAGTCGGACTAACGACAGCCTATCTGACTTTGAGCGGATTGTCGGCCAATACGACCTATTATTGGCGTGTCAACGCCGCCAACGCCGGGGGAACCGGCGAATGGTCGGTTGCGTTTCATTTTACCACTCTGCCCGCTGCGCCGGTTCCGGTTTCGCCGGTCAACAATGCCCTGAACCAACCCCTCTTACTGACCCTCAAATGGAACCCGGCAGAGTCTGCTACCGCTTATTCTTTGCAGGTCGCAACGGACACCGTTTTTTTAACCTCGGTGATGGTGAATTTAAGCGGCCTGACGGTTTTGGAGCAGAATATCAGCGGTTTGGCCAACAATAAGACTTATTATTGGCGCGTGTGTGCAACCAATTTAAACGGTACGGGAAATTGGTCTTCCAAATACGCCTTTACTACCCGGATATCCGCCCCGACACCGGTCTCGCCGTCCAATAATGCGACCAACCAAACGACCTCTCTCAAGTTGTCCTGGAACACGGTTGCAACCGCTACTTCCTATGGGATTCAGGTTTCTTCGGATTCCACCTTTGCCGTCTCGGTGGTATACGGCCAAACCGGGCTGTCCGTTGCCAATCAGACCGTCACCGGTCTTCTCTATTCCACCACGTATTACTGGCGCGTCAATGCCACGAATGCAGGCGGTACAAGTGAATGGTCTGCGGCCAACAGTTTCCGTACCGCCACTGCTGCGCCGGTCGTTATTTCCCCGATTAATTCGGTAACACAATCAGTCACGTTTCAATGGGATACGGTCCAGAATGCCACCTCTTACTGTTTGCAAGTTTCCACAGATTCCGCTTTTCAATCGGGAGTTGTCTTCAATCAGAGTGGGCTGAGTTATACGGCCTATACCATTACCACCCTATCAGCGGGTATGGTTTATTACTGGCGTGTCAATGCCACGAATGCGACTGGGACAAGCATCTGGTCCGCAATGAGCAGGTTCACCACCATCAGTGCTCCGCCGACGCTGTTGTCGCCCGTGGACAATGCAACGGAGATTCCTGTCATCCTTACCCTTAAGTGGAGTGCAGAGGCAACGGCATTATCCTATTCCGTCCAGGTTTCCACGGACTCGACATTCGTGACGTCGTCGATGAATACGCTCAGCGCCAATTTCATCGCCCTTTCCGGATTAAAAAACAATACGCGTTATTTCTGGCGGGTCAAGACAACCAATGCCGGCGGCACCAGTTACTGGTCGGCCGTTAACCGGTTCACGACCATTGTCACCACTCCCGTTGCGCCGACATTATCGGAAACCGCCGGCGGTTCGCTGACCATCACATTATCATGGGATCCGGTAGAAAATGCGACCACCTATACCTTGCAGATATCGAAAGACTCCCTCTTTTCTTCTGTTTCGATCGTGTACGATGAGAACGGTATTGACACAACATTCCAAACGGTAAGCGGTCTGACGGGAAATGTTATTTACTACTGGCGGGTCAATGCCACCAATGCCGCGGGCACCAGTCCATGGTCGTCGGCGAATTTCTTTGAGGTCCAAAGTACATCCGCTGAAGCGGCATTGCTTCGAGAAATTCCCGAATCCTTTATGTTAGGAAATGCCCAACCCAACCCGTTTAATCCTACGACCCGGATTATGTTCGCTGTTCCCGCTAAAAATAAAAATGGCGCAGGTTCCCGGTCGGCTTCTATGCAAAGCATTAAAATTAATGTTTATGATATCCGAGGACGTTGGGTGATCACGCTCGTTGACGGCCGTTTCGCTGCCGGATATCATTATACTCAATTCAATGGCCAAAACAGTATCGGGCAACTTTTAGGTGCCGGGACCTATATTTACAGAATGGAAGCGATGGGATATGTCAATGCCAGACGGTTGGTACTGATGAAATAAGACGCAATGTGCGACGACTAAGCCTTTCCCCATTTATTTTGATCGCCGGGTTTGGGTTAAAAGAACGATTACTACGATCCGGAGTGAGCCGGACTGAGATCTTTGGCTTGATTTAAGAATAGTGTTTGCCTATTTTATTGATACACAAGGCAAGATTTTAAATTCTTCTTGTCTGTTCAATATCAACCTGATCGGAAGGTGGTTGTTCAATGAAGGCAATGCTGTTCCTATTATCATTGATAATATTCCTGCCCGCACAGAATAGTGTTGGTGTCGGTCGTGAATTAATTTGTAGAGGATACGAAACGGATTCCAGGTTTTTGGATGACCAAATCAGCTGGCCCTGCCATCTCATTTCTCTTTTTGTAACGAGCGAAAATCCGAACAGTTGCATTCAATCTCCGCAGGAGCATTTAAATTGGGTCAACAACTCTTTTCATAGTTATGTTGATGATAACAAAGGCGGGATTTGTATTTTAGCACATCCGATGGGCATGCCTTTTCATGCCGCGAAAGAGATTGCGGCCTTACAATACCTTGCAGGGATTGAGATAAGCCACGGAGGCAATAGTTTAAAATGCGAAGCATTATGGGACAGTTTACTAACGATTTGCCATGATAACGGACGACCCTATTTATGGGGCTATGGGGCGGATGATTCCCATAGCATCGAACAAGATAAAATAGGTCTTTCTTTTGTGACGGCAAGGCTTTTGGATTTTACGGAAAAGGATCTTAAAAAAGCATTGAATGAAGGGGCTTTTTATACTTCGAACGGTCCTTCCATTGCGGAAATAACAGTAACCGGAAAACGTATCTCCCTGGTTTTGTCGCAAGAGTCAGAGGTGCGGTGGTTAAAAAGCGGCCAATGGGGATTTGATGCTTCTGCGACGGTGAGTGTGAAAAGAGGGAACAATCATTGTGTCAAATGCGATAAAAATGTGGTGAAGAGCGATTATCTGTTAAATAAATCCGACAGTACGATTTATCCGGCATCCGCCCGATTTATTCGAGCATTAGTAATTGATAAAAACGGAAAGGTTGCCCAAACAATGCCTTTCAAGATAATCCGTCCGGATAGTATTGAAAGTTATTATCCGGAAAAAGGCCAATGGTATCGAGGACAAACGCACAATCATTGTGATGTCACCGGGCAGAAAAAGAGAGCCCTCCGTGATTATCATCTTGCCTATAAGAAAATAGGTCATACCTGGTCGTTTGCCACAGATTACAGCTATTGGCTTACCCCTTTCCAGATGCATAAAGAAGAGTCTATTCCGGTAATGACCGGTGTTTACCCTGTTCATATTCGAGAGGGCGAAGCCGCGGAATGCACGATGATCGGCAGATGTTTTGGAAATGACGATAAGATTTATATCGGCGGTCAGTTGATAAAAGGGTCGAAATGGTTATACGACACCCGCCTATCCCTCTCTCTGCCCGACAATCTGAAACAGGGATGTTATGATTTGACATTGGTGACGCCCGATGGCTACAAGGCCACATTGCCTGATTGTATCGCTCTACAAGAACGGACGGCGGATAATGAGGGATGGACAACTTTCACTACGATTAATTCAACCCTGCCCAGCAATAAAATAGTGTGTGTAAAAGTCCGGAACGATAATGAGATCTGGGTGGGCACTCAATATGGGGCAGTGCGAATCAAAGATAATACGTGGAAAACATTTACCCGGGATGATTATCCGCAACAAATAGGCGATGCCATCCTGGACATCGCTTTTGATCATAAGAACAATGTTTATCTCAGCCATTTTCGGGGTTTAACAATCATTTCGCCGAATGACTCCATACGTCTTTTACGTACCGAGCATGGTCTGTTAAGCCGTGAGGTTAACCAGGTGATGATTACCGCAAAAGACGATATCTGGGTTTCTTATAGCGGGAGAAGCAATAAAATCAGCCGTAGTCAGGATAACGGCAATCACTGGGAACATTTTGCTCCCCCGAACATTGAGGGATGCGTTTTGGGTATTGATCTTGCAGAGGATCGGTTAGGACGAATTCTTTTTTCTACACCCGGAAAAGGGGTTGCTGTTTTCGACAACAATCGTTGGCAGGTATGGAATAAGGCTAACAGCGGTCTGGCCGATGATTTTGTCCGCCGACTGTTTGTGGATAAGGAGAATAGGATCTTTTTTGCGACAACCCATTCCGGAGTGTCACCCCAAGGCGGTTTATCCGTACTCAAAGATAGTCATTGGCAATCTTATACTCAGGATAAGAAGCAGTTGGCGAGCTATCGAGTATGGGATGTGTTTGTCAGCCATAATGGTTTCGTTTGGTGTTCCACTTCTAATGGCGTATCCTGCTTAAATAAGGCGGGACAGTGGAAAACGTATACCATGACGAATTCCGGACTGGCTTCCAATAGGGTGTTATGTGCTACGGAAGATAGGGCGGGCGTGCTTTGGTTTGCGACCGATAAAGGATTGAGCCGATTTCAACCGCATTTCACGCTGTAGGGCATCTGGTATGGAACGCAAAAAGACCGGTGTTATATTGGAAACACCCGCAAAGCAGAATCTTGACAGCTATGACGCGTTTGTATTCTCCAGGGCACGAAAATCTTTATTTGTTGTTATCATCATCGGTGCTTTTTTTTATATTTCGCTGACATTCACGGACCCTCCCGACGTAAGAGCGTTATTTCTGAAAATAAGATTGGGGACCGCAAGCGTCCTGTTGTTTGGCTCCTTTATTGCCAGGTTTTTATTGAAGGACAACACTTTCAGCAAGGCGTATCATTGGGTAACCAGCTGCTGCTTATTGGCTCTTATTTGTCCGGTTGTCATTCTTTCATTCTTCATGAATTTGAGTTCTTCGTATGTCATCGGTTACTATATGGCTGTTGTTCTCTCTTTTTTCTTTTTACTGCCGACCAAAAAGCTGTTGAACATAAACACGTTCATTATTGCCGTCGCATTAACGGGTATCATTTTAACATTCCGGGATACTGTTGACAAAGATCATATTCGTATAATCATACACTTTTATTCCATGTTGGCGATATCCTATGGACTGGTCAGAAGTTTTAATTCCGCCCGTTTAAATGAATATAATATTACGATAGCCATCAAAAAAGAGCTTGAGCGGGTTGAAAAGGCCGAAAACAACCTTATGAAAGAGATTGCCGAAAAGAACCGGATCGAGATTAAACTGAAACAATCGAACACCGAATTAGAGCAATTTGCCTATGTCGCCTCTCATGACTTACGCGAACCACTTCGGATGGTTGCGAGTTATCTTCAATTGTTAGAAAAACGTTATAAAGACAAACTTGATTCCGATGCCAATGAATTCATCGCTTTTGCCGTGGACGGAGCGACTCGAATGCAGAACCTGATCACGGATTTGCTTACCTATTCGAGGATTGGGGCAGGTCACATGCCTTTTACGGCAATACAATGCGAAACGGTCCTCAATAAAGCGATGAAAAATCTTGAAATCGCCATTCAAGACAAACAGGCCAAGATTATATCGGATTCTCTCCCAACGATTATGGCCAATGAAGGTCAACTCATCCAGTTGTTTCAGAATCTTATTGGAAATGCCTTAAAATTCTGCAAGGACAAGACGCCCGAGATTCATATTCTCGTGAAACGTGACGAGACCAATTATATTTTCGGGATTCAAGACAATGGGATTGGTATTGCCTCTGCACATCAGGAGAGAGTGTTCCAGATTTTCCAGCGTTTGCATACGCGGGAAGAATACGAAGGGACAGGGATTGGCCTGGCTGTCTGCAAAAAAATCGTGGAGAAACATGGCGGAAGAATATGGATTGATTCAACCGTGGGCCGGGGAACCACGTTTTGGTTCACCCTGCCAATCTCATGATTCTTATTTCCCTTTATGCCGACCTCGCCATTCCGGACAGCCGGAAGCGGCCCATCGCTTCTTGTAGTCGTTCTCCTTCTTCCACGGCGATTAATTTTTCCAGCGTCTTTTCCTGACGCGTATCTTCCAGCGTATCGTCTGCCTCAACCGTTTCCTTACGGTCTCGGACCGCATTGTAGGAACGTGGGCTCCGCTTAAAAAGCATGTTGGCGAACGACCGCTTTGTTCTGGAAGGCAGATTGACTAAACGGTATTATCTGGATGGAAAACGACAGGATGAGAGTCGAAGCCTCTCCTTGGCTTGGGCTCATTGGCTGGATGGCCGAAATGTTGGATTATTCGTGACTCCCAGTCTGGAGCAGACCCGCTCCAACCGGGTGAATGAGAACTTTGATTCAATACGGCTATGCCGATTTGGGTGCGCCGGAGGAAACGATTACCCGGGCGGGGCGGAGCAATATGCCTTCGATTTTATATCCTTTTTGAATTTCACGTACAATGTAACCTTCCGGTATATCGCTGGAAGCTTCCATATCAAAGGCATCATGTTCAAAAGGATTGAATTTATCGCGGGGCTGAGAGACGATAAGAGTCACTTCTTCATTTTTCAGAAATTCCAAAAACTCCCGTTCAATTAGTCGGATGCCTTCTGCCACACGGTTCAGGTCATGACCTGCTTCGACGGAGGTCTTAAGGTGCGCTACATTGTCTGCGATCAAACACATTCGGCCGATAAGCTGCTTTTTTATTTTAGTACGTTCTTCCTTAAGGGAGCGCTGATGACCATGTCGGCTTTCCAAGAAAGTATTTTCCAGGCCTTCATAGCGTTCGGTCAGAATATCATACAGGTTTTTCCAGTCGATGTCCTGTAGGGTCAGATCACTTTTTTCCGTCATGGGAGGCTCCCTTTGTCCGGCCATCCAGGCCGATTTCTTTCAACAGCTTTTCCTCTTCCCGGTATTGATTGATGATCAAGGAAAGGCTGTCGACTTGACATTCCAAGCGCGTCTTGGTTTCCAGGGTTTGTTGGGTAATGACGGCGTTGGCACGATATTGAAGAAAGAAAATGAGAAGGGCGGTCAAGAGAAACAGCAGCAGGAGACCGGAAATAACGAACAGACCCAGGCGGGCTCTTTTATCCGTGGACGGTACGGATGTCGAATGAAGCGGGGCAACAGGGTCCGTTGATTTTATCGATCCGGGTTTGATCTGTGTGGCGGATGGAACAAAGGAAGAGGACGGGGTGCAAGGGTCTTGCTCTTCAAGTGCGGCCTTAAAAGCTTGAGCATTCTGTACGATGACGGCCTTTTTGTCCAAATCAATGGCCCGCAAAATCTCCAATAGAGCATGATTTGAGGCTAAGACGATGATCCGTCCATGTTTATTTTCCGCCCCACGAACGGCCTTGACAAGTACGCCGATTTGTTCGCTACGAAGAATGGAGAGTTGAGATAAATCAAAACCGGCATTCTTCTTGGGCCCGGCGATGAACCGCTCCACCTCGCCGTAGAGGGATTTGAGCGAAGACATGTTGTCCTCTTTGAGGATGCGGATGATGTTATGTGACATATCAGGACACCTGAGTCAAGCTTTCTTCCTGGTCCGTTATTTTGAATAATGAAAGGAGATTGGTTTCCTTGAGAATTTCCCGAATCGATTTCTGGATGCCGAAAAGAAAGAAATCTGTGTTGTTCTTTTTCGTCTGTTTCAATGCCCGGATCAGCTTTCCGATGGCAAGGCTGTCGATCATGACGACGGCGCGGAGATCGAGTCCGATGGTGGTATTTTGTTTTTCCAGCAGTTCGAATACTTCGGGCTGCTGGAAAAAATCATGGGGAAATTCCTTGTCTGCAATAAAGAGCATCCACCCTTTTTCCGTTTGTCGGATTAAGGGCGTATTGTTCAGATTATCCGATGAGGGGGTTGTCTTTGCAGCGGTCAGCGAACCGGATGCAATGATTTCGTAGGTCCGCCTTTCCTCTGCGGAAAGGTGTTCCGGTATGCGGACGTGCAGACGCACAAACAAATCTCCCATGTCGGGCCCGTTATATTGGGGCAGTCCCTGTCCTTTGATACTGTAAAGGGATTCCGGCTGAGTGCCGGGGTTGACCGGAAAGAGCCGAAGCTCTCCATCCAGTGTGGTGACGGATGCTTTGCCGCCCAAAATGACGGTCAGGACCGGCACTTCCGTATCTGTTTCGAGATGGATGCCGCGGCGTTTGAAGCGGTTGTTCTCCTTTTCGTCGATGAAGATAAGAAGATCACCTGTTTTTCCACCCCGGAGACCTGCATCCCCCAGGCCGCTTAAGATCAGATAATTACCGGCTGCGATGCCTTTTGGAAACTTGACATTAATGGATGATTCACCTTTTGTTTGGCCGGTGCCGGAACAGGTGGGACAGGGATCTTTCAGTTCTTTACCGGATCCGGAACAGGCCGTACATTGAATCGTGTCCGCCCGGCCGACCACGCGTACGATACCGTGTCCGTTGCATTGTCGACAAGGGAGCAGTACCGCTTTTTCCGAGGTAACCCCCTTCCCTGAACAGGAAGCGCATTTCTTTTTATGGGTAATTTTAATGGTCTTTTGGCAACCGGCCGCGATTTCCGACAGTTCCAGTGTTATGTGGATTTGGATATTAGCGCCCTGACTCGGTTCAAAAGCGGTCGTGTCGCGTGAAAAGGACTCTCGTAAGCCGGTATCGCCGCGCATATTCATCATGAAGATGCGCAAGGCGTCGGCCAGATCATAGGATCGGGATTCTCCGTTGTCGCGCTGGCCGAAAGGGTGTCGGGAACCCGCGGTGGGAGGGGGGGGCGCCGTTCTTTCGATATCGTATTTCTTACGGCGTTCACTGTCCCGCAAAGTTTCATAGGCGCGGGTGACTTCCTTAAACTTTTCCGCTGCATCAGGACGTTCCCGGTTTTTATCCGGGTGCCATTTGATGGCCAGTTTATGGTAAGCGGACTTGATGTCACTGTCCGTGGCGTTTTCTGGAACGCCTAAAACTTCATAAAAAGTCATTTTATCACCGCTTTCAAGAAGGATTTATGCCATGTCCGCATATTGGGCCAATTTTTCATCCAACTTATCGAGTTGTTCTTTGCTGATATGGAAGCGGTTCAGGTTTCGTATTTTTTCCAGGGCCACTTTGGTATTGTATTTCACGATTTCATCATCTTCGTGATTGACACCCGTAATCAAGTCCAAGGATTCCTCGGCTCCAATCTCTCCCAAAGCCCAGACTGCGCTGGCCCGCATCCGTTTGCTCTCGCTTTCAAGCATTTCTCGGAGGGTATTGAGGGAGGCTTCTTTGTCTATCTCATAGAGTGCCTTGGCTGCATTGGCGCGCACCCGGTTGTTGTCGTCCTTGAGAAGTTCCTCGAGCCGCTTGATTTTTTCCATGCGCTGGTTTTTTGCCGGTTCGATTATTTCCGCAGCCACCGCTTCCACGGCCTGTGCCCGTTGGACGGGATCCTTGGTGCTGAGCTCTTCCATGGTCACGGTTCGGATGCCTTCAGACGAGGACTGGCCCGGCCGAGGCGCGCCGATGAGCAGGGGATGGCCTCCACCCTGAGATGCGCCCGGGGCGGATAAGAGTGCAGCAATGGTGTCCGTGGCCTGGAGAGTCCGAAGTTCTGCGGACCTTGAGAATTTGTGGAACACAAAGAAAAAGATACCCACAATGATCAGAATGACAACCAAGAGAATGCCGCCGCCGATGACCATGAAATTTTTCAGCAGGTCGCTTTTTTGATTAGCGCTTTGGACCAGGGCTTGAAGATACTTTTCCTTATCGTCTTCCGTTTTCATCATCATTTTGCTGCTCGCGGTCACTTGCTGGGACATGATGTCCTGCTGTTTGTTGAAATTCTGAAGCAGGGCTGAAATGACCCGTGTTTGGTGGGTGTCGGCCGCTGCGGCAGGGGTGGAAATGACAATCTGCTGCGGCATGGATGGGCCTGTTGTTGTCGGATAGCCGGAAAGGGAGGGTTGCGAGGCGACCGTTGATGCACCTCCCTGAGGGGCTGCCGTTGGTGCGGGCTTTACCAGCTGGGCCAAGCTGTTTAATTGTTCCAGGTCCCGTATGGCGTCCGCATTTTGAGGATCGTAGGACAGAGCTTGTTTAATCAGACGATCCGCTTCGGACAGCTGATTTTGAGCCAAACAACTGGTTGCCTTGCGCTCCAGACATTTTGAAAGCAGTTTTTTTGCTTTTGCGTTGCTTTTGTTGACGGTTAATACCTGTTCCAGATCCGTAACGGCCTCATCATATTGCTTGGCCACGAATTCTTTCACTGCTTTTCGAAGGTACATATCCTCCAAATCATTTTGGCTGATGGCCGGTGAAAAGCCGATTAAGACCGCAAACACGGGGATGAAGACTGATAAAAAATTTTGCATACTTATGCTCCTTGCTGTTCTGTCAGGGTATGGCTTTCCATCGATGATGGGTGTCGATATTCCACTTTAACAGACGTCCGTGAGGAGTCCGGGTAGAGAGGATGATGGAAGCGGTTTCTTTATCTGCTGAGAGGGATACGGATTCCAATCGGATATTCGGATCAGAGGGTTGAAAGGAAAGGGCCTTTGCATCGGCCGCATAATTTCCGTGGGTTGCCCGATATTGTTCCTGGGCCTGAAGGAAATCTTTTCCTGCATAACGGACCGCGCGACTGGCTGCGTCGTATTCGGCCGTTTCCATGCCGACCGTGGAAGGGGTGCTTTCTGCCGAGGAAGAAGAGGCGGTTGCGAGTTCCAATTCCCGGAGAATGGCCTCTTCGGCCGACTGGTTCTGCTCTTTCAGCCGAAGCGAATCGGAAACCGTACGGACATGCGAAAGGGCAATGGTTACCGTATCAAGCTGATGTTGCAGTGAACGGGTTTTCAGGAAACCGCCTATGAGAAGAACCAGGAGAAGGCAGAGAGCGAGGGTCTGGATATGGGGTGCAAGGGACAGGTTATTCTTCCAATCATGAGGTTTCGTCTGTAGGCGTTCATCATAGGGCGAAGGCTTTTCTTTTTGTGTCGGCTGCGATTTTTTGAGAAAGTCGGCCAAACTTTTCTCCAGAGAGGCGATGTCCGGAAACGTTACGGTGTTCAGAAGCAGACCGGCCGCGTCGAGCACCTTGAGCATGGATGGGTCCGCTCCACAGAGGGCCGCTTTGCGGCCTGTTTTCCAGACTGCTTGCAACGCCGGTTCCAGAAGACTCAGGGATTTGAGATCCAGTTTTCGGACGGTCGAGAAGTCAAAAGCCGTAAAGAGATTGGCCTTGTTCAGAAAGGGGGTCAGCGCAATGGACAGCGGCTGCGCCGGTTCGTCTTCAACGGAAAACCGGATCAAGAGGTATTGTTCTTTTTGTTCGATTTTAAAGTTCATCGGGTTTACCTTTATTCGTTTTTCAGAATGTCATTCATCCAGACTGCATCAAATACGGATTTTGCTTTGGTTAGAAAAGATTCGGGCGACTTTTGTTTCAGTGTCACCGTGGTTAGAAAGGGGGCGGAATCAAAGGTGGCTCGATTGATGCGTACCTTGGCTGCAACAACAGGAACGGCCATGCCCGGTTTTCGGAATAAAAGAACCAGACGAACCTTGGTGATTTCCGGAAAACGGTCGAAAAGCAGCTTGGTTTGCGGGCCGGACAGGGTGGAAAAAGCATGAAGCAGGACGAAATTCTGAAAAAAACCGTTGCCTGTCGTGGGGCGTGTGGCCAGGTAGGCGTCACTGACATCCCGCAGAATTTCGACCGTGTTGTTTTCAACCACCGAGACGGAATCATTGGGCCAAAAAGTGCTTTTAACGAAATCATTTATGTCGTCCGGTTGTGCAATCGCCGGGAGGATGACCCCTAAGAGCCATGTCGCTAAAGCAAGGAAAAAGGGGTGACGAATGAGGTGTCGCTTATTGCAGGGCATCCATGGCCTCCCGAAGATTTTTAAAGGCGTCTTGTGCTTTTTTATTATCCGGATTAGCCTGCAGCGCTTTCTGAATCATCTGGTCCGCCTTTTCATATTCTCCTTTATCGATCAGCAGGTTGGCGTCCGACACGTAAAGATCGGTTTGAATATCCTTCAGGAGTTTTTGTGCACGTTCATTTTCACTGTCCACAGCGATGTAATCCTCAACCATTTTGCGCGCACTTTCCAAATCTTCACGTTTGCCGCTTGCCATTTTCTTTTCTGCGGCATCCAGATTCTCGCGTCGCTGTTTCAGACGGATGTCATCCAGTAACCCTTTGGCCTTTTGGTTCCCGGCGTCATGTTGCAGCGCTTCCGCAGCTTTGGCTTCCGCATCAGCCAATTTGTTGTCATTCAGAAGTTTCAAGGCTTCATTGTAGAGCATCATTGCCTTGTCCGCTTCCTGGAACGCCAAGCCCTTGGCCTTCAGTGTCTTGGCTTCCGTATTGTCCGGATTTTCGCGTAGGATGGCGTCCACCTCTGCCAGGGCCGGGGCGATTTGGCCGGCATCCAGGAGCTTGCGTGTATTCACCAACCGATCCTGCACGTCGAGTTGAATCAGTTTCTTCAGATCCTGATTGTCCACAGAAAGACCTTTGGCATCCACCATTTGTCCGACCTTTTTCAGGTAGAGTGCTTTGACTTCGCCGCTGATTTTTTCATAGAGGACAAGCGCTTCTTTATGATCCGGTTTCAGGGCCAGCGCCTGTTGGAGTTCGGTATTCGCTTTTTCCGTATTCTTCTCTTCATAATAGCACTTGGAAGCCGCATTGTAATGTTTGTCCGCTTCGCGCTGGTTCAGGAAAGCCGAGATTTTGGACCGGTATTCCAGTGCTCCTGCATCGGTTGAATCAAGAGAAAGAACGACATCAAGCTCCTTAGCCATTTCCTCATATTTATTTTTCGCGTAAAGGGATTTGATATGTTCCACCCGTTCCGCGTTTCCGGAAAGCATAAGGAGCTTCTGTTTGAGTTGGTTTGCTTTCTCATGGGACGGCAATAGGCTGATGGCCTGCGAAAGCAGATTGTCTGCCTCCGCATAATTACGTTTGCCCATCTCCTTTTCCGCACTCGTGACCAGATGGTCCACTTCACCGGAAGCCAGTTTTCCTTCGACTTCGGCCAAAAGGGCGGCGGCATTTTTATCCTCCGGATGGGCGGAGACATAGGTGCTGATGAGTTTCCGTGCCTCTCCGTGAAAACCCCGGATATAAAGCTGTTGGCCTTCCTGGAGGTTGCGGCGGCTTTCCACCTCACGGGTTTTTTGAGCCAGATCCTCCTCGATTTGCGGAACCGGTTTGCCGAAGGGAAAGCGGAGGGAAAAGGCGTGAGTAAAACCCAGATTAAGATCACTTCCATCCCGGTGATAGCCCAGTCCGTAGTCCGCTGAAATGTTACGTACCGTGAAGCCGAGTCCGCCGGTTATCATGCGGTCGTTCACACCAGCCGACAGGGCCAGGTAAGGGAAGGGAGAAAACGTGACTCCGCTTCGCCACCGGATCGGATAAGAAGCGGTTCCGGAATAGTCATCCTGTGTTGCCAAGAGATCCAGAATATCGATGTCTCCGTAGAGCGTCAATCTCTCCTTCATAAGATGTAGGGCCGCACCGGAACGAAAGGCCGTGGTAAAGGATTCGTCCGTCTTATTCAGGCGAAGCGTGGGTCCGCCGAGATTGAATAGGGCCGCTCCGAGCGACAGCCAGGGTAAGGGAAGGCAGACCCCGCCCACATCAAACCCGACGCCCATACCGGAATAAGTGTCCACGGTCTGGGTGGCCATTTTTAGGGAACCGCCCACGCTTCCGAACCGGCCTAATTTCCGGCCATAGGAAAGCAGAACGCTGTTGTCGCCGGTGCGGTAGGTGCCGTGTTTGATTCCCCAACTGTCAATTTCCGGAATCTCGGGAGAAGTGGTGCCGATGACTCCCATACCCAGGACGCCCATGCGTCCCATGGGATAAGCAAAAGCGGAGGTGTAATAATGCAGACCCTCGAACATTCGCTGGTAAAGTGCGGCGAATTCCGAGTATGTCAATTGGCCGAGCGCGCCCGGATTCAGGAAAAGCGCGTCTGAATTGTCGCAGGCGGCAACCGATCCTCCCCCCATGGCCAAGGCTCGGGCGCTGGGATATAATTCCAAGAGGTAGTCTCCGGGCAGCCCATAGTCTTGGGCTTGCGCGAGCTGTAGTGCCAGAGCGACGCCTAAGATGATTGTCAATGGTTTCATGTTCATTTGACCACTCCTAAATACTGAGTCGAGGTGTATTCACCCCCGCTTGAAGGTTTTGCGATGACTTTAACGATATAGACGCCGTTGCCGACCAAACGGCCGGCCTGATTGCGGCCGTTCCAGTGAATCTCGGTAGGCACCGTATTGGCACGGCCGCCGACAGCGCCTTTTTTAATGCGCTTTTCAAAAACCAGCCCGCCGGTCTTGCTGTAAATCTGAATCAGGATATCGGCCTCTTCGCTCAGATAATATTGAAGAGTGACCGGATTTCCGTTAGATGAGAGGAGAAAGGGGCTGGGAAAGACCTTGAAGTCCTCGAACGGTTTTTGAGCCTGTTGATAGGCCATGACCGTATAAATACTGAAATGGGGAGTCAGGGCGCGGACAACACGTGGGTCGGACACGATTTGTTTCTGTCGAAATGCTTTCATCAGTGGCGTGCTTTGCGATTCGGTGGAGCTGTCCCGGCTTGAAGAAACGGGTTCCCAACGGCCGGTTTTTTCATTCAGCCGGAAAATGGAGAATGCGGATAGCGGGATACGAACACCTTGCGGGGTTTGGTCCGCATAACCGTCCTGATTAGTGTCATGACAGGCGAATTGCAGAAGTACCGATTTTTCAAGGGTGGCGGCCCGGTCCGGATGATCCAGATCAAAGGCGCGAATGGAGAAAACCGGCTCGCCTACGCGCACCATGTGTTTATCTCCGAGGACATACCGATCCGCGTCGATGACTTTCTTCTGAATGGCGCGATTCGCTGAGTCCGATAGTTCAAGATAAGCGCCGCCCAGGGAACCCTGAACGGGAATACGGGTGATTTCAACGCACACGGGTCGGGTGACGGTACTGTCCGCAAAGGCAATGACCAGATCATGACCCAGAGATCGGATGATATTGGCCGTGTCGGTGAGCCCTGTTGGGGTGACCACGGACAGGGAAGCGACTCGGGGATCATAGAAAATGGCGGAACGGCCCACCCAAAATTTCATGGTGGAGGAAGGTTCTCCGGCTACCCAGCCGCTATCCGTCATACTATAAGGGACCACGCACCAGTAATAAAGGTGACCTTCAGTCAAGGTGTCGCTTCCGGACAATGCGGAGAGAAGGAGGGAGGTGATGGAATCCGAGCTTTTGGAAACAGCGCTGTTTTCCGCTACCATCCGGGTGAAAAGGGAGTCGGACGACACGCTTACTCTGTAAATGATCAGCGTGTCGTCGGCGTCCGTGCTGTTTTTCCAGGACAAGCTCGAAGCGGAGACCATATATCCGCCAATGGCGGGCGTGACAATGACGGGCGAAGAAGCCTGGTCATCCACGGCATCATAAATGAACCGTCCCGGAAGCGAAGAACCGGATACCACACCCTGTTGGTCTTGAGCGCGTACCCGCCAGAAATAGAGCGAATCGTCAATTAATCGCTGCGCAAAATGAGCGAAATCGGATAATCGGATCGCCGAAGTGTCCCAACCATTGGCTGCCAGCACGAGGGTTCCAAAGGTGCTGTCCCTTGAGATTTCCACGCGGAAGGAAAGGATGTCGTCCTTGTCCGGATCCGTTCCAATCCATCGAAGGGTTTGGAAGGCACGATACGATAGGATCGGAACGGATGAGGAAGGATACAATGTGTTCGGCTGATCGGGTCGTGTATTGGTGCGGTTGAAAAAGAAAAGACCGCTTCCGGAATAATCACCGGCTGCACCGTGAACGTCCAGAGCGCGTACCCGCCAGAAATAATAAACGTCGTTTTGCAGACTATCCACTCCGCGCAGGTCGCGTAAGGTGACGACGGTGTCCGACACCAAGGTATCCACGGAAGCCGGTGACAGGAAGTCATCTTCATTGTCCACCGTGATTTCATAACGTAGAGAGTCCAATGGACCCGCATCCGCATCCGATGAAGATGACCATCCAATGGAATCGGAAATCTTGAGTGTGGTACTATCCTGCGGAAAAACAACAGATACAAGAGTAGGGGGGGTGGAAGCAAAACGGAAGGACTTCAGGAGGGACCAGTTTGACGAGGTGAAATGTTCGTCATAGGCCCGTACGCGCCAATAGTAGGCGTCATGGTGTCGAAGCTGTTCATACCCGATGGAAAAGGTGTTCAATACCACGCGGGAATCGTTGATCCCCCGGATACGTGCGGTCACGGACAGGCTGTCCGTGGTATCGTTAAAGGGGGTGCTGCTGATCCAGACTTCATACTCAATGGAATCATGGTCCGGGTCCGTGCTGGCAGTCCAGGTGAACTCACCGGAGGGATAAACCGTGACCGAGGAGTCGCTGGGGAGCGGATTTAAGGGGATCGAGGGTGCCGTATTGGACAGACTGAAGAAAATTTTAGCATCAGCGGAAAAACCGTGAGTCAGTCCGGCTTGATCAACGGCTGCTACCCGCCAGAAAAGATAGACCTCATTGGGCAGAGCTCCGAAATGGGTCAGAGAGGACAATCGGACCGCCGTATCTGCTGTTACCGTATCGCCTACAATCAACAGGTCTGTGAAAAGCGAATCGCGTGCCATTTGGATGATATATCGTGACGTGTCGCGAAATTCATCCGAAATACCGGCATACCAGCGCAGGTATTCGGTTGGAAAGACCAACGCGCCGAAGGAGGGTTGCAAGGAAACGGGAACTGCAGGCGTATCATTGGCCAGATTGGCGAAAAAGTAACCGATTGCACTGAAAGAGGAAAGGGCCTGATGATTGTCTTTGGCTGCCACGGCCCAGTAGTAGAAGTGATCATCGGTCAGGGTGGCCATGCGCAGGTTGATGTGCAGAAGGCTGTCCAGGGTAAAGGCCGTGTCCGCAAGGTTTTGGACTTGGACAAGGGTGTCCGACAAAAGAGAATCGGATCCGATGAGTAAGGAATAGGTAACGGTGTTGCCCGGGTCCGCATCAATTGACCGGTGCCAGACAAACCGGGAAGAGGAGTCTGCCACGGCCGTATCTACCGGAGAAAGGATAACCGGTTCCGGCGGGCGCTGATTGGATTTGTTCAGGATGAAGTTGAATCCGTTGCTCCAGGCGCTTTGAGTGCGGTGGTTGTCTACGGTGCGCATGCGCCAGTAATATTGTGCGTTGTTCGGAAAAAGGGAATAACCGTCGAGTTCCTCAATGGTTCGGAAGGTGTCTACGGAGGTGTCTGTTGACAACAAAGTACTGAAATCAGAAACCAAACTTAATGCCAGCACATAATATAGAGTATCTTCCAATCCGGCGTCCGCATCAATACTGGCGGTCCAAGAGAGCTGCTCCGAAGGATAGAAAATGGCATTGTTCGGTGGAGACCAAGCAACCGGTAGAGCCGGAGCAGTGGATCGATAGGTTAAAGTCTGCAATGCTCCGCCCGCCAAGCCCGAACTGACGTCCGATTGATCAATGCCATGCACCCGCCAGTAAAGGATGGTGTTGTCTTGCAAAAGACGATAATTCGGCAAACGGTTCAGGATCACAAAAGAGGAGCGAGTCGTGTCCGATGAGAGGAGGATGCTGAAATTTGAAGTAAGACTTATTTCAATGACAAAAGTGGTGGTATCGAAAGGATCCGCATCCAATCCTGCGGTCCATTTCAGGCTGTCCGAAGGATGGACTGTGCCGCCCGCGAGGGGTCGGAGCGATGAGGGTGTCGGAGGCGGGTTATTGACACTGTTGAACCAGAACGATTCATTGCCCGAGGTAAAAATGCCCTGGAGTTCGTGGTTGTCCGTGGCTGCTACCTTCCAATAATATTGCACATTGTCCAGCATGCTATTGTGATTAGTGAGTTGATCAATACGGATACTGTCGGCTGTGATGTTGACGGTGGTGCCGATGGGACTGGAGAAGTCCGCATTGTTGTCGACCACTACCGTGTAATGCAGGGTATCCGGGGTCAGGCCCAGAGAGTCGCCGTCGGTTGCCCGCCAATGGAGATACTGTGTGGGGCTTAAGGTGGCGTTGGAAACCGGGAAAAGGGAAAAGGGTGTG
>Ga0156536_1025_pt1 | contig 39538 bp, 35 predicted proteins | sample RifOxyB2_FD_111931 | JGI IMG/M metagenome (GOLD analysis project Ga0156536, IMG submission 111931) | Elusimicrobia bacterium RIFOXYB2_FULL_49_7 | reverse complement strand
CCCGTGAAAGCGGTTCGGTTCCTCCTTTATAATATATATTTCCGGAACCGGAAAGGACAGTAATCACTTCGAACCGGTCAAGCGCTCTGTCAAGTTTTTCGTCAAGTGAAAAACGTTCCAGGATGAAGTAAGGACAGGCGGTTAGTATCTCCCGTTTTCCGGCCGTACAGGGTAGGGAGACCGGGCAGGTTCGGTGGTCGTGGATATCGGAGAAGTTGATGACCCGAAGGGAGGCGTCAACATGCAGTGCACGGGGTTTGCCGGCGGCGGGGTCCGTACGCCCCCAATCATAGAGGCGGTAGGTGATGTCTGAGGCTTGTTGGACCTCGTAAATCACGGTCCCTTCCTCAATGGCATGAATGGACCCTGCTGGAACGAAGACCACCTCTCCGGCGTGAATGTCAAATTCGTTCAGCAAGGTTTCAAGGGTGTTGCGGCGAATCCCTTCTTCGATTTCCCGTTTTCCCACGCCGGGCTTGAGGCCGCAGATCATGCGGGCGCCCGGTTTGGCGTGAATCACCACCCATGCTTCTGTCTTTCCCAGATCCTTTTCATGTTGCTTTGCATTGGCATCATCCGGATGGACCTGGATGGAAAGCTTGTCGTTGGCATCAATGAATTTAAAAAGCAGGGGAAAGGCGTCAAAATTCTGGGAGAGACGCTCTCCCAGAATTTCTTTCGGATGTTTTTTTACCACCTCTGCAAAGGAGTATCCCTGGAAGGGGCCTTTTTGAACGATGCTCATGGCATTGCGATGAACGGACAGTTCCCAGGATTCGCCGATGCGTTTGCCCGGCGGCAGCCGTTTGTCGAGAAGGGTGGACATGGCGGTCCCCCCCCAAATCCGTTCCTGAAAAAGATTGTCAAATTTAAAGGGGAGCATTTTTTATTTCTCCGTACACCGTCTTTCCAGTTCTTGTTCGGACATTCTTTCAAATACGCCGAATCCCGATAAGTTAACGGGATGTATGCCATCGCCCTTTTCGCAGTCAGCCCATTTGCCCACCATGCAGTAAGAGAGGCTTTCCGGGACCAGGTATTGCCGGGCAACGCGTGCGATATCCTCCAACGTGATGGCGTTTAGAGAATCCCGATAGACGTCAAAATGAACATCCGACCGTTTAAGATAGTGATTCATCGCAAAGGCGTCGGCGATGTCTGATCCGGATCTGAAAATGGCCGGAAAAGCGTCGATAAGGCTTTTTTTAGCATCCGCCAGTTCCTGGTCGGTTGCGCCTTTTTTGATAAAATGCTCTATTTCCTTTACAGCAAGCCCAATGGCATAGGCTGCGGAAGCGCTTTTAGTCTCCAGGCTGATACCGAAGTATCCGGTGTAGAAATAGGGGCAGTTAAGAAAGGATCCTGCACTATAGGCCAATCCCTCTTCTTCCCGGATGTGTTTGCTGATTCGGGATGTAAACGGTGCGCCGCCCAGAATGTAGTTCATGAGCGCAAGAGGGTAGTAGTCCGGATGGGGGCGTTTTAAGGCCGGTAATCCAAGCCGGATATAAGCCTGGTTGATCTCTTTTTCAATAAAATAGAGACGTTTGTGATATTGATTCGGGATAGCGGGAAAGGTGTCTTCGGGTGTTCCACTTTTCTTCCATTGACCGAGTGTAACATTCAGCTTAGTCAGGATTGCCTCTGTTTTAAAACGGCCGGACACGGCGAGTATGACATTTTCCGGACGGTAATATCGATGGTAAAAGGTTTCGATATCGTTTCGTGTGATGATATTGATGCCGGTTTCCGTATTCAGTACGGATAGCCTGCCTTTTCCATATAGGGCTAAGTTGTAGGCAATGGAAAGGGCGCTTTTGGGATGGTCAAAGCGTTGGTGGATTCCTTCAATCATGCGTGTCTTGGACAAATCGATGCGTTTGGATTCAAAAGCCGGACGGGTCATGACTTCGGTGAAAAGGGCAAGACCGGTATCGAGTTTCGTGCTGATAATGGACAAGCTTACCCTGGCGCTGACCCCATCCGCATTCGAGGAGAGCGAGGCGGCATGGAAATCAATCCGGTCATCCAGCGTGTCGGCGGGAAGGGTTTCCGTGCCGCCGGTGGCAAGGAGATCCGCGGTTAGCACGGAAAGACCTGCCTGCTGTTCCGATTCCATGAGACCGCCGGTTCGGATGATTGCCTGTATATCAAAAAGGGGAAGTTTATCGTCTTCCACTACAAAGACGACGATACCGTTGTCCAAGGTGTGCCGGTATTGGGGCAATGAGGGTGGAACATAATGGGTTGCCCGGTAGGTCAGGTCCTGGGGATGGTTCTGGAAAAGAGTACAACCTGCGAGGAGTAGAAGCGGTAAGAGGATGACGGATTTCATTTCGAGCCCCCTTCCTTATCCTGCACCATCCAGCCAAGGGTGCAGTACCGCTTTTCAAAATAGTGTTGAGCGGTTTTCAATACGGTTTCCCGGGTCACGGCTTTAACCGCATCCGTGTAAGTGTTGATCAGTTTCCAGCTTCGGATGATCTCGAAATAGGCGAGCCGATCCGCCAGATGTTCATTTTCTCTGAGACCGTTGATTTCCGCGGCAGTTACCCGGTTTTTAACCTTTTCCAGTTCACGTAGCCCGATTTTCTCCCGTTTCAGTTTATCTAACTCGTCAAAAATCGCTTGCTCCACAGCCTGATGATCCGCTCCCTGCTTAAGTTCCGCGTGAATGGTAAAAAGACCGTAATATTTGGATACATAGTTACCCGCAGATATGTCGGTGCAAAGTTTCTTATCTTGTACCAGCGATTTGTAGAGACGGCCGGAAGCGCCGTTCAGCACGCCTTCAATGATATCCAGGGCATAGACATCGGATTCCCCCAGTTCCGGGGTTTTAATGAGCAAATCCAAGACCGCTCCCACATTTTTGTGAACCTGGAGCCGTTTTTCACCGACCTGATCCGGTTCTTGCACCGTAACCTGCGGTACCGGGCTATGGCCGGCCGGTACGGGTCCGAAATACCGTTTGGCCAGATGAAGGACGTTTTGTTCTTGTACGTCTCCGACCAGCACGAGCACCGCATTATCAGGAACATAATAGGTCTTGAAATGGTGTAACGCGTCTTCCCGGGAGAGGTGCATCACGTCTGACATGAAGCCGATGGTGGGGTTACGGAGAGGATGACTTTCGAAGACCAGGGAGCCCAAGGTTTCGTTGTAGCGGCCATAGGGGCTGTTTTCGTAGCGGAGTCGTCGCTCTTCCATGACCACATCGCGTTCCGTATAGAATTCACGCAGGACCGGGTTGGCCATGCGGTCGCTTTCGAGCCAAAAAAAGAGTTCGATCTTATTGGAGGGCAGAGTGACGATGTAGGCGGTCATATAATCCGCCGTATAGGCATTCAAGGCCGTGCCGCCTTCCCTTTGATAGAGCGACCAGAGTTCATTGTTTTTAAGGTATTGGCGCTGCTTGTCGGATAGAACGGCTGCTTCCTGTCGCACCTTTTTCATACCCACCGTGTCATGGCTGTCCCGAAAGCGGTCGTAGAGGGCAAAGAGGGAGTCAATGGAATGGGCGATGAGTCGCTCTTTGTCATAGTCTGAGACGCCGATTCGTTTGGTGCCTTTGAACATCATATGCTCCAGCATATGTGACAGCCCGGTTTTGCCCGGAATCTCGTTGACGCTGCCTACCTTGTAGTAAAGACGGCAGACGGCCAGCGGGGTATGATGGTCTTCGACAATCAATATTTTAAGGCCGTTGTCCAATATGTGTTCGCTGACCTTGACCAGGTCTTCGGAAACGGTTGTGCCGAAAAGCAGGGTCATCAGGAAGAAGGCGAGAATGGTTTTCATTTTATCCCCGTTTCGCAGACGTAAGGAAGGTGCGTCCTTCAATAATAAGGTAGCTGTAACCCTGTTCTGTTAAGAAGAGTTGTCGGTTCATGGCAAAGTCTTGTTCGCACGTCGTACGCGTGACCAAGGAATAAAACCGGGCCTGTTGACCGTTCTTTTTGGGACGAAGGATTCGACCGAGTCGTTGTGCCTCTTCTTGACGCGAACCGAATGTTCCGGATACTTGAATGGCCACATTGGCATCCGGCAGATCCACCGCGAAATTTCCTACCTTGGAGACAACCAGCCGCGTCATCTTTCCTTCGCGGAAATCCCGGTAAAGCTTTTCCCGCTCCAGGGTCGGGGTGGCACCGGTGATGAGCGGAATGTTGAATCGTGCGGCGATATGGTTGATTTGGTCCAGATATTGGCCGATGATGAGGATGAGATCTCCTGTGTGGCGCTTTAAAAGCGCTTCAACAAGTTCTTCTTTGGCCGGATTTTCCGCGGCGATGCGGATTTTCTTCCGATTTTCAGCCACCGCATATTCCATTTTAAGGTTATCCGGCAGTTCGACACGTACCTCGGTGCAGATCGCGGAGGCGATCCATCCCTGCTCTTCAAGCACTTTCCACGGTGCGTCATATTTCTTTGGACCGATGAGGGAAAAGACCTCATCCTCCTTGTTGTCCTCACGCACCAGGGTGGCGGTGAGGCCCAGGCGCCGAGTGGCCTGAATGCCGGCGGTGATACGAAAGACCGGTGCCGGCAGCAGATGAACCTCGTCATAAATAATGAGGCCCCATCGGTTTGCATTGAAAATGGCGAAGTGAGGAAACTCCTCGCTTTTCTTTTTCCGATAGGTGATAATCTGGTAGGTGGCGACGGTCACGGGCCGGATGGCCTTGATTTCGCCCGTATATTCTCCGATGTCCTCTTCGCGGAGGTCGGTTTTATCGAGGAGCTCCCGCTTCCATTGTTTTGCTGCCGTGATATTAGTCGTGAGAATGAGGGTATGCGAACGGACCAAGGACATGGCAGCCATGCCCACCACGGTCTTGCCGGCTCCGCATGGAAGCACAATGACCCCGGAACCGCCCTTTCGGCCGCCGGCGGCAAAGAAGATTTCCGCTGAATCTTCCTGATAGCGTCGAAGCGCAAAGGATTCTCCGAGCAACGTTGTCTTGCGCAGCGAAAAGGGGAGCGGCGTGCCGATGACATAGCCGGCCAGATCTTCCACCGGGTAGCCCAGTTTGATCAGAGCCTGTTTGACCAACCCCCGTTTAAAGAGGGTCAGTGATACGCTGGTCTTGTCTTTTTTATCCAGGAAAAGACCGGTGGTTCCTTTTTGACTGAGTATTTCAAGAAGGAGTACGTCGGAATCGGTTTTAAGAAGCAGGGTATCCGGGGTCGTGCCTTCGATGATTTTAATGCGACCATATCGTCCGAAATATTCGGCGATCTCGGTCAGGATGTTTTCCGGCACATCGTATTTGCCGTACTGTTCGAGCGTCGACCGGATTTCGGCAAGCGTATGACCTGCTGCCGCCGCATTCCAAAGGGAAAGGGGGGAGATTCGATAGGTATGGATATGTTCCGGCGATTTGACCAGTTCGGCAAAGGGAGCCAGAGCATTGCGTGTGGCCTCGTACTTCGGATTATCCACTTCAAGCAGAATGGAACGGTCGCTTTGGACGATCAGCGGGTTGTCTGGGCAATAGGGCATAAGAAGCTAAGATAAAAAATGGCCGCAGGCCATTTCAAAAGTAAATCAATTTGCCGGCAGGTCCGTCTGTGACACGACCGATGTCGGCCGCGTCTTCGATTCCGGACGAATGCAGTTGATGGAGGAGGGCTTGCTTGTCTTTTTCCCGGACAAAGAGCAGAAGACCGCCCGAGGTTTGAGGGTCGAGCATGATATCGAGTGTCGAGCGTTCGATTGTCCGGCCCTGCTTTGCCATCAGACGACATTCGCAATAATTGAAGTTGGCTTTTCCACCGCCGGGATAGGCGCCCCGGGCGAAATAATCTTGAACCCCCTCGAACAGCGGTACGGTTGCGGTGTCAATCTCCACGCAGACGCGGCTGGCAATGGCTACTTCCAACAGGTGACCGAAAAGACCGAAACCGGTGACATCTGTGCAGGCGCGGATATTGAAACCGGCGGCGATGTCGGCGGCCTTATCATTTAACCGAATCATGGAGGCTGCCACCCGTTTTTCAACCTCAGGTCCTGCCAGCTTCTGTTTAATGGCCGTGGTCAGGATACCGGTTCCGATTCGCTTTGTCAGGAGAATGGTGTCGCCTACACGCGCATGCCGATTGGCCCAGAATTTATCCGGATGAACCCGCCCGGTAACGGAGACACCGTATTTGATCTCTTGATCCTTGATGCTGTGGCCCCCGCAAAGAACCGCACCGGATTCATTGATTTTGTCGAGTCCGCCCGCGACAATGGCTTTCAGGACGCTTTTATCGAGTGTGGCAATGGGAAAGGCAATGAGATTGAGTGCGGTAAGCGGTTTGCCCCCCATGGCATAAACGTCGCTTAAGGCGTTGGCTGCGGCCACTTGCCCGAAGGTGTAGGGATCATCCACGATGGGGGTGAAGAAATCCACGGTCTGGACCAAGGCGATGTCGTCGGTAAGTCGAAAGATGCCGGCATCATCGGAATCCTCAAATCCCAAGAGCAGATCCGGACTGGACCGGACCGGGAGTCCGGACAGAATGTCGTGCAGATCGCCGGGGCCGATTTTGGCGGCACAGCCTGCTGCCTTAGCGAATTCGGTGATGTGGATATCAGGCATGGTTGTCCTAAGTATGAAGGGTTTCCAGACCGAGAATCTCGTCCGGCCGGATGATTCCGAGCGGAGTGATGAAACCGGTAATGTATCGGGCAGGGGTGACATCAAATGCCGGATTCAATGCTTTGGAATGGAGAGGGGCTAACCGGATGCGTGTGTTTTTTCCTTGGTCATTTGGGCCTTCAGCAAAGAGCACCTCCTCATCGCTCCGTTCCTCAATGGGAATCAGGTCGCCGGTATGGCAGTTCAGGTCGAAGGTCGAGAGCGGGGCCGCAATGTAGAAGGGTATGTTGTTTTCGCGGGCCAGGACCGCTTTCTCATAGGTGCCGATTTTATTGGCCGCATCGCCGTTTCGGGCGATCCTGTCCGCCCCGGTGATGACCAGATCCACCCTTCTCTTTTGCATATAATAACCGGCTGCATTATCCGGAATAATGGCGAAATCAATGCCTTCCTGGCCTAATTCCCAAGCAGTGAGCCGCATGCCCTGAAGCCTCGGCCGGGTCTCATCCGCGTAGACGAAAACCTTTTTGCCCTCCCGTTTGGCATAATAGACGGGAGCCAAAGCGGAGCCCCAGTCTTGAAGGGCCAGCCAACCTGCATTGCAGTGGGTTAGAAGGCGACTGCCATCCATGAGGAGACGGTTGCCTACTTTGCCGATGGCTTCGCCGTCTTTAGCATAATCGTCTGAAATGGCGGCAGCGGTCTTTATTGCAACGGCTTTGGCGAAATCCATATCCTCGGTGCGCGAGACGGCGCTGTCGATGCGATCGATGGCGTAGAAAAGGTCCTGCGCCGTGGGCCGCGTGGCTCGGAGCCGTGCAAAGCCCTCTTCCAGGTAGCGGTCGAAGTTTTGGGCGGTGGCTTCAAGCACCACTTGTGCGGCTCCGAAGCCCGCGGCCGCGCCGATGGAGCCGGCGCCGCGCACCGTCATGTTTCGGATGGCTTCTGCGGTATCGAGGTGGTTTTTACATTCCAGAATATCGAAGGCGTGGGGAAGGTTTCGCTGGTCTATCATGAAGACGGTTTTGTCCTTCATCCAGACCGCCCGGTAATGTTTGCCGTTGACTTGCATAGAGAATAAGATAAATTATTTTCAAGGAATTGACCAGAATAGGTTTAGAATGTTAGAACAATGATGCGCCTGAGAATAATTATTTATATTATCTTAACCGGGAAATATCATCAAAAAATGGGGTGGTCTATGAAAAAAGAGTTGCTTGTCGTTGCGGTGTTTCTATTGACACTAACGGGGTTTGCACGTACCTTCATTTGTGATTATCCGATGCAGGCCTCCAATGCGATCAATGCTGCTTTGCCGGGAGATACTATTTTATTGGCGGATAAAACCTGGGGTATTTCCCAGCTCCCGAATCGAGATGGAACCCTTGATTCACCCATTGTTGTAAAAGCATTGAATCCGGTTATCCGAAAAATTGACTCGTCTGCTGCCGGCCTATGGAATCATCCCGATGCTTATGGGGTGATATTCAATACCAGCAACTCGGATGAAGGTGTCCGGTTTAAAGGAAAGCATTGGATTTTTGAGGATATCTTTTTCCAGGCGAACCTGGCTTCTCCGCATAATTTTCACATTCCTCCCGGCGCTAAAGGCTATAACACTTGGCGCGGGTGTTGCTTTTCCGGTGCCACGGACAAAGCTTTCAAGATAGATTATTCCGCAGTGGATCAGGAGTTGTTTCCGACATGGGATGAGGTGTATTGGCCTGACTATATGCTTTTTGAAAACTGCGTTGTGATTTTAGGGTGTGCCGGCTTTATCAATAATGACGGAGCTGATTTCTTAACAATGCGCAACTGTTTATTGTACGGATTGACCTCTTCCGGTTCCAATAATTATACCAACTTTTCAAAAGGCGGATTAGCCTATACCATTTTTGAAAACAATGTTCAGTTCGGCGGTCACCCGATTGGTGCATTGAGTTTTGGCGGTGGAACCTGGGGTGGCAGTACGTATCGCCATGATCTTGATTTGTGTTTGGGTTTACCCAGCGAAACCTATGAAACCGTCAATTCCATTATTCGAAACAATGTGGTCATTGGTGCCCCGGCCGGTATTCATACCACGACCTCTCTTAATTGCGAAGCTTACAATAACACCCTTGTTAATTGCACGCATCCTCTTTCGGTTGAAACCCATCAAGGTATTCCTGTTGGGTTTCAGTTTTATAACAACCTAATGATAGGTTGCGGAACGCTGACGCAATCTTATGGGACACTTTCCAATAATAAGGTTCTTGCCGCCACCGATACGACGATTTTTCAAAAATTCTTGCTGTCTCAACCTCCTGCAGCGGGCCGATTCAATGATTATCGTATCAAACCTGACTCTGCCGTGCGAGTCGGCACTGGCAGGTCTCTCATAGCGCATCTCGATTGGCCTGCCTTTTATGGATTGCCGACTACGGAATTTTATGACATGTACGGCAAAGTCCGAGGCAATCCGCCGATCATCGGCGCTGCGGAACTTTATGATGGTACCGAGCTTTCCGTTCAAGAGACCCCGGAGTTTGCGGAGAATTCGGCAGTAGCCCAAATGGCGATTTGTCCGAACCCGGCTAATCCATCAACCGAATTGGTTTTTGACCTAATGGCCAACCAACCGTTAGTTGATGTTTTAATCCGTGATATTAATGGACGCTACGTCCGTTCGCTCTATTACGGGCCCATGACCCAAGGTCGCCACTCTGTCCATTGGGATGGTCGTAATCATCATCGCGAGGTTATGGCATCTGGGGTGTATTTTTTTCGGGTGAGCTTTGGTCGAGATGTCGTTTATCGCCAATTCCAGCTAATTCGATGACTTGATATAAATTCTAATTGGAGCGAATCGTGAAAGATTTAAGGATCGGCATCATCGGCGGCGGCCGTTTTTTTAATTGGGTACATGCGCCTGCGCTTGAGTTGATACGTGATAATTTCAAATGTATGGTGTTTTGCTGTTGCGACGAGCAGCAGGCGCGGGAGACGGTCGCAAAGTGGGGCTATGATCGCACCTATTTGGATGCGGACGAAATGCTGGAGAAAGAGCCGATTGATATGCTCTATGTCACGACGCCCCCGTCGGTCACGGGTCAAATGGCAATTAAGGCCATCGAACGAGGCATTCCCGCTTTTCTGGAGAAACCCATTTGCAACAGTTTTGAAGAATTGAAACGTATTCAGGACGCTTATAATAAATATGGTACGCCCCATTTTGTGGCTTATAACCGCCGTCATATCCGGATTCTGAATGAGGCCAAACGGTATGTGCAGGAAAAAGGCGGTTTGTCGCATATTCAGGTCGATTGGTATCGTCATGATACCAAAGCACCAACAGGGTTTATGGGGTCCGGCATTCACGGTATCGATGCCATGCGGTATCTCTGCGGCGATGTGGAGACCCTTCGGAGCGTTTCGAGTAAAACGGAATATTTTGACAAGCAGCCCATTTCCTATTCGGCTCTGTTTATGTTTAAGTCCGGGATTTCAGGCGTGTTTAATTCGAATGCCCGAGCCGGTCATCTCAGTGAGCGCTACGTCTTATTTACGGAAAACGGGAGTGTGGAATTGGAATTGACCAGTCCCGGAGGGCTTGATTGTCCGAAGTGGCTTAAGATTTATGAAGGCAAGAAGTTAGTGCGGGATGTGGATTTGTTGCGTGACCGGCCTGAAGCGGAAAGAACCCCGGCCCATTTTAACGGAATTGTTGACGAGCACCTCTATTTTTTGGATTGTGTGAGAAACAAGCAGGCGCCTTTTCCCGATGTGAATGATTCCATCAAGTCTATGCGTCTTGCTGCAGCTTTCAATCAGGGCTTCAATGGTATGCTGAAGGATTTTAAGACCCCGCCGGTCGATCCTGTCGAATAGGAAAACCCCGGATCTTTTGCGTCGATTTGTGGCTGTCGATTTTCCTGGCTGCCGCAAACTTGTTTTATTTTACAGGGATAATGTTATTAATCGTTAGGTCAAACAAGTCTGTTCGACAATAAATCGTGGCTTGCAAATCGTAAAGCTATTTGTTTATTATTATTAAAAAAACTTATCAAGGAGGCCTTGTGAAAATGGTTAAAAAAGTTGTTGCACTGCTTTTGATTTTATCATACAGTTCCCTGTTGTTCGCAGAAAGTAATGGCCAAGATTCTTCTGCTGTGTCTGTTGAATCTGTCACGAATATTGTTTCTGAAAGCAGTGTGGCGCCTTTGGATTCCTCCAATGCGCCTGTTGTTGCGGCTCCCGTTATCAGCAAGGTTGAATCAGAGCAGGTGGCTTATAACGCTTGTGTGATGTCGGAGATTGCAGGTCGGGGAGATGCTGCTGGGAAGCATTCCACTGTGGGATGGGGAGTGTTTGGGATTGCAAGCGGGTTTCTCTTTGGGTTGCTTGGTATCGGTGCCTCAACGCTTATATCGGCCATTCCGAAGCCGAAGCCAGAGGTGGTGCCCGATCCTGTGCAGGTGCCGAGTTTGGAATGTTATACTGAGGCGTATACCAGCAAAGCCAAGTCGAAAAACATTATGACGACACTTGGAATGTCCTGTCTGGGATGGGTTATCTGGATTCCCATTGCGGTTTCCATCTCAAAATAACGGATTCGACTCAGCTCGGGATAGCGGTCCGTGATCCTGACTTCCAGGATGTGGTCGTTGAATATCGCAAGGACGTGGATGAAGATAGAAAAACCGGTATGATTATCGGAACCGTTATTGGGAGTATTTTAGGCGGCTTGCTTTTTGCCGTCATGATGAATTAATAATAGCAGATTCGTCGAGTTAGTCTTATATAAAACGTTTTTATGGCCGCCAGCGCCTCCATGATTGACTGTTTCTGACACCACAATTTATCTTTTCCTTTCCAATCCATGGAAAATAAAGGAGGCTTTCATGTCTGAACAGATAATCAAAGATTGTGAAGCCAGGATGAAAAAGACCCTGGATTCCGTTAAGGATGATTTCGGCAAACAACGCACCGGTCGGGCTAATCCCGCTATTCTTGACGGCATCCGAATCAATTATTACGGTACCCCAACACCGCTTCAGCAAACGGCGAATATTTCGGTTCCGGAACCCCGGATGATTGTCATCAACCCCTGGGACAAATCCTTGTCCGGGCTTATCGAAAAAGCGGTGCTGGAGGCCAATCTCGGGCTAACGCCGCAAAATATGGGCGGCATTATCAGGCTACCTATTCCGGAATTGTCGGAAGAGCGTCGCAAGGAGATTGTTAAGGCCTGCAAAAAAATAGGTGAAGATGGCAAAGTGGCGATTCGTAATGTGCGGCGTGACGGTAATGAGGCGATTAAGAAAGCGGAAAAAGACAAGCAATGCACGGAGGATGAAAGCAAGCGTTTTCAGGAACGAATTCAAAAACTGACCGATTCTTTTGTGGCCCAAATCGACGATATCCTTGGTAAGAAGGAAAAAGAGATACTCTCCATCTGATGGGACCGAATCAAACGATTGATCCTGCGCGGCTGCCGGTCCATATCGCCATTATCATGGATGGGAACGGCCGTTGGGCAAAGAAGCGGGGACGCTTGCGTTCCTTTGGCCACCGTGCAGGTACGGATGCCACTCGTCGGGTAGTACGAGCCTGTGGGGAGCTTGGCATCAAGGTGTTGACCATCTATGTCTTTTCCTGGGAAAACTGGCGTCGTCCTTCGCTTGAAGTCACGGCACTGATGCGGTTGCTGATTGAAATGGTCAAGAAGGAGATACGGGATCTCAACAAAAACAATGTCCGGTTGAATGCCATCGGGGATCTTTCTTTACTGCCGGACAAGACCCGGGAAACCCTTCTATGGGGTATCGAAGAAACCAAGAATAATACCGGTTTGCTCCTGAACCTGGCCATTTCCTATTCCGGGCGTAAGGAGATTGTCAATGCCGTCCGTCTGGCGGCCAAGGATTTGGCTGTTGGAAAATTGACGGAAAAAGAACTGACCGAAGAACGATTCGCCGATTATCTCTACACGCGACAATTGCCGGATCCGGACCTCATGATTCGTACCGGAGGGGATATGCGGGTCTCCAATTTCCTTCTGTGGCAGATTGCTTATACTGAATTATATGTGACGGATGTGTTATGGCCCGATTTTAAGAAAAAAGACCTGGAGGCGGCTATTCTCTCTTTTCAGAATCGTGAACGCCGTTTTGGTAAGGTCAAGGAAACCGGCCAATGAGCGAACTCTTTTGGCGTATTCTATTTGCGGTTGTGGCGATTCCGGTGTCCATTTTTGCGGTGATGGCCGGAGGACAGATAACCCGTGGTTTTTGTACCCTTTTTCTGTTGGTCGGCGGCATTGAATTTTATTTCATGACTCGTCGGAAAGGGACGCCGGTTTTTTTACCCGCTTTGCTCATGGGAATAACCGTGTTTTGTTTCCGGAACAGCGTGGTCTTTGCTAATGTGGAAGGGTGGCTTTTTCCGGTGTTATGGGCGGCTCTTTTTCTTTTGGTGGTGCGCGAAGTGGCGGAGGCGGATATTGAAAATGTGCTTTCACGGGCGGGGGGCACGTTTCTCGGCATCTTTTATATCGGTTTTCTCGGCTCTTTTCTTATTTCCATTACCGAACATCCGGCCCACCCGCAGATGGTCCGATTAGGGCTGCTCACCCTGCTTTTGGCCGTCTGGGGCAGCGATTCCCTGGCTTTCTTTGTGGGCAAAGCTTTTGGCAAACATCCGCTTCATCCCCGTCTTTCCCCTAAAAAGACTGTGGAAGGACTCATCGGATCCATTATGGGTTCGATGATTGGTGTGTTGATTGGCCGTTCCTTTTTTGAACCCCATTTTCCCTCGCTCTCCGGGGCTCTTGTTGTCGGCCTGGCTATCGGAATTTTCGGCCAAGCCGGGGATCTTTTTGAGTCACTGCTCAAGCGATCCTGCGGGGTCAAGGATTCTTCCAGCCTCTTTCCGGGGCACGGCGGGGTACTGGATCGCATCGATGCGCTGCTGTTTTGTGCGCCGATTTATTATTACCTTTTGTTGGTCTTGAAATAAAGCATGATTCCAAAAACCGTCACCCTGCTGGGGGCCACCGGATCCATCGGTGAGAATACTCTTGAGGTTATCCGTCAAGCGGCAGGTCAGTTCCCTATTCACGGACTTTCCGCGCGACGCCAGGTGGGCCGATTGCTTGAGCAGACTCGGGAATTCCAGCCGAAACGGGTGGTCCTGTCAGCCCCCACGGATTCCGCTGTGTGGACGTTGTCCGAGCCGCAACTGGAAATCGGTGAAGCGGCTTTGTCGGCTTTGGCGGCGGATGGTGCCGATATTCTGGTGAACGCACTGGTCGGGGCCGTGGGTATCCGACCCACATATGAAGCGGCTCGGACCGGTAAACGGATTGCGCTGGCGAATAAGGAAAGCCTGGTGGCAGCCGGTGACCTCATCAACCGTGAAGCGGCAAAGAGCGGCGCGGAAATCATCCCCATTGACAGCGAACATTCCGCGATTTTTCAATGCCTGGACCATGTTCCATACGAGCAGGTGGAAAAGGTGATTCTGACCGCTTCCGGAGGGCCGTTTCGTACCTGGTCCGCTGACAAGCTGGCGGATGTTACGGTCGAACAGGCGCTGAATCACCCCACCTGGAAGATGGGGACTAAAATTACGATAGATTCTGCAACCATGATGAACAAAGGGCTTGAGGTGATAGAAGCCCATTTCCTTTTCGGTGTTCCATATGATCGCATTGAGGTGGTGATTCATCCGCAATCGGTGGTTCATTCCATGGTTCAATTTGTGGATGGTTCCATTCTGGCGCAACTCGGGACCCCGGATATGCGCATTCCCATCCAGTATGCGCTGACCTATCCGGAGAAACGCCCTGTTCAAACTCGCCGTCTGGATTTGGGTCGAGCCATGTCCCTTGATTTCGCACCGCCGGATCTGGAAAAATTTCCCTGCATCGGTCTTGCGTATGAAGCGGGCCGCCAAGGCGGTAGTCTGCCGGCCGTCATGAATGCGGCCAATGAGGTGGCGGTGGAGGCCTTTCTGAAGGGACGGGTGACTTTTCGGGATATTCCGAATATTATCCGACAAGCGATGAAGGGTCATCGCCCCCTGTCACGCTATACCCTTGAGGAAATTTTGGACGTGGATCGGACAACACGGGAAGAGGTGATGCAATGGGTGTTATAATTGGAATCCTGCTTTTAAGCTTTTTGGTATTCATTCACGAGCTGGGTCATTTTATCGCTGCCAAACGAGCCGGTGTGCGGGTGGAGACTTTTTCCATCGGCTTTGGCCCAAAACTGTTCGGTTTCCGATACGGTGAAACAGACTACCGGTTTTCTGCGATTCTGTTTGGCGGTTATGTCAAAATGACGGGACAAGAGGATTTCGATGTTCCGGGCGAATCGCTTGATGACCCAAAGGATTTTCGAAGGCAGTCGATTTTAAAAAGAATTGCCATCGCTTTTGCGGGTCCGCTTTTTAATTATTTATTGGCCTTGGTGGTGCTATCCGTTCTTTATGCCACCGGTATCCGGGAGACGCCCAATACGACGGGTGTGCTGGTCGTGGGTTATATTGTCGACAGTTCTTCGGCCGGCCGTGCCGACATACGGGTGGGAGACACGTTGCTGCTTATGGCCGGAAAAAAAGTCAAGACCTGGGAGGATGCTCTGCTGGAATTTGCCATGCATCCCGGTTACCCGATGGAACTTCTCATCGGCCGCCATGGCGGACGGCGTCATGTCACTTTGGTGCCGGACAAGATTGGCCGAGAAGAAATGGGATGGAGCGGGCTATATCCCATGGAAAAGGTGGTGGTCGGTGCGGTGATTAAAGGATCGCCCGCGGAACGAGCCGGTCTCCAGGTTTTCGATACCCTTACTATGGTAAACGGAGAGGCGATTCCAGCGTGGGACTATTTTGTTGACCAAATCCGATTGGCCGAGGGCCGTTCCGTGCAGGTCGAGGTGACGCGCGGAACGGGTCGGGTCCCCTTGACCGTGACACCGGCGTTTTCCGAAGAACAGAAGCGGTTTATGATAGGTATTCAGCGGGGTGACGTATTGGTGCGTCACCGTTACAGTCCTCTTATTTCAATCAAGAAGGCTTTCCAGCATACGGGTCGTGATGCGGTCCTGATCTGGAAATCATTGAAGGGCCTTGTTCAGTCGCGTATCTCGGTCAAGAGTATGACCGGCCCGGTCGGGATTGTGCACATCACAGGACAGGTGGCCAAGGGCGGTGCAGAAGTATTGCTCTTATTCTTGGCCATGATCAGCGTCAATCTTGCGGTGGTGAATCTGTTTCCTTTTCTCATCATTACGGATGGCGGTGTTATCTTTTTTACACTGTTAGAGTATGTCCGGCGTAAACCGCTCTCACGAAAAACGCAGACCTTTGTTCAGCAAGGGGCCCTCCTTGCCATTCTTGCGCTTACGCTTCTGATTACTTTCAACGATGTTTTCCGGTTGGTGGGGAAGTAGAATATGGCTTCTAATCTGCTTTTAACCGGGCTTCCGGAATCTGTTATTACCCGTATTCGTGCCTTTACCGAGAATATGGGGCTTGTCTTTTTTCTCGCTTCCAGCAAGGAGGCGTGTCAGGAGCGGCTGCTGAATACCGAAGTGGTGGGACTCATTATCGACGCTGACATGGTGACCGGGGATCCGCATGTCCTGGATGTCATTCAATTTTATTCTAATAAGGTTCAGGTGGTACTGTATCTACGGTCCGGTGAACATAATCTTTCGTTGCTCCAGATGAAATCCGTGGTGGGTATTCTGATAGGCGAGGATTTTACGGAGGGGATGCTTCTTTCTCTGGTGATGAATATGGTCCGCTTTTACGGTTTGGAGGCACGTACCGAGGAGTTGGAGTCCTCCTTGCGAGATAATCAATCCGTGGCCACGGAGCTGGACCTGAAGAACAAGGTGTTCGAGCGGGAGCGCAATTTCAATGAGTCCATCATCAATTCCATTGTTTACGGGCTTATGATTGTGGATACGGTCGGGGCTATTATGATGTTGAATGAGATGGGCAAGAAGATTTTCGGGGTCTCTGTTTCGGACTTTTACGGACAACAATACGGAGAGGTGGTTTTTAACGGTCTCAAGGAATCCCTTTCCACGAACGCGGCCGAAGTGCTGAAGAGCGGCGAAACCCGGCAGATTGAAGGCTGTTCGGTACGTGAGGATCTTATGATTGCCTATTCTATTTCCCTCATCAAGGACAATTACGAAAACCCGGTGGGACTATTGTTCCTGGCGCGTGATGTGACCGAGTGGGAGCAGATGACCAATCAGCTTTTTCAGGCGGAGAAATTGGCCACGATGGGCACCATGCTTTCCGGAATCGCCCATGAACTTCGAAATCCTATTACCATCATCAATACTCGTGCACAACGATTGCTGGCGAACCGGGATGCTTTGAATGAAAAGATCATCAAGGCTGTGGAATCCATTGAAACGCAGAGTAACCGATGCGGCGATATTATCAATAATTTACTCGATTTCTCGCGGAAAAAGGTGGCCGGTTTTACATTGGTGAATATCAATGAAGTTATTGAAAGTGCATTGGCATTTCTCACCTTTGAAAAGCGATTCGATGGCATTGATGTCATCAAATTGCTGCGGGAAGGGTGTGTTGCACGATGCGACAAGAACCAGATGGAGCAGGTCTTTCTCAATCTTTTTACGAATGCCTGTGATGCTATGTTGAGTGGAGGGAAACTCGTTTTGACAACGGAAAGTCTTGAAAGTTATATTAAAATCAGTATTCGGGATACCGGGACCGGTATTCCGGAAGAGCACCGAAAGAAGATATTTGATCCTTTTTTCACAACCAAAGAAGCTGGTAAAGGAACCGGTTTGGGGTTGGCTATTGTGTATAAATCAATTCAAGCGCATAAGGGGCGTTTAGTGGTTCGCAGCCGAATGGGAGAAGGAACCACGTTTATCCTCCTTTTGCCGAAAGCTTAAATACAATGTCATTGGGACGAGTTTTATTAGTGGATGATGAACCTGATTTGGTGGAAGTCTTAGGTGAGTTTCTTGAGGAGGAAGGGTTTGAAGTAAAAACAGCCTCTGACGGCCTTGATGCCTTGTCTTTTCTGGAGAAGGATTCACGGTTTGATCTATTGCTTTCGGATATCAATATGCCCCGGATGAAGGGGTTCGAGCTCATTGCAGCAGTAAAAGAAAAATACCCTTCTTTAAAGAATGCCTTGATTACAGCTTATGATGTCAATAGTTATATCGAATTGGCCAAAATCCACAATGTCGGAAACATCATTGCTAAGACCTCGCCGTTTAATTTCAAAGATTTTCTCATTCAAGTGAAAAGTCTGGTCACCGGAGATATTTTCGGCATTGAAAAGCATTTTGAAGCTCATGTTCAGCGGGAAACACTCTCCATCACCCATTCAACCGAAATTGAAAACATTATTCAGAATCTTTTCAACCGGATGAAGGACCATCCTCGCGTGGCACGTGTACGTACCGCACTGCGTGAGTTAATTGTAAATGCCGTTTACTACGGTGCAAAAAATGAAGATGGTGCTAAAAAAGAGGAATGGGATCTTAGTGTAGCGCTGCAGCCGGATGAATATGTTTATGTCAATTTCATGGTTGACCAGGATAAAGTGGGGATTTCCATTGTGGATCAAAAGGGAAGGTTAAAAAAGGCCGATGTTCTCTACTGGCTTGAACGTAATATCGTACGCGATACCGAGACCGGGTTGGTTAAAAGTCTCAATGACGAGCACGGCCGTGGGCTTTTCATTTCACGGGAATTTATCGATTCATTTATTGTCAATATTGAACGAGGGAAGATTACGGAAATCATTCTGTTATCCTATTTTGCAGAGAAGTATAAGGGGTTCAAACCCCTCATTATCAATGAATTGTGAATACTGTCCTTGATATTCTTAAAAAATCTTCCGGCTATTTTTTACAAAAAGGTATTGAATCCCCGCGCCTGAATGCGGAGCGGCTTTTATGCCATTTGCTCGCTTGTCGCCGTTTGGATCTTTATCTTAATTTCGATAAACCGCTCCATGATGCTGAAGTGGATAAATTGCGAACATGGGTGGTGCGGCGCGGTCGGTTTGAGCCCCTTGAATATATTACGGGCACTTGTGAGTTTATGGACATCAGCCTATCCGTCACTTCTGCGGTCCTCATTCCGCGGCCTGAGACGGAATTGCTTGCAGAAGCGATCTTCAAACGGTCTCAGGCGCTTACCCCCTCCACGATTTTAGACTTGTGTACCGGGTCTGGCGTATTGGCGATTTATCTGAAAAAACATCTGCCAGAGACAGAGATAACCGGGTCGGATATCTCTGAAAATGCTTTACAGATTGCTTCTGATAATGCCAAGCAGAACCAGGTGGATGTTCGGTTTGTCCGTTCTGATCTGTTTGAATCCTTTTCCAATGAACGCTTTGATGTTATTGTATCCAATCCGCCTTATGTACGCCATTCGGAATTAGTCGATTTACAGCGGGAGGTACGTGATTATGAACCGCATCTGGCACTGGATGGAGGAGTGGAAGGGCTGGATTTCTACCAACGCATCCTGACAATAGCCAAAAACCATCTATCCGAAAAAGGCATGCTGTATTTTGAATTGGGAGAGGGGCAGAAAGAAAATGTTGCCGAGATGGCGAAACAGGCCGGTTTTCATCTGATCGACACGATCCCGGATTATGCAGCCATTCCAAGGGTGTTGATACTTCAGTCTTCGGAATAGGATTTCTTCGAAGCAATCAGTGTAGCTGCTTTCGGAAATTCAGAGGTGAGAGGCCGCTCCTTTTCTTAAAGGCCTGGCTGAATGCATATACCGATTCGTATCCACATGCGTCCGCGATTTCCGAGACGTTCATTTCCGATACCGAAAGCAATTGTCGTGCACGGTTGAGCCGTATGGCTTGAAGCGTCCGTCCCAAACTGATGCCCAATTCTTGTCGGTAGCGGGCACGCAGGCGGCTTGCAGAAAGACCTATGACGCGTGCGAGGTCCCGGATACGGATACCTTCACTGAGATGGGCGTAGATATGGCGTTGCACTCTGGCTGACAACGTTTCATGAATAAGAGGTTTTACCGTATTCTGATGGTTGGACATCTTTTCTTTTCGCATCTGCGCCATTTCGTTGAGCAGGAGTGCGAGGAGAAGAGGGGTCTTGTTTTGTGTGTTGCAGTTCCCTATTTCGTCGGCATAGGCTAACAGTAAACGGGTTAAGAGGTCTTGCAATCCGGGCGTCAGGTTAAAAGGGTGACCTTTGAAGGGTGTCAGAAAATCCGATCTCGCCATCTCAAAACCGATAAATATCCAACGGCGGGAAGCGGGGATGGGTGCGGCAAAATGGTGGAACTGAAAGGGGAAAATAAGCAGGCCATGACCCGGCGCCAGATCGAGGATTTGGTGGTCAACGATTGCTTGGCCGGCGGTCTGAATGTTAAAGCATAAAATATGACGATAGTGAAACGCATCGCTGGTATTGCGATCCATTTTTTCTCGAACCCAGATTAGAATATTGACCGGCACATCGAAGCTCATGGGACGTGTGCCGAGATAGTAGTTTTTAGGCAGTCCGATGACCCGAAATTTCCGCTCAATCACTTTAGTTAAAATATCAGTCATTTTTCGTAATATTTAAGATAATAGATTCTGTTATATTATTTCCAATGGAAATCGGGTTAAACCAAAAGAAGGGAATGTCTCATGTCAAAAACCGTATCGCTCGGTGTCATCGGTTGTGGAAAACGCACGGAATCTTTGATTCGAAAACTGCGGCCGGACAACTCGTCGATAAGATTGGTTGCCGTCTGCGATCCGCTTCCTGAACGGCGAGAACGTTTCCGAACCGAGTTCAATCTGGATTTGGCCCTGTATGACGATGAGGATGCCTTTTTTCAACATTCCGGTCTTGAATGGGTCATGATCGGTTCCTGGAATGTACACCATCGACGCCATGTTGAAAAGGCGCTTCAGGCGAGATTGAATATTTTTTGCGAAAAGCCGCTGTCCACCACATTTCAGGACAACGCGGATCTCTTGTCGCTTGCCTCTGCGTCGAATTGTCGCGTCATGATCGGGTTTACGCTCCGTTATTCTCCTCACTATCGTAAAATAAGGGAATGGGTGCATTCCGGGAAAATCGGACGTGTTTTAAGCTTCGAATTCAACGAGACCATCGGGTTTAATCACGGCGGCCACATCCTGCGCGACTGGCGACGCCGTACTCAGAATTCCGGCGGCCATATGCTTGAAAAATGTTGTCATGATATTGATTTGGCCAATTGGATCATCGGTTCGCTTCCCGTGGCGGTCGCCTCATTCGGGGGAAACGATTTTTTCCGCCCGGAAAATGCCCTTCATATGACCCGCATCGGAAAGAGTCAAAGCGGTCAACCCGCCTATTGCGCCTGGGAGAATGTGGGCGGTCAGGATCATCCCTTTACCGGCGATTGTGACATCATCGATAACCAGGTCGCCATTCTTCAATATGGGAACGGGGTGCGTGCCACTTTCCATACCAACCTCAATGCCGCCATCCTTGAACGACGTATGTACATTCTTGGAACCGAAGGTGCTCTTCGAGCAGATGTGATTACCGGAAAAATAGAGACCAGCCGCATCGGTTTTGATACAGATATGGAAAGCCTGGATATGTCGGCATTCCACGGCAGCCATGGTGGGGGGGATGACGTACTTATCACGCAGCTCCGACAAATGATGTTTCAGAACGCACCTTCCTTGACAACCGTGCAGGAAGGGGCGAGTTCTGCCGTGGTTTGTCTGGCGCTGGATGCGGCCATGCGGGAACGGAAGGTGGTGGATCTCAGACCCTATTGGAATGCCATGGGATTTGTCCCTGAAACGAACGAATGGCGTCAGCCGGCTTCTATTTCGCCGACCGTATGAAAAGACCCGGTGATCACGACTAAATCCTCTTTTTCGGCATGGTGCATGGCTGCTTGGTAGGCTTCTTGAACCGGCCCAAAGCAGATACCTTTTTTTACCAACGGGAGAAGCCGGGCCGGATCAGCGGCCCGTTCCGTGTTTGGTTTGCAGAAGAAAAAAGAACGTTTCGGTTTGTTCAGCGTATTGAGCATGTCCGCATAATTCTTATCCCCCATGACCCCAAAGATAAAATGAATATTTTGGTCCGGAAAGAATCGTTCCAAATAATCATTGAGGCCCCGGATTTTTTGAGGATTATGTGCCACATCAAGGAGAAGGGAGGGGGTCCCCTTTTTCAATTCCAGTCGGCCTGGGATTTGAACACGCGATAGCCCGGAGCGAACATGCTCTAAGGTGGGCGCAAAACGGGTTTGATATAGGGCGGTCAATGCCAGTTGTGCATTGCGAAGTTGGTGGGCACTGGGAAGTGGAAGAAAGAGTGCAGGGAGTTTTTTGTCGGCCAGTTGGAAATCAAAAGTGGTGCCTGTCTCAGTTTCTTTGAGCAAGTGAATTCGGCTTTCCGAAAAGGCATCCAAGCAGTCCGGGCAGTGTTTCAGTATAGTTCGTTTTGCATCCACGTGCTGAACACCCATAACAGCAGGTACTCCTTTTTTTAAAATCCCTGCTTTTTCCATTGCAATCTGCTCAATGTTGTTTCCCAGAAAAGCTTCGTGATCCATTGAGATGTCGGTGATGATGGATACTTCCGGGGTAAGAACATTCGTGGCATCCAGCCGTCCGCCCATGCCGGTTTCAATAATCGCCACATCCGGCTTTTCGTGGGCAAAGTGTTCAAAGGCCAGGGCTGTGGTGATTTCAAAAAAGGTAAGTTTCTCCTGATCAAAGGTATTCCGGTTTCGCAGGACAAATTCAACAATTTTCTCGTCCGTTATTTCTTGCTCGTTCACGACAACCCGTTCGTTGAATCGCATGAGATGGGGTGATGTATAGCGTCCCACGCGATATCCCGCAGCACGCAGGATAGAATAGAGAATATGGCAGACCGTGCCTTTGCCATTGGTGCCGGCAATATGGAGAGTGGGGAAGGTTGCTTCCGGATTACCAAGGCTTTTCAGAAAACGTCTGACCCGTTCAAGCCCCGGCTTAATCCCTCGGGTTTGAAGAGAGTAGAGGTATCCGAGCAGAGTATTGATGTTGTTCGGCATGATTTGAATAGGGAGAAAATACCCAAAAAGGGCTTGGATAAACAATCCTAAGAAAACGATTGAGCCGTTTCAGGCCATTGTATTATTTTTATTAACTTGCCATGAAAATCATTGCAGACGAAAATATCCCCTATGTTAAAGAGGTTTTTGCCCACCTCGGGAAGGTCCAAACCTTGTCCGGTCGTGCGATGACCTGCGATGTCGTGGCGGATGCCGATTGCTTGCTGGTTCGTTCCATTACCCAAGTGAATGAAAAGCTCCTTTCGGGAAGCACGGTTCGCTTTGTGGCCACAGCGACCATCGGGTATGATCATGTGGATATCGATTATCTGAAATCAAAAGGCATCGATTTTTCGAGTGCGCCGGGCAGTAATGCGGTTTCTGTGGCGGACTATATTCTTTCAACGCTATTCACGCTTGCTCAAAAGAAGGGTTTTTGCTTGAAGGGGAAATCCATCGGCATCATCGGCGCCGGCAATGTGGGCAGCCGTGTTGCCTTGCGTGCAGAGGCTTTAGGCTTAAACGTCAAACTGAATGATCCTCCTTTAGCGGAGAGTACCCACGATCCAAAATACCTTCCCATCGAAGCTTTGATGGATTGCGATATTCTGACCCTCCATGTGCCTCTGACTCGCCAAGGGTGCTGTCCGACATATCGGATGATTGATGCCGCTTTTCTGGAAAAGACCCGGCAAGGACTGGTTTTTCTGAATAGTTCCAGAGGAGAAGTGGTGGAAGAGGCGGCCTTGAAGAAATATATCAAGCAGGGCCATTTTTCCGCGGTGGCGCTTGATGTCTGGGAAAATGAACCGGCCATTGATCCGGAATTGCTGAGTTTGGTTGATTTGGGAACGCCTCATATCGCCGGATACTCCTTTGATGGAAAGGTGCGTGGCACGGAAATGATATACCGGGCTGCTGCCGCCTTTTTCGGCATTGCCCCGGAATGGCATCTGACGCTGCCCTTGCCGCCGGTGCCGGAATTCCGGATTCCGGAGACCCTTCAGGATGGAGAAGCCGCCTTGAGCTACGCGGTTCTTTCGCTTTATTCCGTTCTTCGGGATAGCGAGCCCCTGAAAAAAAGCCTTCTATTGGCCGAGTGTGAACGGCGCGCATTCTTTGATACGTTGCGAAAAGAGTATCCGGTACGTCGTGAATTTGCTAATACCCGTCTTCTTGTCGGAGCAAGAACTCCGGAATGGACGGCGATGTTTCAAAAAATCGGTTTTTCTGTTCAATCCTGAGCCTAAGGATATTATGAAAGCATGCGGCATTAATATCGGTTCCTCCAGCGTCAAAATCGTGGTGTTGGAAGGGGAAAATATCGTTTTTCAGGCGTGTCGCGCTCATGAAGGTGATGTTAAGCAGGTCCTTTTTGCGTTGCTTGAAGAGGCTAAGGTGATTCCCGGTACCCGGACACTCGTTACCGGAAATGAAGGACGAAAGAGCCTTCGGCTTAAAAGCATTATTGAAGCATTGGCTATTCAGGAGGCACTCAAAGAACGAAAAGATGAAATCCAAGCATTGGCCTCCATGGGCGGAGAAGATCTGGTCGTCTATTTGGTCGGCCATGAGGGACAGATTATAAATTCCTTTTCGGGCAATAAGTGTGCTTCCGGAACGGGCGAGTTTTTCAAGCAGCAGCTTAAACGGATGGATTTTGGTTTGGAGCAGGGCATTCAGGCCGCGACCGGTGCTGCGGTTCACCGTATTTCCTCGCGTTGTTCGGTCTTCATGAAAAGCGACTGTACCCATAAGCTGAATAAAGGGGAGGCGACCAAAGGGGATATCGTGCTTTCCCTTTCTGCGATCATGGCGGATAAGGTTGTCGAATTCCTAAAAAAAGCCAAAATGGCATCCGGAAAGGTGCTTCTGTCCGGCGGGTTGACGCGAAACCACCATCTTGTCAATTTTGTCAAAGAGAAAATGCCGACCATCACATTTGACATCCCGGATATTGCTTCCGTATTTGAAGCCTATGGGGCCGCGCTTTTGGCGCGCACCGAAGGTGAAGCCCTGCCGGAATTGGCCCACCTTTTTCGGACGGAACATGTTTCCTATGAAAAGATGGCCCCTCTTCTTCCGTTCCGGGACAAGGTTGATTACAAACAACCGCGCCATGGTAAGGTGCGTAAGGGGGGGGAATATATCCTTGGCATTGACGGTGGCTCCACCACCACTAAAGTGGCGCTGATTGATGCGGAAAAAGAGGAGATTGTCGCCTCGTTTTACGGCCGAACCCATGGCGATCCCATACAGGCCCTGAAAGAGTGTCTCAAGGAGATACGAAAAGAAATCATTGATGAGATCGGCGATCTGGATATCAAGATAACGCTGGCTGCTGCGACCGGCTCTTCTCGGGAAATTCTCGGGGTTTTCATGGAAACCCCGGGCATCTACAATGAAATCATCGCCCACACGGTCGGCACGACCTATTTTGATTCCGGCATCGACACCCTTTTTGAGATCGGCGGCCAGGATGCCAAATATGTTTACCTGAAGAATGGGGTGCCCATTGATTATGCCATGAATGAGGCTTGTTCCGCAGGGACGGGCTCCTTTCTGGAGGAGTCGGCCAAAGGAGATTTGTCGATTGAATCCGCCAGTGAGATCGGGGGGATCGCGATGCAGGCCAATGCACCGCTTAAATTCGGAGAGCATTGTTCGGCGTTCATCAATTCCGATATTCGCAAGGCCATTCAGGAAGGGGCCAGTAAATACAACATCGTGGCCGGCTTGGCCTATTCCGTGGTGTTGAATTATCTGAACCGGGTGGTGGGCAACCGGACCATCGGCAATCGCATCGTTATTCAAGGCGGTGTGGCGAAAAATAGCGCTATTCCGCTTGCGTTTGCCGCCCTTCTCAATAAGCCGGTGATTATTCCGCCGGATCCGGAACTCATGGGTTGTTTTGGCGTTGGAATTCTGGCCAAACGAAAATGTGCGGAAGGATTGTTGTTTAAAAACAGCTATGATATTGATGAAGTCGTGCAGCGGCAAATCTCCTATGAAGGTGAATTTGTCTGCAAATCGTGTGATAATTATTGTCCTATCCGTCGATTAAAGGTCAATCAAACCGTTTATTTCTTTGGCGGTCGCTGCAATAAGTACGCAAACTCCAGAAAGAAGATCAAAATCGATGAGGCGTCTGTGGAGGATTTGGTGCAGCGTCGTCATGATTTGCTGTTCACGACCTTTGCCTATGATTTTGCCGAAGGCAACCCTTCCCAAAAGATGACCGTGGGTGTGCCTCAGGTTTTTTCCATCTATTCCCTCTGGCCCCTTTATTCCCATTTCTTCGGAGAGCTTGGGGTGGATGTCTTTTTGTCGGACAGCCCTCTTCTGGAAGGATATGAGCGTATGCATGCGCCCTTCTGTTTTCCGGGAGAAATCGCTCACGGTATGATGGAGGCGGTTCAGCGGAAGGGATGTGATTATTATTTCCTGCCCCATTTCAAGGACATGGAGAGCTGGCAGGAAGATACGCATGCCTGTCTCTGTCCGATTGTCCAGGGGTTGCCCTATTATCTCCGCACGGCATTCGATCTGCCGGATGAAAAGATTCTAAAACCCATCCTCTCTTTCCGTGACGGCATTGACAAGGCCGGCAAACCCTTTGAAGAGATGGCGGAACAACTCGGTTTCACCCGCGAAGCAGGCCGCCGCGCCTTTAAAAAAGGGGTGGAGATGCAACGGGCTTATCTTGCGGAAGCGCGGGAAATGGGCAGAAAGGCCATTGAAAAAGCAGAGGCGGAAAAACGGACCTCCGTGGTGCTTTTCGGACGGCCTTATAATGCTTTTACCAAGCATACCAACATGGGTATTCCCCGCAAGTTCACCTCTCGGGGTTATTCGGTCATTCCTTTTGATTTCATGCCTTTTGAAAATGCGGATATTTACGAAAACATGTATTGGTATTTCGGCCAACAGAATATGCGGGCAGCGGTGAATATTGCCAAGAGCCGCCATCTCTATCTATGCTATATCAGCAACTTTTCCTGTGCTCCCGACTCCTTTATTCTTCACTATCTCCGCTGGATTAACGGTACCAAGCCTTTTCTCATTCTCGAACTCGACTCGCATGCTGCGGATGCGGGAATCGATACCCGAATAGAAGCTTTTTTAGATATCATCGAAGGATATGCCAAGAGCGGTTTGCTACAGACCGGGACTGAATTCAACAGACGATATGAAGTTGAATTGGGCCGTAAGGTAAGGGTGTTGGACCAAAAAACAGGGGAAAAGATCGATCTCCGCGACCGGCGGGTCAAACTCCTTTTTCCCAATATGGGCAATGAAACGACGGAAGCCATGGCCGCCATTTCTTGCCGTTATGGCATTGATACCGAGGCGCTGCCCGTATCGGATCGCGATTCCGTGCAATTGGCACGCGATGTTGCATCCGGAAAAGAGTGTATCCCTTGTCTCTTGGTATTGGGCGCTTTTATTAAATACTTCCAGGTCCATGGGGTAGACCCCAACCGGATATATATCCTTTTTATGCCTATTACGACAGGTCCTTGCAGGACCGGCCAATACGCGGTTTTTTATGATAGGATTCTGCGGGAGGGGGGGTATGAGAATATTGCTCTGCTCCGGCTTAATTCAGACAATTCCTATACCGAATTAGGAAGCGACTTTTCTAAACTTGCCTGGCATGCCATCTGTACCGGCGATGCGATTAAAGATCTCCGGTCCGGCATTCGTGTTTGCTTAAAGGAGCCTGCCGATGGCTTTAAGATATTGGAAGAGTCCTGGAAAGAGATGCTTGCTGTTTTCTCAAAAGGAAACCTTGCGCGGGAACTCCCCCCGGTTATTCGAAAAATGGCCCTTAAACTCAAGGCGCTTCCCAAGCAGAGACCGGTCAAAGATATTCGAAAAGTATTGGTGGTCGGAGAAATATTTGTCCGGCGTGACGAGTATTCCGTCTCCACCCTGGTGGATCATCTGACCGAATGGGGTATTTTAGTCAAGATATCGGGCTTAAGTGAATGGATTCACTACTTAGACTATATGCGCAAATTCAATTTAAAGAATGAATTTGCCAAGAAACCCCTCTGGCGTCGCACTTTATCAAACTATGGACTCAAGTTGGGTCTATTAAATGCGGAGTTTGCCTGGAAACATCGGGTCCAGCACCGGATTGACGATATGTTTGCCTTGTCTGAAATTTTTCCGGTGGGGCCTTCTGATATGCGCAGCATTATGCGTCGGGCGCATGAATTTGCTTCCGAGCATTTTGAAACCGAAGCGACCCTTTCCCCTGCAGTGGCGGCAGAAGCCATGGAAAGCGGCTTTTCCGGGATTGCCATCATCTCACCTTTTGCCTGTTTACCCGGACGGTTGATTGAAGCGGTCTATAAACCGTGGGCCATGGCACGGAACTTTCCCGTCATTGCATTGGAGAACGACGGAAATGTTTATCCCCCGAACATCATTTCGAAAATAAATATTTTTTCGCTGAATGTGAGTTCTTTTACACCGAAGACGGGGAAGTGATTAATTAAGCAGAGCTTCTATGTCCGAGATAACGACATTGCGTATGATTTGAACGTAATTTTCGGTTCCAGAGACCTCAATGATGTCCCAGGCTACGTCACTTGGGTTGATGACGATAAATCGACCGCTGTTTTCCTTGAGTCTTTTATTCAGGTTGACCATGAGTCCAATGCCCATGCTATCAAGGAATTCAACCTCTGATAAATCGAGCACAATCCGGGTATGGCCGATCTCAATGGCTTGCTCGATAGTTTTACGTGCAGTCAGAATATGGCGGGCGATAAACCCCCCTTTAATTTGAACAAAAAAGTAAGTGCCTCGCTCTTCACTCTTGATAATCATAGGTTTATCATCAGTTATCATATAATGTTATTGGAAAAAATCCATATATACATGATACAAAAATTGGAGGCAGTGCATCAAGAGAAATGGTGTCGGATGAAAAAACTTGAGAAATATCCGGTCGAATTGTAATTTAATAGCGAAATCCATGAACACTATCCAAAAATATAAAGAATATGTCAACACGGCATTTGTGAATGCCGTGGAACCGATTGTGGTGGAGTGTGCGCAGGGAGCCACGGTTTACGATGAATCCGGCAAGGCTTATTTGGATTGTTTTTCAGGGATATCGGTCGTTAATGCCGGACATGGAAACCCGGGGGTTATCGAAGCGGCCAAGGCGCAGATGGAAAAATTGATTCACTGCGGTTCCTATGTGTATCACGTCAAAGCAGTGGCGGATTTGGCGGAACGGCTTGCTGCCATTACGCCCGGTCGTCTCCGGAAGAGTTTTTTTGCCAATAGCGGAGCTGAAGCGGTTGAGGGAGCCATGCGGCTGGCCAAGCAATATACGGGCAAACAGGAAGCTGTTGCTCTAACTGCCTCGTTTCACGGCAGAACTAATGGAACCCTGTCGGTTACCGGTATGGCCGGCCGTAAGAAAAAGGGAGGTCCCTATCTGCCGGGTATCGCTTTTGCGCCCCATCCTTATTGTTATCGCTGTCCCTTCAAACAAACTTCTCCGGAAAAATGCGGTCTTCTATGCGCCGATTATCTTGAAGAGGTCATTCGCTATCAGACCTCGGATAATGTCGCTTTCTTCATAGCCGAACCGGTAATGGGAGAGGGGGGTATTATTGTTCCTCCGGCGGGTTATTTTAAGCGGGTGAAGGAAATACTCGATGCACATGGAATTCTTTTTATTGCCGATGAGGTGCAGTCCGGATTCTGTAGAACAGGAAAGATGTTTGCCATTGAGCATGGCGGGGTGGAGCCGGATCTAATGGCTATGGCCAAGGGAATAGCGGATGGCTTCCCGTTGAGTGCTTTTATTGCGCCCAAGGAAATTGCGGATGCCTTCAAACCCGGAGACCATCTTTCCACCTTTGGAGGAAATCCGGTTTCCTGCGCTGCTGCACTGGCCAATATCCAATATCTGCTTAAAGCGAATTTGGCGGCTGAGAGTGCGCGCAAGGGGCAATGGCTGATGGAATCTCTGCGTGGGCTTTGTCCGAGCAATGCGGTTTTTGGAGAGGTTCGGGGGCAAGGCCTCATGATCGGTATTGAAGTGGTCAAGTCCCTGAGCTCAAAGGAACCGGCTCCGGATAGGGCCGGCGCGTTGCGAGCATCTCTTCTCGAAAAGGGGATTTTAATCGGATTAGGCGGCACCTTCAATAATGTGCTTCGTATTCAGCCGCCGCTGGTTATTTCTGATGAAGAGTTGAATCGGTTCGTTGAAATCTTGGAACAGATAACGATTTAAATTTGCTATAGGGGGAACAGGGTCGCTTTGTCATCCCATTGCAATAGCCTATCAAAATAATAGGTCAGTCGACCTGATATAATCCCCTCTTTTTTCTGCCCCGGTTGATTATCCGGAGATTGAACGAAACGATATCCTGCTTCTGCTCCAACGGTAAGACCTTTCCAGTAAGTGGTTTCACCGGTCAATAGGAAATCATGACAGTTCTCCACGCGACCATGGGGTGTTGCTTCTTTTCTTTTATCATAAGCGTTCCATTCCCCCAGCGGGTCGTTGAGATCGCCCCGGCGTGTCAAACGATAGGTCATGCCCGCCTTGGCGTGCATATAAAGCCTTTTAGAAAGCCGGATTTCTACCATTTCTGCATCCGGCCCGATAGCATGGCCTAACGTTCCGCCATGCAGGTTGGTGACATAACTGGTGGCCAATCCGCCTACATGTTTATAAACATAGGAATTGATATGCACGAATTCTGCCCCCAGGTTCAATCCGTTGAACAGGATATCCTGCGATTCCGCACCCAGGAGATAGGCAATACCGTTTTGGACCGAAGCAGAAATCGAGTCGCGGTCCACCTGAAAATCATCGGCCAAAAATTCAAAATAAACGCGTAACCCGATCAAAGGTTTCCATTCCATGTCTGCCCCTACAAAGACATTGTCTGTCGCGTTCTTGGGAATAAAACCGAATTGGCCGAAATAGTAGATAAAAGAGGGCAGCACGTAAAAGAGTTCGAAGTTTCGGGCGGGGCCTGCATATACAATGGATTGATTCAAGGCCAGCGTTAATGTGGAATGAAGTTGAATGACCAGTTTCGCGGCCGAGAAATAACGGTTCCAAGCGCCGATCGAATCGAGTTTGGCGGAAAGCGTAAATCCTTGAAGGAAGCCGAAACGAGCATACCCGGCCATTTGCGTCAGCCCACTTTGATGGTCTCCCAACATCAGGCTTCCGGTGTGGCCGGGCCCCCATTTGACTCGGTTACGTCCCATGAGAAGACCGAAGTGTTCTCCCGTATAAGAAGCATAGGCTTCCGGCATATCGGCAAAGAGGGTTTTCTTAAAACGACGTCTTAAATGATCATAGCGCCATTTTTCCGAAGTAAGATCAACCGCCACCCGATTGACAAGACTGAACCGACCGTATGTAAAATATCCGGCAAGAGCATGGCGGGTCAGATAATGGCCGTCAGCGTCGCTTCCTCCTTCCAGGGCCTCATCCACGGCTATTAGGAGTCTTTGGCTTTTGACGGCCGTCATGCGTTGATGGAGTGAGGTTTTTGCTTCTTCCTGTCTAAGCCGATCAAGAGGTGTCAGTGAAAGAGTGTCTAAGGCTTGAAGGGCTTGTATCACATCAGCAGCGTCATAAGGTTTGGGCAGCCCGTTCAGACGGGGCAGCAGATTTCGGGTTTGCAAGGGAGTCAGGAGATCGTAGATAGGATGAGAAAGCGGGAGCTGCTCTGCGTGAATGAATAGGAATCCGGTGAAGAGAAGGACAAGAAAACGAACCATCCGGTTAACCTTCAATGGGGATATTATCGAATTTAAGGGAAAAATGGGAGAGTTTGATGTTGTGGCGTCGACAAACTTCTTTCAGTGCCCCTTCCCGATGGCCATTGATGTAGGCGGAAGAGATGATGATGCGTTCGACTTCCTGTTCCCGGACAATACTGTCCAGATGGGCGATGTCGCCGAAAACCCGGTAACCCAGAATTTCCCGGTCGCGTTTGGCCGGATTGTCATCGATAAAACCAACAGGCCGATAATCGAGATTATCTTCCTTGATCAGTGCGGAAAGAACCGTGACGCCGCGGTCTCCTGCACCATAGATGAGAACTTTTTCCCCTTTAGAGAGGCGCGTCAATTCCCGTTTTTGGTAAGTAGCATAAAAGTTAAAGAGCACACGACTGCTGCTGATGGAGACCAGGAGAAAAACCCAAAAAACGAGGATTTCTTTGGGCGACAGGGTGAGCTCCGGGTTGATAAAAGAAAGCGCGAAATATCCGAGCAGTGCTGCTGCGGTAACGCCTTTAACGTATTTTCCAATGGCATTTAAATCAATATAACGCCACATTTCACGATAAAACCCGAAAGCAAAGAAGGAGAGATAGCAACAGGCGGCTAAAATAATGGCCTGATCGCGCAATTGCGTTGGTTCGAAAAAGATGGTTTCCCAATCCTGCATAAGCAGGCGGGTGAGAAAAAGAGACCCCGTAAAAAAGACCGCATCAATGAGGATTTCAAAGACCCGCTTTCGGGAAAGGGTTTGAATGACCGGGGTCATAGAAGGTTCCGTTTCTCCGTAAAGGGTGGCATGGTAAGCCTTGCGTTTTTCCGAATATCTTTTCTTCTTCATGCGTACCAGAATGGCTTCCATATACCCCAAACGACGGATTCCGACATAAATGATGATGGCAAAAACCAGTAGCAATCCGGCGGCAATCTGGTTGCTCGTGGCGGTCAATGTAAAAGCGATGATCCCAAAGAGAATGGAAACCGTATAGAGCATAATGACTACTTGGCGCTGATTGAAACCAAAGGAAAGAAGGCGGTGATGAATATGCATCTTATCCGCTGAAAAGGGGTTGGCCCCGGTGACGATCCGTCGCAGAAAAGCGAAAAGGGTATCGAAAATAGGCAATCCCAGGGCAATGAGCGGAACCAAAAAGGAAACCGTGGTGGAACTGACCAATGACCCTTTTATGGAAAGAGCGGCAAGTAAAAAACCCAGAAATTGGCTGCCGGTGTCCCCCATGAAAATACGGGCCGGATTGAAATTATACCGTAGGAATCCGATGAGTGCGCCGGAGAGGATTGCCGATACGACCAAGGTGCCGGGGTGCTGTGTAACCAGGGAGACAGCGAACATGGTCATCGCGACAATGAGACAGATGCCGGTGGCCAGTCCATCCATACCGTCCGACAAGTTGATAGCATTCGTCACGCCTACAATCCATAGAAATGAAATAGGGTAGGCCAACCATCCCAAATCAAACGCACCCCCAAAAGGGTTGGTAATACGCTCAATTTTTATGCCATAAATGATGATAATGGCGGCAGCGATTATTTGTACGGTAAACTTGACCTTTGCATTCAGCCCATACTTATCATCAAATAAGCCCAACAATAGCATGATAAAGGAAGCCGCAAGAATAACAAAATATCCCTTGTTCCGTAAAAGGGCAAACCCCTCTTTTTCAAGAAGGCAGTAAAATCCTAATCCGGCTATCAATCCTGCAAAGATTGAAAGGCCGCCCATACGGGGAATGAGCCCTTTGTGTATTTTTCGGGTGGCCGGCTTATCCAGGACGTCCAGTGTATGAGACAATCGAATAACCAACGGAGTGGTGACAAGCGTGACCAGCAGTGCAAACCCTGCTACGGCAACATATAAGAAAATGGATGTTGGCAAATTCATGAAGACATCAAAATATAGTTTATTCAAGAGTTAATTAAAAGCAGTTTAATTTTAATTGATTGTTAAATTGCGTCCGGAACGGAAATCTGGATTTTTCAAAAGGGGTGAAGCTATCTTTTTTAAATGAAATCATCCTTTTCCATTAAGCCTCATCTTTTTTCAGGTATGGAGAAACCTTTCCAGTATGATTGTCGGGACCTGGATAATCCGCTGAAAACTGCTTATACCCGTCTAAAATATTTGGATCGGCTCTTTTTGGCGGTACGATTGATAGAGCATCATTTTACATGTGATGACAAAACCAGAGTAGCGGAATTGGGTTGTGCTCAAGGTAATTTAAGTCTGATGCTTGCGGAAAAGGGATATAACGTTACGGCCGTTGACATCAATCCTGATTTTATTGCGTATGGGCGTTTAAAGCAGGAAAAAGGGAGCATTCATTGGCGGGTTGGAGATTTTATGGCAATGGACTTTTCAGCAGACCGTTTTGATGTCATTTTTCTCGGCGAAGTGATAGAACATTGTGCTTTTCCTGAAGATGTGATACTTAAGCTTTCAGATTGGTTAAAACCCGGCGGTCTGCTTATTCTCACTACCCCGAATGGAAGTAACTTTTCTTTCAAGCTTCCGCAGTTTGAAACGCTTTGGTTTCGGGAAAAACGGAAGAAGCTCCAGGAAAAACAGTTCGGACCTGAAGCAAAGGACCATTTATTTCTTTTTACTAAAAAGAGCATCACCTGGATATTGACAAATGACCTTCTACTGGAACAGAACGGCTATTGCGGAGGCTCCCCTTTTTACAACCGGATTGCATTTTTATTTCGGTTTTTTCCGGAATCCTTTGCGATGGCCTACCTTCGGTTATTGGCCAAGATGCCGTTTCTCAACCGCTTGACAGAGAGTAATCTCTATCTGGTGGCGCGCAAATACCCTTTGCCGATCTAAAGCAAAATTTCAATCACATGGGATGCCTGAAAGCAGGCGGCTATTCTGAAGGGTTTCAATAGAGGTATTTCCCGAACGACTTCCATCTTGTCATTTAGAAAAAGAACCCGTAGCGGGCGGAACATGAAAAAGGTGTGAATCACCCGGCAGTTTTCAAAGAGTTTGGCAGACCCGGCGCTTTTCTTGGAATAAAAGAGGAATCCACGCAGTCGCTTAATGAAGGTATCGCATTTATCGGTCATCATCGCTTTTCCGGAAGGTTATTCTTAATAACCGGGATTTCCCTGTCCGTTTCAACAGCAAAACGGTTTCGCCCTGGTCTATTCCCATCATGTCGTCCGTCCTAAAAAGCAGTCGGTCAGAGGGTGCTTTGATAAAGGGGTCATCCATTAAAGGTTGTAATTCCGTTATGGTTATCTTGCAGGGGATTTGTCCTATCCTTAGAGAATCACACTGAAAAAGCACCTTTTCGCCCAGGCAAAGTCCATCCGGGTTTGGATGGCCCAAGAATATTTCGGCCAGTAGCGGGAACGCGGCTATCAATGCCCATTGAATCCAATGCCTCATTCTCCAAACAGCTCCTGTTGGATCGTTTGGGCGGCTTGTACGGGGTCGGTTTGAGTTATCGATTGTCCCGGCCGTTCAATCGAAAATCGGCTTTCGTATTGATAGGGGTGTAGTAGGGCAGGAAAACGGTTGGGATTAACTCGGGCCGCATTTCTGGCATCCAGTGTGTTTATGCTTGGTGCTGAGGAATGAAGCGGGGTTTGATAATTCAATTCAAATCGGATGCGATCAGCTCGTTCATCAATATGGCGATGGAAGGTGTTCATGTCCGTTTTACCGCGATTGAGCAGCGCCTGATTTCGGGCCGCCATATCTGCTTTAAATGATGAGAGACCCATATGACCAAAGTAGAGAATGGCCCAAAAAAGCAGAGTCAGTACCGGTGCAATGAGTACCATTTCGGTCATGGCCTGCCCCCGGTTGTTTCTATTAATGTCGAAGCGCGGCATTCAATTCCTCATAATTCTCATGTATAAAATAAAGGCCATGCTCTTCTTTCAGGAAGCGCCAGGCAGGTTCGGTCAGAATAATAGGAGCCAATTTTGTCCGAAAATCAGGAACCAAAGGTTCTCCGCCAGTATAGCTTGGGGAATAAGTTGCTGCAGCGGCCAAATCATAAGCGGGTTTCAAGGTCATCAGGTTGAAAATATTATTCAGAACCCCCTTTTTGGTTTTAGAGCGCCAAGCTAATCCGAAAACCCGGTTCGTTTCCATGTTAAACGAACCATCCGGCCCCAAATCAAAGTTCCATTTTCCCGACACCCCGGCGGATGCGATTCCATAGCCTGAATTCGCTCTTCCACCTTCTTTGCCGATAAGGGTACGTAGGCCGTTTCTTTGTGCCGCCTTTTCTGCTTCAATGGGAATTACTGTCAGAATGTCGGATTTAACGCTGTGCAGGAAACGGATTTCCCCGTCCAGTAAGGCCAAACGGGCTTGCTGTTGTTTGAGAGGTTCATTGGAATGGTTTACATATGCTTTTAGCAGAGCAATACCGGCCAGCGACAGATTGGCTGTGGCAAGCCGATTCATTCCATTGGCCTGCCATTCGGCACTGCTTAAAGCTGCTGCATCGGCTCCGTTTTGAAGCCGGACACGGTCGCGGACCAATAGGGTAGTATTGGCAACGGAAAACAGAAGCATCAATAAAAGGGGTAAGAAAATGAGCATGGGGACCAGTATTTGGCCGGACTCTTTTTTCATCGGACCAATTCTACCTGTGCTAACAACGGAATGGTGTGAGCCAAATGCTCTTGAAAAGAGGAGGAACCTTGTTTTGCCAGAAGAGCAGCAACAGCAGGAGCGAGGTTTTGGCTTAGAAACAATCGACCGAAAAGTCGGGAGAGCGGAAGGATGGGAAAGACGGGTTTATACAAATAAACTACCGTAGCTTGTATGCGGTTATCCTCTTGGAATAGGGACAAATCAAAATAGTCCGTTAGTTCTGTGAGGGGTGTTAGTGCGCAGAGGGTTTGTTTAACGGCCTGTTCGGCTTGATCGTTGTCTTCTGCAGCTACAAAAGAGCGACAAGCGCGAAAGGCGGACAAATCGACAATCTGACGTGCATTGTAAAGTAAGCAGAGTTCTGCTAAGGCAAAGAAAAAGAAGAAAAAAAGGGGCAGCACAATGGCCATTTCAACAGCGGCCTGTCCCTTCTCATTATTCCGCAAAGAATCATGCTCCTGCTTTAGGGTAATCGATGTTATGACGGAGTTTGAAATAAAGGCGGGTGGCGCCATAGGTGATGAGTCCCATGGCCAGGCACCAGGGGAAAACAAAGATGGTCAGAACCATGAGCAGGCCCCCGCAGAGCTGAAAGGTTTTTAGTCCATCGGCCATGGCGTGGGTTCTTGCATATCGGATAAAGAAGGGGATGCTGATGAGGCCGGTCAAAGAGGCAATGATATCCCGGTTCCACACAGAGAAAAAGAGGGCGATCGTGATGGCACCGGTGCTGATGAGGTTGGCCCGTTTTGCACCCAGTAATACCACGGTGGTTATTTTTTCGGTAGCGCGGTCTCCGGCTTCGTCTGGAAGGGTGGAATTAATGGAGCCGGCTACCATATAAAAAAAATAGGGGGCAGCCTGGATGGCAAAAGCAGCCAGGTTTCGTACGCTTCCCCCTGCGGCTACGACCCAACCCAGGCCGAATGTCAGCACGCCATAGGCAAAGGCATTAGAGAGAAAATCAAGAAAAGGGCGGCCCGTAAAGCGAAAAGGGCGGACATTATAGAGCACGGTCATGGCAAAGGCGCCCAGAAATAGTATCAGCAGGGCTTTAGATTGATAGAAGGCGTAAAACAGGGGGAGAGCGCAAAGTAGAATATTTTCAACCACAGCCACTTTAATGGGAAAGCCTGCTTTGGCAATTAAGGGCAGGCCCGAATTGTTTTTATCTGCTTCAATATCGGTCAATTGATTCAGGACATAGGTGCCGCAAACAGAAAGGGAACACATGATGAGTGCCAGCCATGCCCCATGCTGCCCGAAACTGGAGAGCCAGGAATAGGGATGGCCCAGCAGGGTGAAGGTTTGGAGCCCCGGGTCGCCGTAGAGCAAAGAGGCGCGATAGTAGCCCAGAATAAAGTAGCCCCAGACCGGTATCAGCAAAATAGGGCGAGTGACAAAGAGGGAATCGATTAATAGAAGGAGTGGTTTTTTCATGCAAATAATATAACTTTTGCACCCTAACTCGTGACTTTGATATTTTTCCTTTTTTACAAAGGATGGATGATGAAAAAAGCCATTTATGAAAACCCGCTCGTTTCCCGTTATGCTTCTAAAGAGATGCTCTTTCTTTTTTCCCCGGATTTTAAGTTCCAAACCTGGCGCAGACTCTGGATTGCGCTTGCGGAAGCCGAGAAATCGCTGGGATTGCCTATAACAAAAGCGCAGATTGAGGAACTGAAAGAAAATCAGGAAGACATCAATTATGCGGTGGCTGAGGCGCAAGAAAAGAAAACCCGGCATGATGTGATGGCCCATGTCCATGCGTATGGCGTGCAGTGTCCCACCGCTGCGGGCATCATCCATCTGGGTGCCACCTCTGCCTATGTTGGGGACAATACCGACCTCATCCAGATGAAATCGGGGCTGGAACTTATCCGTTCCGGACTGGTACAACTGGTTGAAAAGCTGGCTTGTTTTGCCGACCATTATAAGGCGCTTCCCTGTTTGGCTTATACCCATTTCCAACCTGCCCAACTAACCACGGTTGGTAAGCGGGCAACGCTTTGGATGCAGGATATGATACAAGATTTGGAAGATTTATCCCATCAACTTGATTCTCTCCGCTTTTTAGGAGTCAAAGGGACCACCGGGACTCAGGCCAGTTTTCTTCACCTTTTCAATGGCAACCATGCCAAGGTGAAGCAGCTGGATACATTGGTCACCCGCAAGATGGGCTTTCAGAAGTGTTATGCTGTGGCCGGCCAGACCTATCCCCGTAAGGTGGATGCCCGTATTCTGTCGGTTTTATCGGGTATTGCCCAGTCCGCTCATAAGATGACCAATGATATCCGTCTTCTTCAAAGCCTGAAAGAGCTGGAAGAGCCTTTTGAGAAAAATCAGATTGGCTCGTCCGCCATGGCATACAAGCGCAACCCCATGCGCAGCGAACGGGTCGCGTCCCTTGCTCGTTTTGTCATGGCCTTGTCGGGTAGTACGGAACATACGGCAGCCACCCAGTGGTTTGAACGTACTCTGGATGATTCGGCCAACAAACGGCTGGCTGTGGCCGAAGCCTTTCTGGCTACTGATGCTCTGCTGATCATCCTGAACAATATTGCGAGTGGTCTGGTGGTTTATCCGAAGATGGTTGAAAAACGGATTGCCCTGGAGCTTCCCTTTATGGCAACAGAGAATATTCTCATGGAAGCGGTGAAGCGGGGCGGGAATCGTCAGGATTTGCATGAAAAGATTCGTCATTATTCCATGGAAGCAGGCAAAAATGTCAAAGAGTTGGGACTGGAGAACAATCTGCTGGACCTGATTGCCAAAGACGCGGAATTTTGCATTGATTTAGCAGGATTAAAACAAGTTTTAAAGCCAGACCTGTATATCGGTCGCGCTAAGGAGCAGGTAACCGAGTTTTTACAGACGGAAGTCAAACCTGTTCTGAAGCGAAACGCAAGCAAAATCAAGAGGATAAGTACGGAACTGAAAGTTTGATTTTACAAATCAGACTTCCAAATACTAAATTATATGATGTTGAAAGAGTATGATAGGCCCTTAATGAAAGGCTAATCAATGGAATGGTTTAAAAAATCAAAAAGCGGTATCCTATTTAATACCCAGAAAAAAGAGATCAAAGATGATCTCTGGCTGAAGTGTGATGGTTGCAATGAAATCTTTTATAGAAAAGAACTTGAAAAAAAGCTATGGATATGTCCTAGCTGTCGCGCCCATTTTGCCATTAATTCCCAAATCTATCGCGATATCCTGTTGGATGCGGATTCCTTTGAAGAGATGGACTCTACCCTGACTTCTGTTGATATGCTTGGCTTTGTAGACAAAAAGAGCTATGCGGATAGGATTGTAGAGCACCAACGCAAGACCGGCCTGAAAGATGCGGTGGTAACCGGATTCGGTGTTCTGGATCGCCGCAAAGTAGCCATTGGGGTCATGGATTTCAGCTACATGGGTGGTTCCATGGGCTCCGTGGTGGGCGAAA
>Ga0156536_1253_pt3 | contig 45081 bp, 32 predicted proteins | sample RifOxyB2_FD_111931 | JGI IMG/M metagenome (GOLD analysis project Ga0156536, IMG submission 111931) | Elusimicrobia bacterium RIFOXYB2_FULL_49_7 | reverse complement strand
TCAACAGCGGATGATGGGCCATGAAACCAGGAACAAACTTACGGATTATTGGAAGAATCATGAGATTACGCAGGAGGAGGAATATGCAATCCTGACTAATATCATCCATCAAGAATGGGCGGGGTTGTCGGTTAAGGACCATAAAAACCTGAAAGGCATCCGCACCCGGAACCTGCGGGACCACATGAGCGAGGCGGAGCTCATTTTTACCGCATTAGCGGAACTTTCAACCCGCCAGATTGCCGAAACCGTAAAGGCGACGGGAATGGACGAGAACGCGGATGCGGGTAAGCGTGGCGGGAGTATCGCACGAAACGCACGCGTTGAACTGGAGGATAAAACAGGCCGGAAAGTGGTGACTGGAGAAAACTTTCTGCCGCCGTCCTCGAAGAAAAATATCTTATCGCATATAAAGCCGGAAAAAAACATTTAACGGAAAACCCCATGACCACAGAATCCATCATCGCCAAAGTCTGGTCCTTCTGCAACACCCTCCGCGACGACGGTGTGGGCTACGGGGACTATCTGGAACAGCTTACCTATCTCTTGTTTTTAAAGATGGCGGACGAATATTCCAGGCCGCCTTATAATCGCGATACCCATGTGCCCAAGAAATACAACTGGCAGAGCCTGACCAAGCTTAAAGGAGCGGAGCTCGAAAACCATTACGCAACCCTGCTTAAAGAACTGGGACAGGAAAAGGGACTGCTCGGACAGATTTTTGTGAAATCCCAGAATAAAATCCAGGATCCGGCCAAACTTTTCAAGATTATCGACATGATTAATGCGGAAAATTGGGTTTCCATGACTGCGGATGTCAAAGGCGATATTTATGAAGGGCTTCTTGAAAAGAATGCGGAGGATACCAAGAGCGGTGCAGGCCAGTATTTTACGCCGCGCGCGCTTATCCGCGCCATGGTGGAGTGCGTCCGCCCTGAACCCAATAAAACTATTGCCGATCCCGCCTGTGGTACAGGGGGTTTCTTCTTGGGAGCCTATGACTTTCTGGTCAAGACCCACAAAATGGATAAATCCGAGAAGGAATTCCTGAAAACCAAGACATTCAAAGGGTGGGAGATTGTGGCCAATACGAGGCGACTCTGCCTTATGAATCTTTTTCTCCACAATATCGGCGAGTTGACCGGCGAAAGTCTGGTGAATTCCACGGATGCCATTATTGCTGATCCCGGAATCCGCTTTGACTATGTGCTGGCTAATCCCCCTTTTGGCCGCAAAAGCAGCCTGACCGTCACCAATGATGAAGGTGAACAGGAAAAGGAAGAGCTGACTTATAACAGGCAGGATTTCTGGGCAACGACTTCCAATAAACAGGTCAATTTTATTCAGCATATCAGAACTATTTTAAAAACCACGGGAAAAGCGGCGGTGGTTGTACCGGATAATGTGCTGTTTGAGGGAGGAGCGGGTGAGATTGTCCGAAAAAAGCTTCTTGAGACAACGGATTTGCATACTATTTTAAGATTACCTACCGGGATTTTCTATGCGCAAGGGGTAAAAGCCAATGTTCTTTTCTTTGACAATAAACCGGCTGCAAAAGCACCCTGGACAAAAGAGGTCTGGTTTTTTGACTATCGAACCAATACGCACCATACCTTAAAAAAAGATCCACTTCGGCCTGAGCATCTGCAGGAGTTCATTAAGTGCTATAATCCGGAAAACCGGAATAAGCGGAAAGAAACCTGGTCCGACAAAAGTCCGGAAGGCCGTTGGCGGAAATATGGCTATCGGGAAATCATTGAGCGGGATAAAACCAGCCTGGACATCTTTTGGCTCAAGGATGACAATTTAACGGATTTGGATAATTTACCGGAACCCGATGTGATTGCTGCTGAAATTGTAGAAAATCTGCAAACCGGATTGGAAGGCTTTAAAGCTATCCTGAAAAGCCTTAAGGCTTGATAAAAAGATAAAATGTCTTTCAATTTCATTACATCCCCGCTTTCCCATGCCAGTTACAATATGGCCGTTGACGAATTTCTCTTTCGTGAAAAGAGTGGCCTCTTTCTTCGGATCTACGGCTGGTCGCCGCCGGCCATATCCTTAGGCTTTGGCCAGCAGGCCGCGCAGGAAATTGATGTAGCGCGGACCCAGGCAGCCGGAGTTTCGGTGGTGCGGCGGCTCACCGGCGGCCGGGCGGTGTTGCATGATCAGGAAATCACTTACTCCATTGCAGGCGAGACAGGCGGTCTCTTCGGCCCGGATTTGAATTCCACTTATCTCAAGATTTCAGAGGGGCTGGTGGCTACTCTCAAACGGCTCGGGGTTACAGCTGAAGTGGAAAAGGGGGGAGCGTCTGATCGGCGGGAAAAGGGGAGCGCTTCTCTGCCCTGTTTTTCATCAGTTTCCCGGTTTGAACTTTTGGTACAGGGACGCAAGATAATCGGCAGTGCCCAGCGGCGCGACAAAAACCGCTTTTTGCAGCATGGTTCTTTACCTCTTCTGCCCGGACTTGACTTGGCCAACCTGCTGAATCTTAATGAACCAGCGCGGCAAAAATATCGAGATGAACTGAAGCGAGAGGCCATCTGTCTGCAGGAGGCGGGGGTTTGCCCTTCTTTTGACGAAGCGGTTGCAGCATTCCGAAGTGGTTTTTCTGAAGTCTTTGGATTCCCGGTGGAATTATATCATTTCTCTCCGGAAGAGGAAGCGCGTATCGGTCTGTTGGCTGCTAAATATGACTCTCCGGCATGGAATCGATAGTCTATTCTCCCCTCGTTCAGATTAAACATGCCTTTAATCTGAACGCGTTCAAATTAAAGGTATGTTTAATTTAAACGCGCGAAAAAAGGTTTATCCTACACAGGACTTGTATCTCATTTTGGAAAACAATTATTTATTCATACAATCGAAAGGAACAGACGATGGCGGACGGAAACCTGAATAAACTGCTCACGAAATTCCAGGGTGTGGCCAAAAAAAAGCACCTGGAAAGCCGTGACCTTGAAATCCTGCGCGAAATCAAGGAGGGTATCACCCAGGTTCTTCAGGTGCTCAAGGAGTGCGACTGCTGCGGTGCAGCGGTGCCCGAAATCGCCCGTCTTGAACTTGATGGCATTCGTGCGGCAGTCTGTCATGATTGCGGCATCAAGGCACTGAAAAATAAGAGTCTTGTTCTGAAAAAGGTCAAAAAGAACGAAGCCAAGCGCGAAAAACGCGATGATAAAGATCATAAGAAACCGGCTGAACATAAAACCTCCCACAAATCAGCGCCGGCTGCTGACACTCGCTCCACCCGTTTTGATGCAGTCATCGAAAAGAAGGCGGATGGGGCGGTCGGCCAGACCATGCTGTCGCTTGGGGCCAAATCAGGAGAGCTTGACCGGGCCGCCGGATTTGAGGAAGTGGCCTCCGAAAACGGTCAGAAGCTGGCCATTGTAAAAAAGCTTTTTGAAATCGCCTCTTCCGTGGCCCTGCCCATGCCTCTGGACCGCACCATCAGCTACACGCGCATGGAAGCACTGAACCAGGGACTCCGCCTTTCTGATGATGAACTCAAGCGCATCGTTACCGGTCTGGTTAAAAAAGCGGGACTCAAAGTCCGGGAATAGCGGTCCTTTTTCATGCGCTTCCTTTTACTTTGCGCATTGCTTCTCTTTCTCCTCTTACCGGGCTGTTCCTTTCAGAAAAAAAAGCTGGGTAATGTCCACCGTGATGTACTCATTGCCAAAATCAAAGGTTTTGATCCGGCGGATGTGTCTGATCTCTATTCCCATATCTGCCAGAAACAGGTTTACGAAGCGCTTTATCAATATAAGTACCTGGTCCGGCCTTTTGATATTGAACCCTGCCTGGCGGAATCCCTTCCAACCATTTCAGAAAACGGATTGCTCTGGCGCATCCCTTTGAAAAAGGGGATCCGTTTTACAGATGACCCCTGTTTTCCGGAAGGCAAAGGGCGAGTGGTTAATGCCCGCGATTTTATTTACAGTATCAAACGGCTGGCAGATGCGCGCACCCGCTCCACAGGCTGGTGGCTGTTTGAAAATAAGATTGAAGGGTTGGATGAATTCCGGGATGCCACCCGAAAACTTAAAAAGAGCGATTCAGCGGATTATTTTTCGAATCTGTCCGGTCTAGCAGTCTTGGATGATTATACGGTTCAAATTCGGCTGACCCAACCCTTTCCTTATTTCAAATATATCCTGACCATGGGTTACACCGCTCTGTTTCCCCATGAAGCGGTGGATTATTATCAGGAAGAGTTCCTCAACCATCCGGTGGGCACGGGCCCTTATCGGCTGACGGAATGGCGGCGGAGTCAGCGCATGGTGTTTGAACGGAACCTCAATTATCATCATGGTTTTTATCCTACGGAAGGGGAGGAAGGTGATCGTGCTGCCGGTTTATTAGAGGATGCCGGCAGGCCGCTCCCACTCATTGACAGAATAGAGTTTTACATCTTCATGGAATCTCAGCCCATGATTCTGAATTTTCTTCGGGGCAATCTGGAACAATCCGGTATCCCCAAAGATGAATACAACAATATTGTCCTGCCCGACAAAAGTTTAAAGGAGGAGTACCGGAAAAAGGGCATTTTGCTGAGCCGGTATGCGGACTTGGATCTCACTTACACCATTTTTAATTTTGCGGATACGCTAATGGGGCGCTATAAAAAACTGCGCCAAGCCATCTCTTTGGCCGAAGATGTTAAGAAAACAATAGAACTTTTTTATAATGGTCGTGCCGTTGAAGCACAAAGTCCGATTCCACCCGGGATGTTCGGGTATGAAGCGGATTATAAAAACCCGTATCGGCAGTATGATCCGGGAAAAGCGAAGCGGTTATTGGCAGAGGCCGGCTTTCCGGGCGGCAAAGGGCTGCCGGAACTGGAATATCTTACTCTTTCTGAAACCACGGCCCGCCAGATGGGAGAGAAGTTTGTTTCCGAAATGGCGGCGATTGGCATAAAAGTGAAGTTGGAAAGCGTTACCTGGCCGGAATTTCTGAAACGGCTCAAGGAAAAGAAGTGTCAGATTGCAGGCCTGGCTTGGGCTGCTGATTATCCAGACCCGGAGAATTTCCTTCAGCTTTTATATGGGCCAAACGAAGCGCCGGGAGAGAATGCGGCCAATTATAAAAACCCGGAATACGATTCACTTTACAGGATGATTACCGTCTTGCCGGATGGGCCGGAGCGGCTTACCTGCATCCGTCGGATGAAGGCCATTGTGGCCGATGATTGCCCCTGGATTTTTAATACCCATCGGGTGGCTGAAGGACTTTCCTATCAGTGGCTCAAGAACCGGAAGCCGTTGATTGTGTCGCCCGGTAATATTAAATATCTTAAGATTGATATTGAACAGCGTAACCGTTCGTTGGGGCGTGAATGATAAGATATATCCTGCGCCGTATCCTTTACACTATTCCACTGGTGCTTGGTGTCACGCTGATTACCTTTCTGCTCTTTAATGTGGTGGGCGGTAATCCGGTTTACCAGATGCTTGGAAAACACGCTTCTCCGGAGGAGATTCAGGAATTGACTCACCAACTTGGGTTGGATAAGCCCCTGCTGGTTCAATATGTGGATTATCTGAATGATCTGGTGCATCTGGAATTCGGCCGCTCCTGGACCACTCATCAGAAAATAACGGGAATGATCAGTGATGGACTGGGTCCCTCTCTCTCCCTGGCTATTCCCGCCTTTCTGTTTGCAGCCCTCTTGTCAATCATTATCTCTTTGGTTGCCGCCTTTTATCGCAACCGATTTTACGATCGCCTTCTGGTCGTGCTCTGCGTCATTGGTATGAGCGTCAGCATCTTGGTCTATATCATTGCCGGCCAATATTACCTGGCTTATGTGTACGACATTTTCCCCATTTCAGGTTATGAAAGCGGATGGGCCGGTATTCCTTTTTTAATTCTTCCTGCGCTAATCTGGGTGGGGGTGGCACTGGGCGGGGATGTCCGGTTCTACCGCACCGTGATTCTGAATGAAACCAGTCGCGACTATGTCTTGACGGCTCGGGCCAAGGGATTGTCCGAGCCGGTTGTCATGGGACGGCATGTATTGAAAAATGCGCTGATTCCTATCATCACCAGCTTGGCCATGGCGCTGCCCGGTCTGTTTACCGGTTCACTTCTGCTTGAAACCTTTTTCGGTATTCCGGGACTCGGCAGTCTCAGCATTAATGCCATTAATGACGCAGATTTTCCGGTTATCAAGGCCATGACCGTTTTCGGGTCAGTCCTTTATATGTTGGGTAATTTACTGGGAGACCTCATGTACAGTCTGGTTGACCCACGGGTTCGGATGGAGTAAATGATGCACGACTCCCCTACCCGCAAAGCCATTCGCCAGTTAAAACGAAATAAGCTGGCCCTCTTCTGTCTGGTTGTGATCGCCTTGTATTGTATTATTGCATTACTGACAAAAACAGGATTACTGGCAAAAGGGTATGGTGAGATTGCAGGTGTTTCTTATGCGTCTCCTTCATGGGATCATATTTTCGGAACGGATTTTCTGGGGCGCGATGTGTTTAAGCGGGTCCTGGTGGGCACACGCATTGCCATGTCCGTTGGGCTCATCACTACGCTGATTGCCATTCCCATCGGCATCTTTTTTGGCAGCCTGGCCGGGTATTACCGGGGTAAAGTGGATGATATCATTGTCTGGTTTTATTCCACGCTGGACTCCATTCCTTATTTGATTCTGCTTTTAGCTCTCACATTGGTACTCGGCAAAGGGCTCACTGCGGTTTTTATTGCCATTGGGTTTACCTCCTGGGTCGGTATCTGCCGCATTGTGCGCAGCGAGTTTATCCGGCAGAAAGAGCTGGATTATGTGCAGGCTGCCCGCGCCCTTGGCATGGGCCATATCCGGATTATGGTGGTTCATATTCTGCCCAATATCTTTCATCTCATTATCATCAATTTTTCACTGATGTTTGTGTCCGCTATCAAGGCTGAGGTTATTTTAAGCTTCCTGGGCGTGGGTGCACAGGGTGAGCCCAGTTGGGGCATCATGATTTCCGATGCCCGGCTTGAGCTGATTGGTCGTGGTGTCTATTGGCAGTTACTCGGGGCGACCACGGCCATGTTTCTCATTATCCTCTGTTTCAGCATCTTTGCGGATGCGCTTCGGGATGCGCTGGATCCGAAAAAATGAATTTAATAGAAGCAATTGAAAAGGAATTGTATTTTTAACACCATGCCACTTCTTGATGTCAAAAATCTTACCGTCCGGTTCAACACTGATGATGGTGTGGTCAATGCGGTGGATAATCTCTCCTTTTCTCTGGAAGCCGGAAAAACCCTTTGCGTGGTGGGCGAATCCGGGTGCGGCAAGTCTGTGACCGCCCATGCCATCATGCGCCTCTTGCCTACTCCACCGGCTGAAATTACGTCCGGAAATATTGTTTTTAGAGAGCGCTCCATTCTTTCTTTGCCGGAAAAAGAGATGCGCAAGCTTCGGGGCAATGAGATGGCCATGATCTTTCAGGACCCCATGACCTCCCTGAATCCGGTCTTTACCTGCGGGTATCAGATTGAAGAGGCGCTCCTGCTTCATCAGGGGCTCGATAAAAAAGAGGCGCAGGCCAAGGCAGTGGAAATGTTGAAGTTGGTCCGCATTCCGGATCCGGACAAGCGGGTCAATGAGTATCCACACCAGATGTCCGGCGGCATGCGTCAGCGCATCATGATTGCCATGGCCCTTTCCTGCAACCCATCGCTCCTTATTGCCGACGAACCGACCACCGCGCTGGATGTTACCATTCAGGCACAGATCCTGAACCTCCTGGCCGAACTCAAGGCGAGTCGGCAGATGTCGGTTATTTTCATCACACATGATCTGGGTATTGTGGCTGAAATTGCAGATGAAGTGCTGGTTCTCTATGCGGGACGGGTGGCCGAGCGGGGGAGTGTGAAGCAGATTTACGAGAATCCAAAACATCCCTACACCTTGGGACTTCTGAATTCCATTCCCGTGATGCAGGGCCGTCGGGAACGGCTCAACGTCATTGCCGGCACGCTGCCGGATCCCACAGATTACCCGGAAGGGTGTCGTTTTTATGATCGCTGTTCGCGGGCGGATGCAGCTTGTCTTAAACGGCCTCTTGAAACAGAGGTGGAAAGCGGCCATTTCAGCGCCTGCTTTCATATGGAGTAAATGATGCTGCTCACCGTTCAAGGCCTAAAAAAATATTTCCCGGTCAAAAAGGGCTTTCTGTCGCGCCAGGCCGGTGTGGTTAAAGCTGTGGATGATATCTCCTTTTCCATTGCGGAAAATGAGGTGCTGGGCCTGGTGGGTGAATCGGGCTGCGGTAAAACTACTGCGGGCCGCTGCGTGCTTCGTTTAATTGAGCCAACAGCAGGCGCTGTCCGTTTTAAGGACCAGGATATTCTACCGTTAAAAGGGGCCTCTTTAAAGGCCATGCGCCGCCAGATGCAAATCATCTTTCAGGACCCCTTAAGCTCCCTGAATCCCAGGATGACCGTTGGCGCCATTGTGGCAGAACCCTTTATCATTCATAAGGTTAGCAAGGGCGCAGATTTGTCAGATCAAGTGGTCCAGTTGCTGGACAGGGTGGGGCTGCCTAAGAGTGCGGTGAATCGTTATCCCCATGAGTTTTCAGGTGGCCAACGCCAGCGCATCGGCATTGCCCGTGCCATTGCCTTGCGGCCTGCTCTGATTATTGCAGATGAACCGGTCTCTGCGCTGGATGTTTCTGTGCAGGCGCAAATCATCAACCTACTCGATGATTTGAAGCGCGATTTTGGCCTTTCGTATCTGTTTATTGCCCATAATCTTAGTGTGGTGAAACATATTTCTAACCGGATTGCGGTCATGTATCTGGGTCGAATAGTGGAAAGCGGCCCTTCTGATCAAGTGTGCGACGCGCCCCTTCATCCTTATACTAAGGCGCTTATTGCCGCTGTGCCGGAGCCACGGGTGGCTAAAACCAAGAAGGCTATTGTGCTGCAAGGCGATGTTCCAAGTCCCATGAATCCACCCTCTGGCTGCGCGTTTCATCCCCGCTGTTCCCTGGCAAAACCCGACTGCCGAGAAAAGCGGCCTGAGCTGGTCGATAAAAGGGAGGGCAGGGCGGTGGCCTGTCCCTATGCCTGAATTGCTTTTTATTTGATCCGAACCGGACATTGTTTATATTTTATATCGTCTAAATGATATTCAATATACTCGGGCGCTGAGCTCTTAAGGAAAATGCCCGAAATGAATGTCGAAGCGCCCGATAATGAGATTGCAGGTCAAAATATGATAAAATACGCCTTTTTGTTTCTTTTTCTTGTCATTACCTCCTTGTTTCTGGGATGCGAGAAGGGCGATAAGTTGGTCTATGAACCGATTCCTCCGGTGGTGGTAGTGGAAGAAGGTGCTATCCCGCATGTTTATTCCTTTTATCCTGCTTATACCGAGAATGATTCTGCTTATGGCGGCATGGTGCTTCTAAAAGCTCGGGATTCTGTTTATACGATTGATACAACCGATTACCATAAAACAACCGGTTTCATAGATGAAATGAATGATAGCGTTTTTATTTCAAAATCTTTTTGGATGGATACGGTTGAAGTAAGCCGGGCCGAATGGGTGCGGGTCATGGGAGATACCATTGATACGATTCCCGGCAATTGGCCCCGCACGGGTGTGAGTTGGTTCGATGCGATTCGATATTGCATGAAACGGACCGATAGGGATGGGTTGACTCAGGTTTATGATACCACGGATTGGGCTTCCGGTATCAGTATGTTTACCTTAACCCACATGGACACCAGTGCAACCGGTTATCGACTCCCCACAGAGGATGAATGGGAATATGCGGCGCGGGCAGGACGCAGTACGCCGCGTCCCTTATATGCAACTTCTACAGGTCGGTTATCTTCTTCACTTGCCTATTCTGATGGAACCACGGATACGACTCACGGCTCTATCTATTTCAGAAAATATGACAGTGAAGACTCCGCTTGGATTTTGCTTACACCGGATACGATTTTTTATACCTATATCCCGAAACAGGGGGGGATACACTCGGATACCTTGATTTCTGGAGAGTCTGGTTATTATTCGATCCTGGATGTGAATGGATACCGATCTTATTCGTATTCCTTGATTCGACGGATTGATACGACCACGTTTGCCTCTACTTTTTTCATCGATTCCAATGTTAATTCTTTTCGAGATTCTACTTTTGAAACGGTCATAGATGAAGAGATTTATTTAGATACGGTCTGGTATTTTGATACATTGGTTTATTACCATGGCGATAAGAACGGTGTTCTTGTTTATGATACGCTGAAAAAACAAATAAAAATCGGAATTGATTATAATACCTACCCGATTTTGCATCCGGTTACCATATTAAAAGATGAAATCGCTGCAATCGATACCTTGCCGAGTACAACCGATAAGGTGATGGGTGGCGACAGCGCCTTATTTATCACCAGTGTTACTGAAATTGATACTACGCGAATTACTCGGTCTTTTATTTATGCCGAATTCAAACCGGTGGGACATTATGTATCCAATCGATACGGTTTATATGAGATGAGCGGCAATGCCTTTGAATGGGTTTGGGATGTGGGCGCCGGTTTTGATGTCCTCCGAGGCTATCGTGTCGACTATCTTGGACCGGATCAGGGTACGGTACGGATGCGCCGCGGTGGTAGTTTCCGCAGCGACGAATATTATCTGCGTTGCGGTGGTCGGGATGCGGCATGCGCTTTTAATCCCATTGCGCCTGATCCCTTTACCGGTTTTCGTACAATCCGCAAAGCGGACTAACTCGTTCTGTTGAACACCTTTTACATCGAGTCTTACGGTTGCCAGATGAACCTCGCGGACAGCGAGTCCATTGCAGCCATTCTATCCTCTCTGGGTCTCAGTGCGACTCCCTCTCCGGAAACCGCGGATATTATTGTGGTGAATACCTGCACGGTTCGGGAAAGTGCCGTCTCCCGTGTTTTGGCCCGGATTTCCCGGTTCAAGCCGTTAAAACGTATGCGTCCCGGGCTTCGAATCGCCGTGACCGGCTGCTTGGCCGAACAGGAAAAGGCGTCCCTTCGACAAAAACTGCCCTTTGTGGATTATGTTCTGGGCCCGGATCAATATCTTCAATTTTCAGAACTTTTGGCGTTTTCTCAGAACCCCTTGGCCTGTTCGGATGGGGGGTTTTATTCGGAGGTCGAACCGGTCCGAACGGCGGGTATCAATGCTTGGATTCCCATCCTGCGCGGGTGCGATAATTATTGCTCCTATTGCATTGTTCCTTATGTGCGCGGCCGCGAACGGAGCAAGCCGGCGGAGACGGTGCTGAATGAGGTCAAGCAAGCCGTTGATGCCGGGTTCTCCCAAGTGACGCTGTTGGGACAAAACGTCAATTCTTATTCGTACTGCGGCCTGGATTTTCCCGGATTGCTCCGCCGAATCGATGGGGTGGCCGGTTTGAAGCGCGTCCGTTTCATGACATCGCATCCGAAAGATCTTTCGGAGGATTTAATCCGTTGTTTCGGTGAACTTCCAACGCTTTGCGAATATCTCCATCTCCCGGTCCAATCCGGTTCGAATACGGTTCTGGCCAGAATGAACCGCGGCTATACGATCGACCATTACAGACGACAAATTGATAGATTGCGCCACTGTGTGCCCTCGATCGCCCTGTCCACGGATGTTCTCTGCGGTTTTCCCGATGAAACAGCGGAGGAGCATGAATCAACCGTCCGGCTTATGCGTGAGGTGGAATATGATTCGGCCTTTATGTTCATCTATTCCGAAAGGAAGGGAACGGCCGCTGCTCGATTGTCGGATAATGTGCCGCGACAGGAGAAAATCGCCCGAGTATCGGAAATCATCCGTTTGCAGACCGCCATGACCCGAAAAAAAAACGAGGTTTATGTGGGACGTGAGGAGGAGGTCTTGGTGGAGGGAGAAGGGCCGCGTGAGGAAAATACCGTGACTTCTCGTACCCGGACCTTTAAAAATGTTATATTAGAGAAAACAAACCGGAATTTTGTGGGTGCGTTGTTGCGTGTCCGGATCACCGGTTCTACAGGTTGGGCACTTCAAGGAAGCGTCCTGTCCGGGAAGGAGTAATGGCTATGTGGATGATTCGCTGGTTTTTCGTGGCTATCCTGCTTTTTTTTGCCATCTTATTCATCATGCGCAATCAGGGCATGGAGACGTTGTCCATTGACTATGTATTCGGGAAAACGGGAGAGATCAATCCCCTCATCGCCCTTTTCGGGAGTTTTGTGGCCGGTTTCTTTACCTGGTTTGTCATTTCACTCTTCAATTTTTTAAAAATGCGTGCTGAAATCAGCAGTCGGGAGAAGCTCATCCGTAATCTCAAACAGGAACTCAATGATTACCGTAATGCATCGCTGACCTTGCCGGAGACCATGGAAAAGACCATGATTGTCCGTCAGACAACGGCACCGGAAAAGGGGGAAAGCTTCTGATGTTTTCATTTTTCAAGAAAAAGGATCCGTCTGCCGCTGAACGCTACATTCAAGGCCTTAATCTTTTTCTCGAAGGACGGACTACCGAAGCGCTGAGCGCTTTTATTGAGAGTGTCACACTCGATTCCGACAATGCAATTGCCTATTTTCATGTCGGTAACATTCTCCGTCAGGGGGGCAATCTTGCCCGGGCCGAAAAAATCCATTCAGAACTTCTTAAACGGTACAATCTCCCTGCCGATCTTCGACTAAAGCTCAAAACATCGCTTACTCGGCTTGCGTTGCAACAGAATAATCGCGCCCGTGCCGAAGACTTGTTGAGGGAGATTGCGGCCGAGGCCAAAGCAGATTGGGTCAAAGAGGAATTGTTGGCGCTGTATGAATTGTCCGGAAAATGGCAGGAGGCTATTGACCTGAAGCTCGAACTCGATAAGTCCAGCAGTAAGAGTGATTCCGCCAAACTGGCCTATTATTATTTTGAAAACGGGCTCTCCCTGATGAAGGAAAGCGGTCGAAACGGTCGGATTCAGTTCAAGGAGGCGATCAAGCTGAACCCCCGTATGCCGTGGCCCTATATTCTTATCGCGGATTCCTATTTTGCGGAAAACCGTGCGGATGATGCGCTTGCTTTTTGGTCCAAGCTTTTTGATACTGTGCCGGCCAAAGCCTACCTGGTTTTTGATAAGATTGAAAAATATTATTATACGACAGGGGATTATGATGAGGTGGGACGAATCTATCGTCGTATGGTGGTGGCCGAACCTGAGAATTTAAATGCGCTACTGGCGCTTTCGCGATATCTTTTCCGGAAAGGGGAGCTTGAGGATGCGCTGGTTTTTTGTCGTCAGGCGCTTTCCGTAAAACCGGATTCGCGGGAGGCGTTTGCCGAATTGCTTCGGCAGAGTCTTGATTCCGCCCGCTCACTTGACGAAATCCGCGGGCCGGTAGAAGACTTGCTTAAGCTTTTTCCTGCCCGAAAGACCTATCATTGCGCGGTTTGTCGTGCCCGTGCCGAAGAGGCTCATTGGCGCTGCCGTCAGTGCGGAAGTTGGGACCCATACGGTTTGGCCTGATGAACGGCGTTGTATTCCTTTTACTCTTTTTCTTGAGTGTTTTCTCCGCTATTGCATCCGAGGGTGTGGCATTAATGGAATCCGGAAAGCTTGTTGCGGCCCGGAATTTGTTTTCCGAGAAGCTGCAGAAAACCCCAACGGATCGGGAAGCGCAATTTTATTTCGGGCGGCTTTCTTTTTCCGGCATTGAAGCCGAATCCTCCTTTCAGAAAATCATTCAAACCCTTCCCCACGATTCCCTAACCGAGGCTTCGTTCTTTCAGTTGGGCCAAATCTGTTATGCTTCCGGCCGATATGAACAGGCTGTCCTGTTTTTCCATTCCCTTTTAGCGACTTTTCCGGAGGGCCGTCTGGTGGAGGAGACAAGGACATTTTTAGCGCTTTCTGAACCTGCTTCTCCGGTTCGACCGCTTGTTCCTCTCTTCTTTATACAGGTCGGGGCCTTTGGTGTTCGGGCGAATGCCGATAAAATGGCTGCCGCTTTTCAGAAGAATTTTTCCGCAGTGGAAGTTTTGGAAGTGCGCCGTGAGCAGGGCTCTCTTTATATTGTAGGTATCGGTGCTTTTGAGTCCGAAGAAAAAGCGCGCCGTTTTGCTCTGGAAGAGCTCAAATTGGGGGTCAGCGGTTTCCATATCCGAAAAAAAGGGGATATTTGAACGACCCTCCGATTAGTTATTGATTACCGCAATTATACTAAATTATTTTAACCTTTTCTGAAAAAAAGCAGTTTTCCGGAAATGAATCCGGTTTTATTACGTCAAATGATGAATATAAAGCCCGCTTATCGGTTCTCTGGAGGCAAAATGGATAAAAGGATGATGAAGATTTTCTACGGATTCACTGCCCTTTTGGGTATGGCGCTTTGTGCGTTTGCCCAAGAATCGTTGCAGAATTCTCTTAAAGAGGAGGAGAATTACTATAACAATTTCGGCGTTTCCGGGTATTCTAAAAAAGAGATCGAAACGAAACAAAAGATACCCTATTATGATTTTTTCGGCAGTCATTTGGTGAACGGTTATCTGATTTATGGCCTTCAAACCTCCCGCAGCAATAGTTTCAATTCGGATAATGACGCCATGGGCGAGAAGACCGACAGCGCCTATAGCGACATGTTTCAGACTTCTTTCGTATCTGAGAATTTCAATAATCTTATTCTGGTTAAGGATGGTCTGGGAGACATGAAATCGGTCTTTCTTCTCGGTTCTCAGTTACAAACCCGTTTCTCACCGCTTACCATGAATAAGCTGAATTTTCAGGGGGTGCGTTGGGATGTCTGGACCCCGACCTTGAAATTTACTACCCTTATTTCCCGGACACGCCCTTTTGTCATGTCCATGAACGATGTTTCCGCCCGTGCTTTCATCGGGTATGATCGAGAGGATATTCGCAACTGGCAAGGCGTGAAGGCGGGCGAACTGTTGCCTGATGAAAACTATTTGAAAGAACATGTGGGAGCCGTGAGTGATGATTTCCCGGATCGTCGTGACGGTTGGATTTTGAACTATGATAAATGGAGCGATTATTCCAATAAATCCATTTATGGCGATTATGATATTTTGTGGGGGTTACACGGCAATACCAATTTGGCCAATGCGGTGGATCTGGGTTTTACGTATCTGAATCATCATCGCAGCGATATCGAAAAAGGCGAGGATATTTTTGGCGGCAACATACCGGACGAGTATTTTCCGTCGGAAATTCACTTTGAATTCTATGATCTAACACCGGACATTTCAACGGATGCGGGGGCTAAGATTGAGGATGTCACCATGACCATTAACGGCCAGTCCGCGGACTTAAGCACGCGAGACGCCTATCAGGTAAGGGAAGATCTCTCTCTTGTCAAGTCCGGGCTTCCTGCCGGCGGCATGGTCGTTTCAGGAACCAATAAGCCTTTTATTGTCGCTTTTAATACTGCCTTGGCAGCCAAGCAGCTTTTCGGCGACACCTCCAAGGTCAGACGCATTGACTTTAAGTTCACGGTTTCCGGCAACTATATTGTTTTTGTCAGTACGGATAAAATGGTTACCCTCGGTTATTCCGGCCAGCGAGACAAGGCGACCAATGTGGTTACCTATAATGGCGCCTTTACGCGAACCATTAAAGGAACCGAAGAAGCGTGTTCTCAAGCGGGCGGTAATTGGGAACCTTTTGAAGAATTAACGGGTGGGACTTCCGCCAAACCGGTTGATTTGGAGCGTTCTGTGCGATTGGGCAACTCTTGGTTTGGGGATTATATCGCCCGTTCCCCCCGTATTATCTCGGAACAACAAAATGTCCTTGATGTTTATAACCGAACACGCCGAACATACGATTATTCTTACAGTATCAATTCAGCCAGTTCGACTTATGGTATTGACTTACGGGGTAAGGTGTTGGGAGTTAAATTCAATGGAGAAGTGGCGGTCAATAAAAAAGACTATGTTTTTCCCGGCGGTGATGAATTGGATCCGGTCTACCGGGTGGGGGCCTATTTGCGTTTTGATAGGGATATTGTTAAGAACTTCCTGGCTCTCTCCGGCATGATGTATAATATCGCCCCGGAATATGATCCGGCTCTTGAAAGTCCAATGGTAAGCCAGCACTTTTCCTATTCCCGACTCTATGACCGCTATGTTTCCACTGAGACTTATGGTATTCCGGATTATCTTTGGTATCCGCAACATTTCAACAATAATTTTCACCTGTTGGATGATAATGATGACAATGATTTATACGTTGAAAGCGACCGTATAATTTATCCCTCTGATTTGGGCTCCGGTAATGTGTTGAACCGCTGGTACGCAGATGGAACCTTCAGTAGTTACAAGGCCAGTACCCAGGGGGAAGATCCAACATTGCACAAAAAAGCCAATTACACCTATCTTCCCAATGGTTTGTATATGTTTTATGGGGATGATGACGGTGTTTATGTCGATCAATTTGATCGAAATCATAACAGTCAGGTCGATTATAACGAGGATTTCTTACTGTATTATACGGACCCCCCCATCTTTTCCTTAGATAATGATATGGATAATAACGGAGTTTGGGATGTGGAGGATGATGACCCTTATCCGGACATGCCGACCGGAATTAAGGTGGCCTATGTTCTCACTGCCAATGGGTTTAAAAGTCTGGGTATCCGGGGTGGTAATCTGAAATTGGTTTGTACGCCGGTCAAGACCTTAGAACTTTCTACCAGCGTTATGTATGAAAAGGCGATTGATCTGGATTTCAATCGTTACAGTGATGAAAATATCGATGAACCCGGTTTTTTTGGAGATGGTCAGGTTGGTTATAAGGACAATGCCGGCAATAAACGATTAGTGGATGAAGATTTTGAAGACAGCCGTTCCTTGGGTGTGAAACTATCCGGTAAGCTGAATGTTACCAAACGATCGCTCGGACTTGAATATTTTCTCGGCAGCGAGTTGCAGTTTCTTCGAGACAATATCCGTAATGACTGTATTCGCCTTCAGGAAGTGGAGGATATCGAATATCTGTATGTGGATTATTATTATCAAACCGATGAACTCCGTTATCGGAAGGCGGGTATTGCTAATTTCATCGGAGGTCTGAGTTATAATAATATTCCCAATTTTCTTTACAACCTTAAATTGAGCTTAGGGCTCGAAAAACGGTTCAGTCTGGGAGAGGACAAGCTTTTCTATACTGTCCGTACGCTTCGTAGCCAGGCCAAGGACACTACTTTTTATGAGTTCGGCTATGAGTCTTATAAAGCGGCCTTATTGAAACAGCTTTATCTGGTTAATAAATTTGATTATACCTTGTCTCCGGATGTCAGCTTTAAAGGTGCTCTAAAGACTTTAAATTTTATCAACCGTTTTACCGTTAATCCTCAGTATAAATTCAGCTGGTCCTATTCGTCCAGTGATTTTTCAGAGGATCCTCGCGATAGCTTTGATCCTTCGGCAACTCTTTTTGATTCCGATTCTCTTCAATTGCGCCTCAGTTGGGCGCGTTATCGCCGGGATAATGGTAATGTCTTTCAGAGTGTGCCCATTTTACGCGTCTTTTTCAAGATTGCCGAACGAACACAGTTTCAATATGGCGTCCAATGGAAGCGTACCTACGATGATCTTATTAAATCGGAAAGTGGGCTCCGTCGGGTCCAGACCTTTCAGGTCCATAGTACCGATAATGTTGCGGGCTACAATGTTTCCTTGTTAATGGGTCTGAATTTTATTCAGAATAATTATGATATCTTGAATTATGATCCCTTATATGAAAACGGCCATCTTTATGATGGAAAAGATACCCGTTTCTTTATTCGGGTCTATGCGGGAAATTAGTCCTTGTTACCGAGGAGACAGAATATGATAAAAACGATTTCCATTCTATTTGTCCTATCCGCCGCGTTGATGGCGGGCAATGTGGAGCTGGGCGTCCAATCCGCTATTGTACCGGGCATGGGTCAGATGGCTGCCGGAGAAGGCAAGATTACCCGGCTTAACACGGCTAAAGGTCTTGGTATTATGGCCGGTTTTGCCGTGTGTATCCATGGTGTTTTTAATTCTTTAAGCGAATATGACGCCTATTCCGAACAAACCCGTATCCTGGAAGGGAAATACAACCAAGACGGCCTTCTCTATTCCGATCGGGACAGTTTACGTCAGGCTTGGGACGATGCTTTTCAGAATGCCGGTGATGCCAAGACTCGATTAGTGGCCTTTTCGCTTTTATCTGCGGCAGTGTATGCCTATGGTATTGTCGATGCTGTTCTGTTTACGCGCCCTGCAGAGAAGAAGGAAGAAACGAGTTCCGGTGTGTGGCAGCGGTCCCGATTTTCGTTGACTCGCAAGGGTGAACTACAGGGTGTTGAAGTCCGGGTTGGTTTTTAAAGGAGTTTTTCACACAGGATGAACTTGATCGCGCGAAAAAAACGTTTTGTGCCGGTTATTTTATTCTCTTTATTATCGGGCATAGCGTTATTTTTATCCTGCGGAAATCCGACTAAGCCGGAAGAGTCTGATAATGCGTTTCAACAGCTGACTTTAACGGTACGAGATACATTGCTCGACACGGTCGAGGCGGGTGGTAAAGTCTATTTTAATAAGAAGGCTTTTTTTATCCGTATCCAGGAAAGTGAATCGTGGGATCCGGTACGCGGGGAGCCGATCTTTTATACCCTATATAAGGTAAATCCTAAGAATGGTCAGAACACTTTTGTACGCCGGTTTTTTGGCGGCGGGAACGGTTTCTCAGAGGGAGATACGATCTTTTACCGTGACGCCAAGGGGCTTGTCGATACCTTGGTTTACGACGCTTCAATGGAAGATGTTATCGTCATTAGCGTTGAGGATAAAGCCGTTTTTCAATTCGGGGTGGCGGTTTTAAGTGGTGTAAGGAATAACGGTCGCCATCTTTTTTCAGGCGGTTCGGAGAACAAAATAATCCGCAATGGACGTCTTTTGCTAGGTGGTGTTCAACGCTCCTTTGTCCTAAATAGAGGAGATTTGACAACCGTGGACAGTCGGGTTACCATACGAGCGCTCTTTGATACTACCCGAACCGGTCGTTTATTTCTTTATCGCTATTCTACGTTGGATAAGTCGGTTGACAGTCGCCTGCTTTTTTCTATGGATTCTTTAATTAAACGAGCTTCGGTTCAGGATACGCAATATGTCCGAATCAATTCTAATCTTTTCTTTCGGATTCGCGATTCAGGAATGGTTGATCCAATGGGGCTTTTACAAGGTCAATATGGGGGCATGGATACTATCCCTTTGAATTCTTTAAGCAGCTACTTTGATTTGGTTCGGTACGGAGGGGAACCGGGTTGGGTGTATGTAGAAAAACGGATTGTTCTTCCAAGAGGATTCGGCCATAAATGGGTCTTTTTAAAAGATGCGTCCAGCGCATTATTGATGTACGATAATATTGATATCGAACCGTTCAGAGGAAGCATCTCACTTGATTTGCAAGCGGGAGCAGTATTATTCGGAAATGTTCCGGGAAAGGTTTGTCTTGTCGGCGATGAGATACCATTTGTTTTTGATAAATTAGGGGATACGACATATACCGATAAAATATCCATTTGGATCGCAACTCGTAATCTTTTTGAGCAATTCATGGGACAAGACGGAAGTCTTTCCGGTACGGCCATAGAAGCTGCCAATAATTCGGTAGGTTTCTCCGTGTCTTGGCCAGACGCGATCATAGAAACACCTCCCGTTGACTTTTCATTGCCGCAAAACGGCACATTGTTCGGCCGGCTTAAACCGGATTATGAAGACCACTATAGAATATCCCCTCTTCGGCATCTTTACAATAAAGATAATGCAGGGGTCGGGGAAGAATATAACGATGTTCTAATAAAAAGACCGGAAAATTCGGAACAATTGGGGCAAATGGTCTTGCGAGGTTCCATCTTGGGATATGCCGAGAGAAATCTTAATAAGTTTGCGAAACAGGATTCTGTTATCAATGTAGTGGGAAGTACGCTTGGAAAGATTCCGTTTACAGGTTGGTTCGAATATGTCCCTTTAGCTACTATATCGGGTGACAGTACTTATTCACCCAATGCTTTATTCGATTATTTTCATTTGCCGTCAAACAATGCATTGATTCCTAATTCGGATTCAAATAGAATCGGCAATAAGTATTATTCTATTTTCAGTGCTTTTTGTTTTAGTCCGGAACGATTTTTCTTAGAGCATTCATATCGCGCTCCTTTTCTTTGGGATTCTCTTTTTGGGGGGCTGAAACTTTATCGAAATCCGCTTCGTAGCATTCCGATTCATATTAATAAATATCTGAACAGTGGCAAGGAGTTTATTATCATCGCTGTTGCACGAGGAAAATACTTTGATGAGCCGCGTGTTTTTCTTTCGAAATATGGTTCTTCCTATACTTATGTTTGGGATAAATCCCCTCCGCATTTTTCCTGGGCTCCTGAAAGCGACCCTACAAAAGCGGTCTATGCACCCCTTTATTATGTTAATGCGCTTAATCCGAAAGAACAGCGGATAACGGATCTTTCAAAAATATTGACGCCTTATATTTTTAATGTCAGCCTTTCCCCCGAAGACCCTTCCGCTTACCTTGCTTGTTCGGTTCGGGACATGGGATTTGGCCGAATTGCTTCGGTTCGGCTTTGTTTTAATTATTCAAGTGATTTTCTTGGAATGGATCCCATTACTGGTCGCCGCCGGTATTCCAAGGAAACCATTGTCGTTTCTGAATTATCGCAGAAACAGTTACGTGCTCAGCAATACTCTCTCGTAACTCAAGCAGGAGCAATAAAAGGAGGGGGATTTGCCTTAAGGGAAACGGTCTTTTCCGGAATTGATGCCCGTTTTTGGCAAAAGGGATTGTGGGATATGTGGATTGAGACATCAGATGATTTGGGGAATTCCGGGGTTGCTTCGATAATGACAGAGAACCAATCTTATAATACGGCAACCGGGATGGTGATGGTTCGACAAGTTGAAATTAAGTAAGGGTCTTTAATGTATTTTACCTTAATACGCTTTGTTTATTTCTTTCTCGTCTCTTGTGTTGTGTTCTTTATGATGATATCCTGCAAGAATAACCCTATTGAGCCTGTTGATCAGCCTATTAAAAACCTTGCAGACATACAAGTGTTTCCGGTCTATACTCGTCTCGATCAAGACAACCATCGGTTTTTCAGCGATACGACCCCTTCAAATGCCGAACAATGGGAATATGGCAGTGCCTATAAAATATCCTTTTCCCCTAATCCGGTAAATTGGGATCCGGTCTTTGAGAATCAGGTTGTTTTATTCAATATTTACAGAGAATCCAAAGGGGCTGTAAGCCCAACTCGAATTAATCGGAGTTTTGGTCAAAACAGTGGTCATTCTGTTTTAGATACGGTATTACTATATTTAGATGGATCTGGGAATGTAGATTCGGTTGAGTTTGATGGTGTCAATGCCATTTATAATGTTATTAACAACAATGATTTAAACGCCTTCCGCTATGGGGTTTCTGTTGTTGTCGGTCTTAAGGAAGAAAGCGGTCAAATTGATTTTTCAGGTGGGCTGGAAAACCCCATTATTTATTCCCCGTTTTATGGGGGGGGCTTACCGCTTCGTTTTCTCATTAATGATGGTGCCTCAACGACTGCTGACCGGATGGTTACATTGGAAGGTCAAATGGATACCACGGGTCTGGATTCTCTGGTCATAATCCGTTATTCTGAAATACTCTCTCTTGATTCAACCAATTTAATATATCTTCTTGCCGATAAATTTGACAGTAGCCGGAATCAAGGGTTAGACACTTTTACGCTGGGAGAAGGAAACGATCTAAAGACCATAAGAATACGAACCGATTCAACGCTTATTAGGGAAGTGGTTGGGGCCGGGGGTGTTCAGACCGCTCTTGCGTATGCAAAGATGGGCCCAACTCGGCGGCTTTCTAAAAATGATTTTCAATCCTATTTTTCAGTCTTGTCCGGTAAACAGGGTGGGACCCTTTATTTTCGTTGGATTGACACATTGGTTTCCGGACCCGGAAAAAAATGGGTTGCACTCAAGCCTATTTGGCGCTCTAATTATACGGGAAAAAAATGGGCTTATTTGAATGATGATATTGAAATTGCCCTTTATAACGGAGAGCTGGTATTAGATCAAACATCTTCAGATGTCTTTGTCAAGAATGTAGGAAATACCTTTCAGATTTGTCTCAAGGATTCAAGTAAGGTTTCTTTTCGATTCAATGTTTTTGGAGATACCACTTTTTCGGATACCCTTCAGGTCTGGATTGCAACACGTGGTTTATCAGCGGATTTCTTCAGTGAACTGCCCCAGCGGGATCTTTTTTTTAAAGACGGCAAAAATAAACCGGTTTATGATTGTTTTCTGGAGACGCCGCCACAAACTTTTTTATTAAACAATTTTAATGTTATAGCCAGTTTGAATATTGATTTCAATGATCATTATCAGGTTTCAACATTAAAAGAAATCGATAATAAATTATCTTTAATGGCTTCTTATGATAAAACTGATTTTGTAAAAATTGTTTCCCCTGGCTCTCTTCTGGGTTATGTATTAGCCGATACAAACCGTTTTTTGAATAGTTATCATGACTCTATTTCCAGTCAATGGCAATTGAGTTCTTATTCCTATTTTGCCGGCTTTGACAAAACGCCTGCCCAGCTAAAAACGCAGGGTTTTCATGTGGTTGCCACCGATGCTCGATTGACCAGTTATCCTGCTTTTACACAAGGCAAATTTGACTCTATTGCCCCTTTCCCCGAGCGCCTTGTTTCTTATGACGGAATCCCTTATCTGAATCCTTTTCGCAACCTGCCGTTACATTCAAGTGATGTGAAGAAAGGATATAAGGAGTTTGTGATTATTGCTTACACGAAAGGGCGATATTTTGGTGAGCCACGTGTTTTCCTGAGTACTCATTCATCGACAGCTCAATATGTTTGGGACAAAGTCCCGCCGCAAATTATTTGGGCAGACGATTACGATCCATCCATAACGTCTTGGTATGCACCGATGTATTACCAAGATTCAAAGAACATAGCCAATAATCGCATCAGCAATCTTTCTTTGGTCGGCAACATATTTGAAGTTTGTTTTTCAACACGGCCTGTCGGAGAGGTCGGCACGGCTGTCCGAGATGTCGGTTTCGGAATGATAGATTCCCTAAAACTTTGTTTTGCTTATGCAACGGATACCTATACGACGAATCCCATTACAGGGCTCCGTCATTATGCTTCTCCTGTCAAGATTTATCCTCTGGATAGGTCGACCATCGCCGGCCAGAAGTTCGCATTGTACGGTGCCAATGGGTCTAATACAAAAGACAAAATAAGCTATGCACTTCAGGATATTTCCTTTTCCGGAATTGATGCACGCTATTGGAAAACTGGAAAATGGGATATGTGGATAGAAACGAAAGATAATTTGGGCAATAAAGGGATAGCCCCTTTCGGTGATTTGCTGGATATGACAAAAGGAAATTTCTTTATCCGTCAAATTGAGATCAAATAATGACCAGACTCATAAAACAATTAAAACGATATGGGGTGCTGACGGCACTGTTGCTCTTGCCGATTTCCTGTTCAAAACCGATTGAGCCGGAATCGTCGGATTCTTTTACCTATGCTTTACAGGTCGATGTTTCAGATACGGTGATTTTCAATGTTTCCTATCGGAGCATCCGTTTTTCAAAGCGGCCAGGCACTTGGCCGTCTCAAGAGTTGTTAAATGGACCGGTGGTAATCAAGGTGTCCCGTTTGTTTGAAGACACAACAGAACAGTTTGATACGATAGGGATTTGGATAGACGAAGCCGAACAGAGTGGGCGACACTATATTTATCAAGAGAACAAGGATTTTCCAATCGATACGCTTCAGGAAATGGGAAATGTTGTATTGGATGCCATCAATCCGAACGATCAGTCTGATTTTCGGTACGCTGTCTCCGCCATTCTTGTAAAAGAAGGGGCTGGTGGAATAGATTATGTTGCCGAACTTCAAAATGGGCCTTTTTATTCCCGTCTCGTTACTTTGGGTGCCGGAAAGATCCCTTCCCGCCTTTCTATTAACAAAGGCGCTAAGGATGTGGAAAACATTGTTGTCGAATTGTCAGGTGTTTTAGATACCGCCGGCGTCAGTCGTTATATTATTTACCGCTATTCAGCCATTAATCCCTTACTGTCCAGTAATATTCTTCTCTCCCTTTATGGTAAGTACGGTAACAAGGATAATGTCGATACTGCGGGATTTACTTTGTTTGGCACAAGAAAACACTATTATTGGGTTTCAGACAGTGTAACAAAAAGCTACGGTCTGATTCAGAAAACGGATACCGTCAACCGTAACGATTTGGCGGCCTATTTCTCTCTCCAAGGGGATTCCGGAACAAGTTTGGTTGCTTTTACAAGACAGGATACACTGGTTCCCTATATGGGAACAAAGTGGGTGGCGATTAAGGCTGAAAACTCCATAAAAAATCCTTTCTTATCGGCCAATGCCTCTATTCGTCCTTATTATGCTTCCTTAAAGATTGATAGCAAAGATGCAAAGATCGTAAGAGATGGTGTTTTACCAAACAATGTTTGTCTATTATCGGATGAAATACCCATTGCATTTCATACCTATAATGATCCTTCTTTTGATGACACGGTTCAAATCTGGATTGCAACCCGAAAGCTGAAATCCTCTTTTAGCGGTGGGCTTAGCCAATATTCTTTTACAGGAGCCTTTGCAGCAGAACCTTTTTTCAGCGATAATTCGTTGAATAAATGGCCTGATTGTATTTATGAGACGGTTCCGGAAAAGGTGGTATTGAATTCATTCGGTGAATTCCGGGGAACCATCCTGAAGGATTTTGATTATCAGTCAGGCTACCGGATTTCTCCATTGTGTGGATTACTCATGACAGGTGCTGATTACAAAACAGCGAGTTTTCAGTTTGTTGATGTTATGGGCCAATTTCTCCGTATAGAGGCCGACAGTTTTAGTTTGAATCGCATTGTAAAACCGGGTTCTATTCTGGGATATGAACCGGTCTATTTTCAAAAGCAGAGGATTTTACTTGCAAGCAGTCTTGATACCGTTTCTGCCATCGGTTGGCATATGGCTTCCAATATGCTTGAAATTCAGAGCTACCCTTCTCTGTCGGATTATATCGCCGCAAAATTTGGGATTTCCGAACGTAATAAAACGATTTATCATTCAATATTAGCGGATTGTGTTCCGGATCTGGAGGGGCGGCTATATCAACATCCTATGCGTGGGTTGCCTATCAGTTCTTCATCTGTCATGGATGGTAAAAAGGAATTTATCTTATTGGCTTATGCAAAAGGGCGTTATTTTCAGGAGCCAAGGGTTATTCTGTCAAGATTTAATACAAATGAAATCTATTTTTGGGATAAAATTCCTCCGGAATTTTGTTGGATTTTTAAAGCCTTAAAAGAACCTATATGGGATCCGCTCATCTCGCCGATATATGCGCCTTTGTGTACGGATAACTTCTGTTCCGACTTGTCTTTGTTGAACAGACGATTTGATGTGTACTTGTCCGACAAGTCAGTTCTAAACAAATGGTGTTCCATGCGGGATGCCGGATTTGGACAAATCAAGTCTGCCAGGCTTTTGTTTAATTACCGTGATAACTTTGTAGAATCTAAACCGGTGACCCTTGTCCGGGAGTATTTAACGCCGAATATACCGGTTAATATACCGCAAAATAAAATTGACGGGCAGGTGAAAACCCAAATACTCTCTAATGGACTGCTTATGGGTATGGGATATGGAATTGAACGTATCTCCCTTCTCGGAATCGATGCCGGTTCCTGGCAGAGCGGTATGTGGGATATGTGGCTGGAGACCGAGGATAATCTTGGAAATTTCGGTGTGGCTCCCTTGGGGCAGCCGTTGCATTATGCGACCGGTTTTTGGCCGGTTAGGACATTGGAAATTAAATAGCCTATTATGATTATTGTTATTTTATTTATCGTCGCATTGGCTTCTGTTCCTATTGTCAACGAGCATTATTTCCATATAAAAAATTTGAGTGAAATCCGTCGGGAAGCAGCAAACCGATTTAATGAGATAGCCGATCTTCAGTCCATTGGGGATACTCGAGCATCCCGAGATAGTCTTCTTTCTCTGATAGAATATTTCTCGAAGAACACAGACGATGTGAGCCAGACTGCCGCTCAGCTTGGTATGTTTCAGCTGGCCTCTACCTATAAAGCGAATGCCATCACAGCAGGTGATTATGAGTTGGCTATCCGTGAATATGATAAGCTCATAAACAAATATCCGAATTCCCTTATTATGGAACAAGTTTTTTTAATGATAGCCAAGAGTTATATGGCCATTGCGGACTTAGGATTTACACCGGATAAAAATTATGCGAAAGCCATCGAATATCTTGAACGAATCGAAAAAAACCGTTCCGAAGCACAGAATTTTCCAAAATATAAACACGTTGAGTTAACGCCTGAAAAATATTTTAATATTGATAAAGGTAAAACACTGCATATTAACCGTGATTTGGCCAAGAAACTTTATACCAAAGCAGAAATGCTCCGAGAAATGGCCACAGATACCACGCAAGTCAAAGCTGAGCTCCTTTCCGATGCTGTACTCATGATTGGCGAATGTTACGCGAAACGCGGAATGGGAGAAAAAGCTCGAGAACAATACCGAATCATCATTAACTTCTTTCAAGAATCGGATTTGGTTGACGATGCTCAGCGCGCCATTGGAATTTCTTTTGAAAAAGAAGGGGATGTTTGTGCGCAAAAGGTGCTTACTGAAATTGATTCGAGTAAAAAAAAGCTGTTTCAGCAATCCGCCGATTCCCTTTACGGTCTGGCGGTTGATACTTATCTGAAATTCCTCAACGTGTATCGTCAAAGTGATTTATTGAGTAAAGTGAATATTGAATTAGGCGGGGTCTATTTCAAACTGAAACAGGATAAGGAAGCCTATGCGACTTTTGCTTTGGCCATTAATTCTATTAAAGTTATTGAGGAGCAAGCCCGTGTTCAACTTGATATAGGCACTTATTATTATGAGGCAAAAAAATGGGATGATGCCATAGAAAATTATGCAAAAGTCCTTCAAAATTATTCTACCACTGAATACGCCGCTAATGCACAATTTCTTTTAGCGGGTTGTTACGAAGAAAAAGGTGACACCACGGAAGCTTTGAAGGCCTATCAGGGGATTGTCGATAACTTTCGTTCTTCAAATTTTTATCCGGTATCAGCGTTCAAGATATCCAAGGTTTATCTTACACAGAAGGATTATGCCAAAGCTCAGAAATATCTTCGTCAAAGTATTAGCTTGTTTCCGGAAAGTCAGGTCGCACCCCAGACGCAATATCAGCTGGGCATGATTTACATGGATATGGCGGAAGAAGCCGATTCCGCAGAGGCGGAAGAAAAATATCGCCTGGCTATCAAAGAATTCGAGATGCTTCTCGGCACATATGACCATGCGACCGAATGGGTCGAAAAAGCCATCTTGTCAATGGGCAAATGCTATATGAAGATTAATCTGAAGGAAAAGGCGAGAGAAACATTAGAAAACCTCCGTACCCAGACCGCGATGGTTGAAAAATATCGAATTCTGGGAATAGAAGGTTCCGATTCCTCCATTATTAAGGACTATGAAGAACAGCTGAAGAAGTTTACAGATGATCAGGCGCGTGCTCAGGTGTATATTGAAATAGGACGGAAATTAAAGGGAGATGAACTTAATCTTCAGGATTCCGCCATTGCGACCTTTCAGATGGCTTTAAGGTTGACCAGCGATTCAGTAACCATGATGACGGCTTGGGGTGAGATCGGAGATTGTTATATCCGGAAAGGCGAATATAAACAGGGTCGGGCTATATTTATTGATGAGGTACTGAACAATTCAAAATGTGACGAACAACGTACCATCCAATTCTCTTTTAAAGTTGCTGACACCTATTTGCGCGAAAAGAATTATGATGAAGCCATCAAGCTTTTTACCGTTTTTTCAGAAAAAAATGCCACTCATCTTTTAGCACCGGCGTCACTTTATTTGTTGGGTAAAGCTTATAGCGGGCTTGGGGACCAAACTAAAGCCAAGGAGACTTATAATCGATTTATTTCACAATTTCCGGAATCCGAATTACTTGATAAAACGGCACTCGGTTATGGAGAAGCGCTTCAGGCCGAAGGTAAGGCCAAAGAAGCTGTTGAATATCTTAAAAAGTTTATCAATGCACATCCGGGGCTTGAGACAGCGCCCAGTTTTTATTTCAAAATCGCAGATATTAATCGTCAAGACATTGCGGATACCGCTGCCGCATTGGAGTATTTCGACAAAGTAACCAAGATGCCCGATTCCTATCTCTTTTCGGTATCGGCTTATCAGGCTGGCAGTATTTATGAAAGAATGGGTAAGGATGACAGGGCTATTGCTTATTACGAAAAAGTTAAACGGGAAGACGTTGAATATTTCAGAGCAGCTCAAGGCCAGATTGGGTCGCTTAAAGCAAAAACAGATCCGGACGGAGCGATTCAAAACTATGAACAGATCGAAAACAGCAGCGATGCGGTGGCCGATAAGGTGATGGCGCGTATGGGAATCGGGGATGTCTATGCTGCACAGAAAAAATATGACGAAGCGGTTAATTCTTATCGTGTTATCTATGAAAAATATCAGAATGCAGAATCGGATCTACGTGCGGTTACGCTTATTAAAATAATCGACGCATTAAACAATGCGAATAAATACGGAGAAATTTTGGAGTGGGCTAACCGGATGATTAAGGAATTTCCGGATAATAAATATACCATTAATGCCTATTATTTTCGGGCCAATGCCTATTCCGCGCTAAAACGCTTCCAGGAGTCTCGAGACGCTTTTAAAGACGTGGTGGAGCGTGATTCAGGTGCATTAGCGGAAATATCGGTTTATCAGAGAGCCGAATGTCTTCTCTCCATGAAAAAACAAAACGAGGCGGTAAAAGAGTTTAAGAGTTTTGTTGAAAAGTATCCCCAAAGCGGTCTGGTGGCAAATGCCATCTTTCAGTTGGCTAATGTTGAGTATGGCGACGAAGAATATTCATCCGCAAAAAAGCATTATATCCAGATCGTGAGTCAGTATCCGGATTTTTCTGCCATCTGTTGGGTCAAGAATTATCTGGCATTTTGCTATGATAAGGAAGGAACGTGGCGAAAAGCAAAAGAAATTTACAATGAGGTTCGAGGGCAGGCCTGCGACAATGAGGCGAAACAATTCGCCAAGAAACAAATAGAGTCCATCAACGTAAAACATTAAAATTTGAATAGGAGGATTTATGTTCAGACACGGGAAACCATTCCTTTTGGCCGTACTTTTTATTCTTGTGGGCGCAGCCACCAGTTCGGCTACCAGCATCGTTGAGTATTTCATTATGGGAGGATGGGTGATGTATCCCATCCTGGTTTTATCCGTTGTTTCTTGGGGAATTACATTTGAACGTGTGACCGTGGTGCTAATTCAGAAAAATAAGATAAAGGTTGAAAAAATTCTTCAGCTTTTTGAAGAAGCGCTCAAAAAACACAACAATGATCGTATTAAAGCCTCAGATGAAATGTTGGCTTTTCTAAAAACAAAGAATACTTTGATTTGCCAGATTATGGAAACGCTTTTTATAAAATACAAAGAAGGGCATCAAAAGAATATGGAAGGGTCGGAGCTCAGAGAATGGATTCACACATCCGTAGAAGCAAAAGCCGCAGTTTTGCTCCCACGGCTTGAAAAGAATCTTGTTGGTTTGGCGGTTATTTCCAATGTTTCCACATTAATGGGTCTCTTCGGTACGGTTATCGGTATGATTGAGTCCTTTCAAGCCATGGCTAAGTCTGCAGGTGGTGTTAAAGCCGATGAAATGGCCGGTGGTATCGCTATTGCTCTGACCGCTACTGCAGGCGGTCTTTGCGTTGCCGTTCCTTCACTGATTCTCTACAACTGGGTAAAAGCATTTGTTGAAAATTACGTTATTTCTATTGAAGAATGTACTGTGGTCGTAACGGACGCATTAGTCGCTTGACCTCTTTTTATTGCGCAGGGCTTTAGCAAGGAAAGCAAAATGGCACTAGGTAAGAAACCGAAAAAGTTGATGCTTGACTTGAACCTGGTTCCTATGATTGATATTACCAGTTTCATTTTATTGGCCATGGCGATCCTTGTTATGACCATGAAAAAAGAGGCTTCACTGGATAATATCCTCAGCTTGCCTCCCATTCTCTATTCAAGCAAACAGGACACCACGGAACTCCAAATCTATATCCTTCCTGCAAAGGTGCTCAAGGGAGGTGCCATTCATCCTGATTCAACAGGGTTGGTGGCCTTTTCTGGAAAAGGAAAACCCCCGGCACAATGTCCTAATTGTGCACTGGTTTTCAGGAATGAGCGTGCTGATTATATTCCCGGAACATTGCTGGATGGGAAACATAAGAGAGTCGAGGTCATCAATTCCATTGTTGAGGAAAGTGACGGGAATGCAAAGGTGAAGTCCAAGGAAATTCCGCCGGCCTATTACTGCTCCCGGTGTGGCTTTGAAATAAGCCCTTATCTGAAATTGGATGAAATTCCGGTGGCTTTAAAGAATAAAAAGAAGGAGGTCGTGGATTTATTTGTTGCCACCGAGAACGCTGTGCGGGATAACATGCAGAAAGCGCATTTGACTCCGGAAGAGATCAAGAAAATTGATGAGGCGATTCCTCTTATGATCAAGGCAGATGATAAGGCTTTTTATGGGCGCATTTTGGAAGTGGTCAATATGGCGAAAGATACTTCATGCGCGATCAAGAAATTCACCTTTGTGACTTTAGCGGAAGCCTCCATGGACGCCCAAAAGAACAAAGATGGGCTGCATAAGCCAGGGGGTACCAAGGAGAAAAAAGAATGAAAATAAAGACGGATGCTGATGCCGATATTAATATTACGGCGATGATTGATTGTTTGATGCAATGTATTATCTTTTTTATGGTTATTATGTCTGCACAATATGTTTATGGTATTGCTATTAAATTTCCTGCTGGCGGAAAGGCCAATAAGGATAACGATGAAAAACAGGAAAAGAACATTTTAGTATACGTGCAGGCGGATTGGATCGAACAAGATCATAAAATAATACAAGATGGTATATTAAAGCTCAACGGAGAGGAAATTGCCATGGCCTCTTCTGAGGATCCTAAAAAATGGGATGAAGAGCGTGAGCGTAGCTATAAATACCTGGAATACAGAATGGACGAATTGGTCAAACAGGGTTACAAGAAGGACGTTTTAATGATTCAGGGCGATATGATCGCCTACCATGGAAAAATTATGAGGGTCATTGACCGCGGAAAGGCGGTTGGAATAAAGGGATTTTCTCTCCTGCCGCCGCCGATGTAATGGGCGAGCTTTTTAACAGGTTTCACGCCACCCGTCGGAATAGAAGACGGTTTTGGCTCTCCATTCTGATTTTTTCATCAACCGTACTATTTTTATTTCTGGTCTTTTTCGTCAAACGTCACGAACAAAAATCTTTATCTTATTCTCAGGTGGAACCGGATTCCTGCGTACGACTCCATGAGGTCAGCGGTGTTTATCGCATACGCTCCGAAAGAAATCGCGGCCGGATTTGGTTTGCAACCGCCCAAGGCCTTTATGAACTGGATACGCTCCGCAATCAGTGGCAGCGTTTTGGTCCGGACCAGGGTCTTGGATCGGATAAAGTGTATGATGTGGCTTTTATCGATGAAATACCCTGGGCCGTGACGCGTCGTGGTTGCAACCGGTATAATGCAAAAAGAGGGCGTTTTGAAATGGTTGCGCCAGGCAGTAAGCTGGATAGGGCGCCTTTAATTCTTATTGAAGAAATGGAGCCGGAAGGTGTTTTCTTTGGAGTGGATGGAGGAGAGCTTTATCGTTTGGCATCCCTGCAAGCCAAGCCGGAAAGGATTCCTATTCCGGATGGCAATGATGATGCTCGTATTACCTGCCTGAAGAAAATAGGGGAGATGCTCTATATCGGGATTGAAAATGGATGGTTATATGCGTATGACCCTCGTAACGGGAGCTTTCATCGATATGTGTTTGGCCGCCCCCTTTCACCGCATGCCTATTTGTGGGATGTTGTCCTTTTTAAGGGAAACTTGTGGGTTGCCACATCCGAAAATGGACTCTACCGACAGGAGCAGACCGGAGAGGATACGCTGAAGCCTGTTAAGGGCTTTCCAGCCAAAGGTGCCTTTGCGTTTGCGTTGGAAGAGGATGGTTTTTGGTGCGGCACGCCTTTCGGATTATGGCGATATCATGCCAGACAGGATGCTTGGATACAATTTGTCCATCCCCGAGAGAAACAGCCCACGGATTTCCAGGTATTGACTCTGTTTAACGAAAAGGACCGTTTGTGGTTCGGTTCACTTGAGAATGGATGCGGTTATTTAAATAAGCGGAATCTGGAGTGGGTTACTGCTTTTCCATCCCTTTCCCGTCCCAATGCGGCCGCCTTAGCTGCGGATGATTCCCTGGTATGGGTAGGTTTCGGCTATCAAGGGGGATTTACCAATGCTTACTCATCCGATGCTTTACAGAAGATAAAGGCCTATGAAGCATCAGATGATATTTTAGAGCAGAGCATTCAGTGTTTTACCTTGTCGAACCACCGGCTTTTTTACGGCGGATATGAAGGATTTGGTTATCTGAATATGGCAACAGGGGAATATGATCATTATTCCGCCAGACGTTTTCCGGAGATAGCGGATATTACCGATATTGCAGTGTCGCCGTCTCAAGGGCTGTACTATCTGGCAGGAGCATTTGGTGTGGTAGCTTATTACGCGGATAAAGATTCGCTGGCTTCTTTCAGTGAGACTCGGCGATATCGAACCACGGCTTTATATGCCGAAGGGGACACCCTCTGGGCGGGTACTCTGAGTCATGGTGTCCTGGTGATCGATCGAAAGAGCGGACAACTGCTGGCTCGTATGGACGGCGTATCGTCCCGTGTTATGGGCTTATTTGGCCGTCCGGATAATCCTGATTTGCTTTTAGCCACCAAGGAAAAGGGCTGTTACCGTTTGCAAAAATCAACTTTAAGAATGGAAAGCGTTGATATCCCCGACAAAGTTCTGCCGGGCGGATGTCAGCAATACGAAAACAACATAATGACAGCAAAAGGGATGGGAAATTTATTTTGGGTTGGAACCCGTTTCCGCGGTGCCGTCGTTTATGATGAAAATATCCGGCAATGGAAAAGAGTGACGTCGCAACAAGGCCTTCTGGGTAACCAGATTAGAGCTTTTGCGCAAAGCGACCGATATATCTGGATTGGAACGTATGGCGGCGTGACAAGATTTCATAAACCGTATCTGTCCCGTTTACTCGATATCGTTTTATAAAAGGAAAAAGAATGATCTATCTGAGACGACTGACAGGAGTTATCATTGCCGTTATGATGCTTGTCCGAAGTGTGCTTGCCCAGGAAGAGCTTGACATGGCTAAAATCAGGAGTCTTCTGGCTCTTGGGGAATACAGTGAAGCCGCCGTGCTATTGGAAGTCGCCGTTAAGAAGGAACCGAGCCGTTATGAATATCAACTTTATCTTGGAAATGCTTATTTTGCCGGTAACAAGTTGGATAAGGCTATTGAACGTTACAAATTGTCTCTTCGTCTGAATAGCGGAGCCAAAGAAGCTGCGATCAACTTGGCAACAGCTTATTCCGCTAAAGGACTTCATGCCGAAGCCATTGAGCAATATCTGACCTTGCTAAAGGATTTCGGAGAAAACCCGGATATCCGGTATAATTTGGCATTGGCCTATCGGTTCTCAGGTGATCTCAAAATGGCGGAGAAAAACATTCAATCGGCCATTGATCAACGGCCAAATGATGCGGAATTCATCAATCTACTGGGTGAATTGCAGGTTGTAACCGGTCGTTTGGACGAAGCGGAAAAGAGTTATATCAAAGCTATTCGAGTGAATCCGGCTGACGGCTTATCACGCGTGAGTTTGGCCAGGTTATATTTTCAGCAGAACGATTACAGACGGGCGGAAGAGGAGGCAAAGATTGCAGCGGTAATGGATTCCCGTTTATCCTCGGTTCATGAGCTTTTGGGTGATATTTATCAAGCCAAAGGTGATAATGATTTGGCCATCTACGAATACAATACCGCTTTTTCACGAAATCCAGGTAATCCGGCTTTATTGATGAATCTGGGCGGCGTCTATGAAGCCCTTAAACGATTTCAGGATGCCAAGAAATATTATCTGATGGCGGTTGAAAAAAAACCTGCTTCTTTGGAATTTCGCCTGAAATTATCAGGTTTGTTGATTAAAATGAGCAGTCTTTTTGAAGCCAGGGATATACTGAAGGAAGCGTTGGACGCCAACGCAAAGAACGTTCAATTGTTGGATATGTTGGGCGCGGTCTATATGCGCCTTCGGAATTTTGAGAAGTCAGAATATTATCTCCAGGAGGCTTTGAAAATCAATCCTGACTTTCAAAAGGCGCGGATGGATCTGGGGCTGCTTATGTTTGAACAAGGAAAGTATAGTTCAGCGGAATCCTTATTGGAAGAGGTCCGAAAGACGGGTTTCGTCTCTTATGAGTTAAATTTGTATTTAGGCAGAATCAATCTGCGGAAGAAGAACAATGATAAAGCGCTCGATTTCTTCAAAGAATTGGTCGACATGGCACCAGACCTTCTGGAAAGCCATCTTTGGGTGGGTCGGGCCAATGAAGCGTTGCTTAAACCCCTGGAAGCTGAATCCGCATTCTTACGAGGTATCAGGGTTGACAGTACTAATCCGGATGCCTATTTTGAAGCGGCGGACTATTATTTTAGAAACCGCATTGTTAACAAATATCCGCAATGCGTTGGGTTTTACCAGAAGACCCTGGATATGGATTCCAAGTATCCAAAGCGGGACTATATTATCGAGAATATTTCTATCATCGAAGGAAAAGTCAAAAGAATAGAGAGAGTTAAGACGGAAAAAGAAATAGATGCTGATAAAAAAGAACAAAAAAGAAAATCCAGCCTATCGCCGACAGACTAACGTATTGATAAATAGCACGATATAAGTTCTCCGACGCTATATTTATTTCTCAAGCCATACTGTTTTTCTGCCGATAACATAATAGGAGTATTACGCACGTCAATGCGTCGTATGACTAAAAAGAAATGACTGGACGGGATTCCAGCCATTTTGTGTAAAGCACCGGTATATGTCTAAGCATCGGCAGCTGGTGTCGAAAACTTTAGGGATTGGGATGGCCAGGGATGGCACTAGAAATTAATCCGGTTCTGTTTTTGAAAGAAATAGAACCCGCAAAAAGTGGTCAGCGAACTTCTACGAAAAGACCTATTCGAAATTCCCATAACGCTGAGGATCGCATTGAATTATCAAAAAATGCTGTTTCTCTCCCGGCTTCTGATTTGACGATTCAGGCTATTAAAGACAAAATTAAAGGTGGGTATTACCAATCAGAGCAAGTCATGGACGATATTTCCGATAAACTGGCCAAACTTTTTGATCGGCTATAATTTTATTATTTTGTCGTTCCGAATGGTGTAACGACCTGCAGGATATTCTTTTTTAGTCAGCAGATATCGGTTTTGAATACTGAAAAAGGTATTCGGGAAAATCCGCTCCTTTACTTCAATAAAAGAACCGGTTATTTTTTCAATCTTGCTTTCAAGTTTTATTCGTCTTTCAGATAATCCGCCGACTTGTTTCTCGAGTCTTTCCAAAGAGGCGGCTGAGGATTCCAAGAGTTTTTTCTGATAATAGGGCAGGCCGCTGTAGGTGTTTTTATGCCGATTTTCCAGGTTGTCAACGGAGGCGCGTATCTGCGCGACCTTGGCGGTTACGGCTGCGATTTCAAGATTCATCTCATCCAAAAGAATCTTAAGTTTGAAATCGATACCAGTGCCCACGCGCGTTTCCTTTTGGCTGTCGTTGCCGATGGTGCCGGCACAAATCCCATGCGTCGCCAAAACCTCTCCTCCGACAATGGATAGGCCGACATAAATCGTTTGTTTACACTTCACGATAGAATCCAGAACGGAAGAGCGGATTTGGACCGATTTTCCGCATTCGATAGAGGCGTTTTGGATATCTGAGGCGGACAATTCACCGTGGACGATGATTCGTCCTTTGGGGCCGCCGAGAATTTTGCCGGCGCATCGGACATCTCCGAATACCAGAAGCGTACTGTCGCCGATGGACCCTCCAACGATGAGATCCCCCTTGACCTGGATATCGAGTTCCGGCAAAATATCTTTTTCTATCTTGAGTGTACCCGGAGATTGAACGGAACATTTTAGGGAACCTTCAACATGTTCCGTAGCCGTGTTTGTTTTTGCGGCAACGACTTCTTTGACTTTCGGATTTATTTGGCTGAGTACAGCCTCAATTCTGGGATCCGCCATATTATTTCAAATACTTGACAAGTTTCAATTCGTTTGTTTTGTCAGGCAGATGATTATAAATGACCGCATCAACGAGTTGCCGAATGATGAAGACGCCCATACCGGAGCGAGGCCGTTTTTTGTGCATTTCCTTCGTATTCTTGATGCTTTTCGCGCTGTTGAAATCATATCGTTTTCCGCGATCTCGGATTGTCAGAACCACCGCACCGCTTTCTTTCTCGAAATCGATACTGAAGTTGTCATGAGCCGGATCCAGCCCCCCATGCTCGATGATGTTCGTGCAGACTTCATTGGCCGCCAGCTCAATTTCTCCCTCTACCACCTCCGGCACGCCGGATTCCAGGCAAAAAGAACTCACCGCCTCGCGGACCGGTGCAAGGCTTTCCAGTGAACAGCGAAACTGTTTAACAGCCATCTATAATCCTTTTTTGAAATCAGTGATCGCACCTGCCTCATCCGGATAAATTTTAAAGATATCTGACAGGCCTACCTTTTGGAAGACATTCAGGATCTTTTGAGGTACTGCGACGAACTTGAGTCCCCCGCGGTTTTCGAGGATTTCATCTTCGATGCTCATGAAGACGCCCATCCCGGAACTGCTGATGAATTTCAGTCCGTCACAATTTACGATGATCTTATAGATACCTTGTTCAAGAAGCTCCTTGAGCTTGTCGGACAAGACTTCTGAGTTATAGGCATCAATGCTGCCATCGAGCAAGAGCAACCGGACATCCTTGTCATCGGGCAGGACGGAATCGAGGATGGTGATTTCGGGCATGGTTCGTTCCTTCGCAAGAGTTTACCGGACTTTGATTAGCACAAGCGTCATATCGTCGCTTTGTTCGGCTCCCCCGGTGAATTCGGAGAGAGCCAATACCAATTTTGTTTTCACGGTTTCAACGTCCGAACCGGCATGTTCCGCAAAAAAAGCGAAAAGACGCTCTTCTCCGAAAAGCTCCCCTTGTTGGTTCATTGCTTCGGTTAGGCCGTCCGTAGTTAAAGCTAAAAAATCGCCGCGCTCAATGACAAGGGTTTCGGAGCCTATCTTTTCTCGGAAAAGTCGGTCGTTCCGAAGGCCTAAGGCCAAGCCGGAAGGCCGGATGGCACGGTAGGGGGGGGTACCGCCTTTGAGATAAAAGAGGGGGTCGTGCCCGGCGCTGGCGAGACGTATTTCGCGAGATTCCAGGTCAATGATCAGATAGAGCATGGTGACGAACATTCCTTTACGGATATTCGTCTGCAGGATATCATTGACACGGCAAAGAGTCTCCACCGGATCTCTGACTTGTTTTGCCACGGAATGAAGGATGGCGCGAGTGATTCCCATGACAAAAGCGCCGGGAATGCTTTTTCCGGAGACATCGGCTACCAAGACCCCTAAATGGGTATCATCCACCCGGATGAAATCATAGTAGTCGCCGCCGATTTCACGTGCGGCTTTATAATAGGCGGCCATATCGAGTATTGGGGTTCGGGGTACCTCATTCGGCAGGAGTGTGGATTGGATGTTTCGTGCCAGGAGCATTTCATGTTCGAGCTGGCGCTTCAGGATAAGCTGGTCCTGTGCGTCCGCGAGATCGCGGGTCATATTGTTCAAGATTTCGGCCAACTTTCCTATTTCGTTCCGGCTGGACAGTTTGAAACGGTAGGTCAGATCCCCCTGGCCGATGATTTCCGCTCCCTTGGCCAGTTGGGCGATGGGGCGGGTGATGATGCGGACCCAGATAACCGCTGCCAGGATACCGGCGAATAGTGCAGAGAGAAGAATGAAGACGATACGTTGGGCTGCTTTCCCTACAACGCGATCGATGGAGGCAGAGGAAAGACCCAGGCGGGCCACACCGATCTTCCGATTTTTGACCTTTTCAAAGATGGGATGGGAGAACTCCAGTATTTCCTGCCCGTTGAATGACGTCCGATGCATGGCCGGAAAGTCAAGTCTGAGGGTAAAGCGGGTCAGGGAGTCGGATAATAAAACGCCCATCTTACGGTTGTCGTTATGGGCGATGATTTGTCCGTCCGGGCCGGTTACAAAGATGTATTGGATATCCTTTTCATAGTCATTACGGATGATGCCGTCGATCAATTCGAAAATAGATAATTCATCCTCCAACAGGATTCCTTCGCGGGAACCTTCGGCTAAATTGCCGGCAAGCAGACTGCCGATGGTCATCCGTTCTCGGGTCAGCATGTTTTTTTCCTCTTTCAACGTGAAGTAGCCGATGATAGCCACGAGCATGACGGCAAAAAACATGATAAAAATACTGAACTGCAATTTAATGGAAGTCTTCTGAATCAACAGGATACGGTCAAATTCAATACGGCTCGACAGCGGGTCATTTTTTTTCATACATTACCCTTTTTCGATAAGGATACGAAGTCGTGGGCCGTCAAAGGAATAGGAAATCGTTCCTTTTTTGCGCATGTCCAGTTCCAGGATGAAGAGCGCATTGCCCCGACCGTCGATGTCCGGCAAGTAACACGGCGTCAGAGTTTTAACGAACCGGAGGTTTGTTTCGGTCTTTTCCAGGCAGGGTGGCGCTCCTTGGCCGGTCATTTCAATGGAAACGGATTTCTTTTCCGAGTGAACCAGAATGTTTTGTACTGCGTCCGACAGAAGCAGGGTCCATTCTTCGACATTGTCCCCCTGGCGACAGCTGATTTTTTTCAGCCCCGACCGGGTTTGGCCCTCCATCGCAGATAAATCCATTTCATAAACAGAGCGAAAGCCAACCGGTTGCAGGCGGACCACCAGGCATCGACCCACCGGAAAGGTGGTGATTTCCATGTCCGGTCGAATGGGGGCACGGAAAAGGGTCATGGGCATGGAAAGCGAATTCTCTTTTTTTAATGAGGAGCCGGTGTTTGCCGCGTCGATTTTTATTCTGCAGGTTGGAGAAAGATGGGTGGCGTATAGGTCCACGCTCAGACTGTCTTCCCGAATAAGGGAAATAAAGGTATCCGGCAAAGTATCGAATAGAAAGAAATATCGGGTTTCCACGCCGACCGACCGTTGATAGACGTTTTCCAAAAGGCTTTCGCCGTGGGTCAGGGTCAGCAGAAAACAGATTAGAAGACTTGGAAAAGCGGGTTTCATGTTTCTTATGGTTTTACCCGTAACGGGAAAAGGTGACGATAGGGTTCTCCCAACTCTTTAATACCGGAGAAATCAAGTTTTCGGCAGAGGGCAAGAGCCTTTTCTGCGGTTTTGTTATCAGTATCAGACTTGACAATGGAAGATTGGATGACCTTCCCATTGGGATGGATGGTGATGGACAGAAGAATGATTTTGGAAACGGTTCCGCGACAGCCGTTATCGTGCAGAAAATCGGACAGGCCATCGGACAATACACGGTTGATGGTGTTTTTAATGCGCCATTCCCGGCCGACGTTTGAATCGTCGAGGGTCTCCCGCTGCCGAAGCATTTCCTCGGCTCGTTTCCGCTGTTCCCATGCATTTTTATCCTGCGCCAGCCGGCTGATTTCCTCGTCCAGTGCCTTACGTTCCATTTCCAAGACGGCTCGTTCCTTTTCAATTTGCTCCAATTGGATGTTGCGCGCACTCTGTCCTGACAGGATCAGCGGAAAAAACACGATAAGTCCGGCGAGGAAGCGGGAGGTGTTAACTATGCGTGTTGTCATCTTGTCTTTTCCTCCGGTCCGGGAGCGATAAAGAGTTCTACCGGCATGGGAACAATCAAGCGCGTTCCGGCCGGCAGGTTGTCTCCGGGTGTCAGGCGGTTGTATTGGGCCAGGAGAAGCGCCTTCTCTGCGTCTCCGTAGAAGCGAAGCGCGATATCCGTCAGTTGCTCACCCGGACGGGTAAGGTAGATAAGACGGGACGGAGGTTCGTTTTGTGCGGCTGAATCCGCCAATACCTCAGCCATGGCTTGGGTATTGATCTTACCCTTTTGCGCCAAGGTTTGCTTTAGTCGACGGAGTTTCTGATCCTGATGCTCCTTGTCTGTTTCAAGGCGTCGAATTTCGCGCTTAAGTGTGACTATTTCATTTACCATCACAGCAGACGGGCCGTTCCCGGTCTTCCGTTTCAGGCTGTCCAATTCTTGATTAAGTCCAACAATCTGCTCCCGAAGTATCATGATTGCTTTATCCGATTCTCCGAAGCGTGCGGTCAGAGTCAATGGCAATACCGTTATATTGCCCGCTTTATCCCGTGCCGTCAGATTAAACGTATTGGGACCATTGCTCAGAGTGAGGCGGAGTGAATAGGTATAACGTTTGAGATCAAGGGAGGCTTGGAATGCACCGGGTTCCGCGGTCACGGATTCGATATGATCCTCGATGAAGCGTCCTTCAAGGAGGTAATAGCGTTCCCGGATGAGTTCCGGAACGGTTGGCGGTACGAAAACGGGCGGGGTGAGATCCCGAACCACGGTGAAAGTGATTTGGCCGACGTTGCCGCAGGAATCGATGGCGGATAGAACAAAATCATTCAGACCGTTCAACAGCCGTCGTGTGATATGGAAAGTGCGTGCGATGGAGTCAATGTGAAAACTTTCCCCACCGGGCATCAGAGTCGCGTCATGAACCGCGGCATCGTCCACCGTGCCCTGAATGGCCACCAGAGAATCGGGCGTAAAGAGGGGGAGGTCTTTCATGACAAAGGCCGGTCCTTTGGTATCGAGTGTTACGGAGAGTTTCATGGAAGAGACGGTACCTGATGCGTCCTCGGCCTTGAGAATGAAGAGATTGTCGCCTTCATGGCCGAGGGAAAGCTCGCCCTGGAAGGCAAGCGTCAGCGTATCGAATTGGAAAAGGGCGGGGGCCGGATAACAGGCTAAGGTGCGTACCGGGAGAGAGGAACGGAGTGTGCCCGAGAAAGGAAGGAGTTTACGGTTGGTTTTCCCCGGCAGAGTGGCCATGTCAAAGAGTACGCTCTTACGATTGAAGAAAATGGTACGGCGTGCTTCCATCGTGCGGCCGTTTAGATCGGTGATGACCGCTTTGACCAAGTTATGGCCCTCTTCCAAGGTGACTGTTCCGACGAAACGACGGGCGTTTTGATCGAGCATGGCTTCGGACCCATTCGGATAAAGCAGAATTTTGGAGACATTCTTTTCTGAAAAACCTCCCTTGACAGCCAAATCCGCACGGCTGGTATAAAGCGGAAGCTCGTCCAGCGTCAGTTCGGGATCAAAGGTATCCGTGTTTAGCGGGAACAGACAGTTGTTGGAGAATCCCTTGTCCTGCGTGGCCGAGAGTTGTACCACATAATTGCCATCCAGAATATCCTTGAGATCCCATACCGCCAGCAGACCGTCCAGGGTATGGGTGGTGGTAACGGTAAAACCGGTGTTCAGTTCAACGGCCGGGAAGAGCGCATTGTGATAACGCCATTGGCAGCTGATTTTTTTGTTTCCGGCAAAGAGGGTGCCGTAAAGTCGGATTTTCTTATCCACGTATTCGGTTCGGTCGATTCGGACTTCCGGTGTTTTTTTGTCCAACAGACATAACCCTTTTCCATCAGTGGCCAGAATCAGCTTGTCTCCGAAGATCGCACAATCGTTGATAAATTCATCCGGAACGCCGTCGTTTTTATTGAGAGACATGATTTTGCCGTCGGACAGATCAAGCCGGGAAAGTCCGCCCATACCGGCCATCCAGAGGTAGCGGCCGTCCAGGGCGGCGGTCAGGATGAGGTTGTCGTGCAATCCGTTGCTCTGGAGGTAGGATTTGAAGTCATCCTGTTTTTGATTGTATACCGTAAGGCCGTAGGGCGTGCAGAAGAAGATGTTGCCGTATCCCCGGATGATGCGGTTGATGGTATTACTGGAGAGCCCGTCATACCGGTTGAAGTGGACGAAGGAATTGCGCTGTGTCAAGAACAGTGAGAGGCCGTTCTCAGCGCTGCCGAACCAGACGGAGTCTGCGGTAGGTAAGATGGCGTTGATGTTGTCGCTGATGAGACCGCTGTTGCGGCTGAGGCGTTTCCAGGTGCCGGTGCGTCGATTGTAACAGAAGGCGCCTTGGATATCGGTGCCGAACCAGACTTCATCGCCGAACGATGCCACGCACTTGCTCCGGCTCGTGATACCGCTGACCGAAGAGGGGACGGTGTCCGCGGCTCCGGTGCGGATATTGACTGCACCGATACCGCCGGAGGCTGCAATCCACAGTGAATCGCCGGCAAAACAAAGATCATATAGAATGCCCTTAGGCAGCATGGAAGGCTCCAGGATGCCTGAATAATCACGCAATAGGTTCATGAAGCAGACACCGCGAGCGGTGGCGGCGAAGAGCAAGCTATCCTTCACGGCCACGCTTTTAACACGGTCGGAGAGCAACCCCTTTTCCGGAGAACGGATGGTGGTAAAGTCCCATTTTTCCAAAGCGGTGGCTGAACCGACTAAGAATAGAACGGATAATAATAGATTTGAAATGAGTTGTTTCATATCCGTTCTATCTTCTCCAGTTTTTTACTGACATTGTCGATGTATTTCTGTGCTTTGTCATGGTCCGGTTGAAGGGCAATGATCTTGCGCCAGCATTCAATTGCCTTTTTATAGTCCCCATTGCGGTAGAGCGTAATCCCCCGGTGGAAAAGATTCTCGATCTCCTTTTCAGAAACCGGAATCTGCTGATCCTCTTCACGGAGTCGTTCCTTGCGTACTGCCTTGACACCCTTGCGGATCGTTTCATTATCCGGATCAAGAGATAAGGCGCTATCAAGCAATTGCCCTGCCTCCTTGTATTTTTTTTCCTTGAAAAGACCGACCGCTTCACGATTTATCTCCAGGGCCGTGTTGCGCTGGTTCTCTTCGGTTTTCTGTCGTTCCGTATCTTTGAGAAGCGCTTCGGTTTCTACGATATATTTTTTAACGGCTTCATTCTGCGGATTGTCGGCCAGCACGCTCCGCCATGTTTTCAGGGCACTATGGTAGAGGCCGCGGTTGAAATCGGTTAGCCCCTTATTGAAAGCTTCGACTGAGGCTTTCCGTTTTTCCTTTGCCCGGACCCCTTCTTCTGCGGTCCGAAGTTTGTCTGCCAGACCCGGAAAATCCGGCTGCTGCTTTTCGATGGTTCGGAAAGAGCCGAGTGCTTCGTCCATCCGCCCTTTTTCCAGGGAGTGGACCCCTTCCTGAAACAGAGTGTCCAGGAGTGACCGTTCCTCCTGTTCTTTTAATTTATTCTGAAGGCGGGTCAGATAGTCCCGAACAGCTGCCTCATTCCATTTCCAGGCGGCCAGAGTGTTGAACTCGGTGCGGGCAGCCTGGAGATCCCCGTCATCAAACGCCTTTTTCGCCTTATCGAACCGTTTTTGCAGGCTTTTCCGGCTTTTTTTCTCGACTTCGGCCAGCCCCTCGGCCAGTATTTTGGTGTCCGGAAATTCCGTTAAGGCTTCCTGATAAAGTCGGTAAGCCTCTTCGGCCCGATCCGCTTTCATGCTGTTTTCCGCTTGGGCGATGATTTGTCTAATGCGCTCTTCTTGTCTTCGTGCGACTAAATCAATCTGCCGTTGCAGGCGGTTGTTTCCGGGACAGTGGGAGAGGCCGTTCTCCCATTCTATAAGGGCCTGTTGCGTATCGCCGTTTCGGAAATAATAGAGGCCCTGTTCCAGGAAATTCAGGGCAATGGCATCCAGTTTGCCTTCCGCTTCCTGGATATATTGAAAGGCTTTTTTATAATCCGGAGCTTCGCTGATGAGATTCCGCCAAATCCGCACGGCTTCTGCGTATTCTCCATTGACGTAGGCTTCCAGACCTGACTGAAAGACGAGTTCGTTTCGAAGGTTCCGTTTTTCCCCGGCTTGTTCGATCATTTTATCCGGATCGGAACGGTTGTCAATGGCGTTTTTGGCTTTATTCAGATACTCGAAAGCGTTTTTATGGAGCGGATCGATTTCCATGACCTGGCGGAACAGGTCCGCGGCTTTCGAATAGTCGCCGTTCAGATATTCCTGGAGGGCCTGTTTGTATAATAGCAGCCCTTTTTGATAAGCCGGGGAGGAGAGATCGATCGCTCCCTTCAGGGTTTTAGCGGAGTCTTCTTTGGCGGCTGCGGTCTTTGGCCGAACGGGCGCTGTTGGGATCGTGTCTTTGCTCTCCGGGAGGTTGAGCAGAATATTCAGATCCGTACGCGAGGAGGCCCTCTCTGCAGAAAAGACACAAGATACCGATAGTGGCAGCAGAAACAAGAAGATAGGGAGGCGTTTTTTCATGTCATTTTGATAATCAGAATATTCTTTAAGATAAAATATTATAGAGAGGAAGGCAATTATGTCAACAGGGAAATGCCTGCAGACCGGGCTACCTGAAAAGGTAATTTGCAAAGGAATAACTGGTTGAAGGGGTAGGCTGTGATTAGTTATCTTCACAGTAAAGAAGGTAAAACCGCAGGTTACCCCATAAAATAAAGGAGGGATCATGACGATCGTCCAAAGGCAATACATTCTTTTAACTATCCTTTTTGTTGCAACCTCGCTATTTTCGGAATCGAACAAGGTCGGCAAAGTATCCTTTTTTATGGGAAACGCCAAGATCAAAACGATTTTAGCCGAAAAATGGAAGCCCATCAAGATGAACCTGCCTATTTCAGCCGGTGACCGGATTCAAACCGTTAAGGCCGAAGTCGTGGAGATTACCCTGTCGGACGGCAGCGTGCTTCGTGTGGCCGAGGAATCTGATGTGGCTATTCTTTCCCCAAACGCCAAGGCCGTTTCTGCGGATG
>Ga0156536_1051_pt1 | contig 79049 bp, 68 predicted proteins | sample RifOxyB2_FD_111931 | JGI IMG/M metagenome (GOLD analysis project Ga0156536, IMG submission 111931) | Elusimicrobia bacterium RIFOXYB2_FULL_49_7 | reverse complement strand
TTCATATTCACGATGGTTGATTCCGTGCAGAAAAGCAGCGTTTCATCGGTCCAGCGATTCTCATTAATGAAATACTTCCGGCAATAGATGGAATCCGCACGGGTCCGTAAATACCACAATCGCTCCCCGACCAGGGTCAAACGAGGAAAGGTCGAAGCACTACCTACTGTTTGCGATATGATTGAATCCTTTGAAATTTTAATGACCATACCGCCGACCAGAGCGACAAAGACAACGCTATCCTTATAAGAAACAGTGGAAGTTACATTTTTATCGTAACCCACCGCCCATACCCGAGTCAGGTTTGTCCAGGTTTGACCATCGCCTATGGTATAATAAAGAGTGGTAGGATTATAAACCAAACATAAAACCTTTCCCTGGTAGGGGACTAAAGAAGCAGGATTAGCACGATCTTCCGCAACAACAGCATCACTTTTCCCAGGTTCAAAGATACCGGATATTTTTTTCTTTGGATATTGCCAACGCATACCGCCGTCATCCGAATAGGAAGCATAAAGTGACCAACTCCCTTTCAACGGATTAAGATGATTACTCAACATGGAACACCACATCCGACCCGAGGGCAATACCGTAAAACAAATATTACCCATACACCCGCGCGGCGCATCGGATGCAATGATGTTGTTGGGATAGGCAGGAGCCACACTATAAGTAAAATGGGGATAGACTTCCCAATTAGCTTGCCCTGGTTGCAAACGGAAAAAATAATTAAACATATTAAAACCGCTGCCCGGCGCATAATCACCGCACCAACCCATGGGCAAGAAATAACCGTAGCCGCGCAGCAAATTATCCGATTCGGCCGTGGCTTGTACGGTGCCCCCGTTTTCCCATAGAGTTGAGAACTGTAAAGCATAACCGCCGGCGGTTGCATCCGATTTCCATGTTGTTCCTGCATCCAGACTGGCAATCCAACCGGGGCAGCAATGGCTTCCTCCGGGATTGCTGTTCGGTTCCGGCGGTGAAGCCCAATAGCGGTAATTGTCAAGACGATCGATCACGGCATATCGTTCATTATCACATGACACGATACCATGTACTAACGCACCGGCCCGATAATTATTGGTGCTTTGATTGGTCACCAATAATGGCAAGGATGGCGTAATCGGGCCTGTGGATCGATTTAAAACCACAGGTGTTGGCGGCGGTGCGGCAGGTGGCTGGTAATAGGTGGTCAACAGATAGGGAGAAAAAACTTGTTCATGCGGATAAATCACCGGCAAAACAGGGACTGTTTCCCGGGTGGCCAGCCGTATATTATCAATGAAGATGGCGGTCGGACCTTTCACGTCTCTCAACATAATCATTAAATTCTTTACGTCCGTCATATCTTCATCGTCAACCCAAGCCATTTTTTTAATGGGAACACAAAGCGTGTAATAGCGTCCGGAATCCACTTCAAAAAGAACCGTATTAGAAGGCCGGTATTTTCCTTCGAAACTTACCCAAAAATAGGCTTTAGCTGCCATACTTTTTACGTCGAAATACAGATAGTCATAAGCAGACCAATCCTGCACTTCTGCCGGTAGCTTATCAATCACTCTGAAAAGACCAAATAAATTACAAAAATATTTTACTTTATTATCAATAGGACCATTGTACTCCCAAAAACCCAAACGTGTTGAATCCAAAAGACGATTCGCACTGATATAAGACCAATCCTGATAAAAACCTGCGTAAAAACGGATTAATTTATTGGTTGGGGGATTACTGGCAAATATTTCATGGCATAGAGCCCATTCTCCCTGCGTCGCTTGTGTTGCATCATGCCGTACAATAAAACTGACATCCGGTGGACCCACATACCCAATCTCATTCGTGTCTCCTTTTCCCGCAGCAATGCTGATGGGCCAGGTGGACAATTCGGCCTGCTCAAAACCGCACAGCAAAGTTTCCGTTGTCCAACCGGACACAACGAAAAACAATGCCATCAGTAGTGCTGTCGTGTCATAGGCTGGCTTTATCCGATAATTATGCATCTTTTTTTCTCCCTTGTTTTTTATATAGAAGATCTTTCCATGCATTCCTTTATTTCACAATAATGATTTTTCTGGACAAATTCAGGCCTGTCGCTTTGATTCTGGCCACATAAAGGCCTGCCGCCAAATGACGGGCATCCCATTTCACCTGATGCGCACCTGAGACCTGCTTGCCTTCCAACAGCGACTCCACCAACCGACCGCAGCGATCATACACTTTGAACGATACTGCACCTGCCTTAGGCACCTGATACTGAAAAACCGTTTGCCCGCAGAAAGGATTGGGGCTCACCTCCAGGAAGGGAGCGCGTTGAACATTCGCCTGCTGCTTATTCGCAGAGGTTCCGGCAATCGGAATGCGTTGGAATTTAATCCATTTGGTTGTTGACCCCGTAAAAGCCCAAGCCACGGGAAAGAAGTTCTCCGGCGCGGATTGGGTGGAGGTCAAATAGCAGCTCACATCTTCTGTGGCAAGCGTATGCGCTTCGCTCCAGACCCCATCCGGAAGTTCTTTGGTGCAATAACGGATGAGATACTGTACCCCGCTCTGCTCTTTCCATACATTCATCAGCAGATTTCCACTGAGTGACAGGATATGACCAGTGCATAATGCGGGGGTAATGTCAACCGGGGTATGAGTACCGTCAAACTGGTAAATCTTTTGGCCATTAGCAAAATAAATATTACCGGTGGCCTCATGATAAACCGCTCCGGACGGACGGCTGGTCATACTGCTTAACAAAGTTGTTGGTGCGGTCCAGCGTGTACCATCGGAATGAGACCATTTAATCGTGTTGCTATTGGCGTCCTGCCAGAAACAGGCCACTTCATCCCCATAGGGAACCAGCATCGGAAAAAAGGAGCTGAAATTCAAAGAAGTGGTAATGGTACCCAAAGAAGCCGTCTTGCCTTCATATTCCCATGCATCGGAATTATCCACCCACCATTCCGCGCCGGTCAGGTTGCCATGACGGGTGCCGTAACTCCGCAATGCCTCGGCATCCATTAAGCCGGAAGCATTCGGCCAACGCCAGGTTTCCCCTTCATCATCCGAATACCAACCCCGCATCCATATCCCTCTATAGCGTGTTTCATGGGCGGACAACATCCAAATCCGGCCGTTCGGTAATCGGATGCCGTTCACTTTCCATTCTGCACAATGCCAGGAATTCGGCGTAATCATTTTATAGGGTGTAATCTGCCAACCGGTACCGTTAAACTGGAGACGACGGAAATACATGGCAGAGGAAACACCACCGCCACCGCATCTTTCCGTGTAAAAACCCAATAAATCATCCCCGGCTCCGGTAAACATATTGCCGGGCGCATTGTAGCTGTGCATCATACCCGCACTGGTCCAACTCTCCCCGCCATTCACACTCATCAGGGCATTCCCGAAAATCGTGGTGCCCATGATGATATGATCATTATCCACCGCACTGATGGCATAAGGCATCCCGGAAAACTGCGCATAGGATATATTGGCCGAACTCCGGTCAATGACCGAAGGCTCTCCCAGCGTTAAAGGCTCCGTGTTTCTTGCACCTGTATATTTATTCGTCCAGACCGGACTCTGAGGCGGAAGCTCCTGGACCGTCTGGAAGGCAGTGGTGTCACGAAGAACGGTCAGGGAGGTCCCCTCATCCACTCCCGCCTTCAATAATCGCAAATTATCCACTATCACATGTTGCGCACGGCTATGATAAAAATGGGGAACATTCACAGATAAGTTCGCCATCCGGCTTAAGTTCAGCAGACGCCCTTTTAAGGTATCAACCCCCCAGTAAGTTGTCCCGGCACCGGAAAGAGGCACCTGAATTTCCTTGGACGCATCCGCTAAATTGAATTCCAGCGTCACCCATTCATTCATGGGTACCACATACCGCCGTATGATAAATGGAGAGGTCAGTTCGTCTTGAAGGGAAAGCCAAACCACGCACGAATCCAAGGTACTCTTGATATCAATGCGCATCCGATCATAACCCGACCAATCTGCACCCAGCCAGTTCTCTAAAAAACCGAAGGTATAAAATATCTTACCATAGAGATAAATAAGAGGATTATCCGGAACCGCCGGTGACGTTAAATACCAACTCACCGCATCACTGGAAATGTCTCGCCCTACAGCCCAGTCCCCTTCGGTTGCATCCCCTTGAAACAGGGTGCCATAACTCCCACCCATGGCACTTGTCCCCTCACTGATGGCTGTACCGCTCCAGCCGGTCCACGTCTGCATGTCATCATATTCAAAACCCGCCAACAGTTTGACATCCTGAGAGAATAGAACGCTGACCAGGAAAAGAGAGGTGGCCAAAAACAGACGCCAACCTTTATTACGTCTCTGATGCTGTTGATGATTCATGCCGTTCCTCCTTAAAATTGAGATTTCCTCTAACTTCATTATCGACAATGCAATATCACCTATGTAATAATATGCAATATCTGTACCAAAATCAAATAAAAAATTCTAAATGTTAGAATGTATTAATTCTCAACATATTAACATAAAATTGTATTATATTTACTCAAACTCTTTATTAATATTGCAAGATATTTAATAGGTTAGTGTTAGAATTATGATAGACTCGGAATTGTTTTCTGTTTTTAAATAAAACTATCATCATGCAAAAAGAAGACGTCTTTCTTAAAGAGCTTGAACCTCGAATTCCGGTGATAAGGGATTTCATCAGAAAAAGCTGGGATATCTTTGTTCGCTTGGATGCAGATGGAATTATTTGTGATATCGGCGGCCAGGAAAACGTTGAAGATTTTAACCAAAATCTTATTCTTAACAAAAAAATTGATACGCTTTATTTCCTGCCTCCTGATCGTCATCTGCATGAATTGGCACTTGATTTGTCGGAAACAAAAGACATTACCATCGATTCACTTATTCGTTCGGATAATGCTTTTCACTCTAAGAATATGTTTGAGCACACGGAACAAGGTTATGGTTTTTACTCTCATATTCCTGCCTCCACGCTTCATTTAAGAAATCTATCGGGCTTCGGTCTTTTCGGCATCATCCGTTTCAGGGCTTTGGCCCAGACGGTAAGTCTGGTAGGGCGAAATCCGTTTGCCATGGTCGATACAAAAGGGCTTCTTTGCGGGTTTAATACCAAATTTCTCTCCTACTTTCCGTCCGCCTTTTCTTCTCCGGATAAAATTCTTGGTACGCCTATTGAGAAATGGATAAGCCCCAACCCTCTCTCGTTTATTAGTAATACCGGGATAAAGGCCAACGATGTCCGACGCCTGCCGTGGCATCTTCTCTTTTCTCCTGCACCCACGGGTCTTCAAAATAATTATGCCGGCCTTCTTCCTGATTCAACCCATCTCTCCCCTGACTCTACCGGCATTGTCTGGACAACCGACGCAACAAGCGATAGAGGACTCCTGGAATTGGTACCTCATATCGACACCATCCAATTCGATTATCGATTCGTCCTTGAACTTGACGTCGAAAAAGGAGCCCCCCCGAGCATGATCCTTAACGGCGATTCCGCAGAGGATTACCTTTTTCCGGATTATCAAGGTTATCTTATTGGTCCCGACGCATTAAATCATCGATTTAAATTCAAAAAGCAGGGGGAAACAGCCCACGAATTAGCATTCGACAACACATTCCTGCCGGGTCCTTATCGCTTGGAAATCATTAAAAGAGGCTCCTCTTTTTTCTTTTTTCTGAACGACCATCTGGAAATCACCTTTCGTGACACAGACCCCATTGAAAAGAAAGTGGGAATACAATACCTCCATGTACAGCAAAAAAGCGTCATCCGAATAAAAAACATATGCGGGTATCGCCTGACACGGGAAAGCGAAACCGCCTTCCCGGAGGTTTCTTTTTTAAATGATACCCAGAACTTTTTTCAGTTTCATCCCTTGTTGGATCATCGAGTCACCTATGCCAACGGTAAATTTCATTATACGCTCCAATTTTTCGACGTCTCTCCTCTCCGCCAGAACATTCTGACCCTGGAAAAACAGCGCGCTCAAATCATTCAGGATCGGGATCACTTAAAATCCCTGCTGAAAAAGGAACGTCCCTCCTTTCCTTTAATCATCGGTAATTCAGCCATTATGCAGCAGCTCAAGGAAAAAGCCTTGATCGCGGCCCATTCATCCGCATCGATTCTGCTCCAGGGAGAGACCGGGACCGGAAAAGGATTGATGGCCGGATTTATTCATGAACACAGTCCGTTTCAGAACGGTCTCTTCGTCAAAGTAGACTGTGCCGAACTGCCCGAAAGCCTTCTGGAAAGCGAGCTCTTTGGACACGAAAAAGGGGCCTTTACCGGCGCGATTCAGTCGCGGGCGGGCAAATTGGAAACCGCCCACGGCGGCACGCTTTTTTTAGACGAGATTGGGAATCTTTCTCTTGATATTCAAGTGAAATTGCTTCATTTCCTTCAGGATTTTACGTTGACTCGCCTGGGCAGCAACCAGGAAATCAAGATCGACACACGGATTGTCGCTGCCTCCAACCGTGATTTAAAGGAGCTGGTAGAGACAGGTCTCTTCCGCGCGGATCTCTTCTATCGGCTGGATGCGGTCTCCCTGCATTTGCCGCCGCTGCGTAACCGGAAAGAGGACATTCCGGATCTGTGTATTTACCTTCTCAAACATTACAATAAAAAATTCAACCGTTCCATCCAAAGATTGACTCCCGCCGCCTTTCAGCGGTTGATGGAACATGATTGGCCGGGTAACATCCGTGAACTGGAAAACGTGATTCAGAAAGCAATGTTGTATTCGGTTAAGGATGTCATTCCACCGGAAAATTTCGACATTGAGGTACCAAACAAGGGAGACCGCAAAAAAACCGGTAATCTCAAGGTCCCGCTTCATAATCCCCGTGCGTTGCGGCGGGAACATTGCATCGAACTGTTGGAAAAAAACAATGGCATTATTCGCTGGGCCGCGCGCGAAGCAAAAATATCCGAAGCCACTTTTTATCGGAAAATGAAGAAATTCAAGATTTCAGCGACTCGCTGACCTTGTTCTCGGCTTGGCAAATTCGTCATAAAAAAAGGGCCGTATTTTCATACGAGCCCTTTTTATGTGCGCCCGGTTGGATTCGAACCAACGGCTCTTTCCTTAAAAAGGAAATACTCTACCAGCTGAGTTACGGGCGCTGATAATTTCCGAGACGCATTAAGATAAAAAACAATCGCTTTGGTTTTCAAATAAAAAGCAAATCAACGTATATTCGCTGTTTTTCAGACCGAATAGAGATCACCAAGATTATTTTCTAAGTAAGCATAGATCTCATCCACGGCGGGCAGGTTTGCGCACCGTTCCATAGGAAGCGAAAGGCGATCGAACAGAGGAGCCAGGAAATCCCAGTTGGCCTCTTCGTGCAAACGGAGAAAGGCGGGACGGCCCTCGCTTTTTTCCATGAGAGAAAGAAAACGTTCGGCCAGCGCCTGTTCATAACCGAGGTTGGCAAGAACTTCCTGCCCTGCACAGCGACCGTCTTGCGGATCCGCCGCAATCAGCAGATTCGGAAAATAAGGGCGTGCTTCCGGAGAATCCTGGAAGGGATTTGGCAGAGTGAGAAGGTCCATTTCCCAGCCCGTTTTCAGGAAAGGCATAAGATTGATACGTCGTACTCTCGACTCTTCCAACCGGAGGGAAACCTCCTTTGGTACGGAGAGGGTATCCGGTTCTCGCCACTCTTCACGGAAGAAAAGACCGTTTTCTCTTTTTTCCGGAATCAGACAGAGATATTTTTCAACGCCCGGCGGCATCCGGATATCATCCGGCGATTGCCGATGACGGGAGGAAAAAGCACAGGTTTGTTCCAAAGCAAGGGTGAGAAAACGCGCCTCCGGCAGGGTCAAGAACCAGGGAAAATAGGTGGGCCGAAAACTGCGAAACAAGGGCCACTGACCCGCACCCTTGAATTTAAGTCCCACCGCATTGAGGAGGTCCATATCCTCACGGGACAGGGTACGTTTATTTTCAAAACTCAGACGTAGGGATTTCCAATCAAGAATGGAATCTTCGGGTGAGATCTCAGGCGGTGCTTCCATCCTATCTAAAAAAACCTCCAACCCATCCGTCCCCAACAGCACATCAAGGCCGTAAAGATCCCGGGCATGGCCCATGATGGAGCAATACCCCACAATACCGCTTTTAGGGTCTTGGATGCCGAAAAGGTGGCGGTCCGTCATCCATTCCCAAGGACGGAGGGCCTTGAAATCGTCGACTGCTTTAAACAACCCTTGCCAAACGGGCAAAGCTTCGGGGGGTATGGATACGGCTTTCATAAAGGAATGATAAAATACCTCTCTGCGGCCGGAAAAGGCAAAGACCTCGGTAGGGCCGGAAAGAAAGGGAATCGTTCTATTTTCAAATGGAAATAGTTATTTTTCCACCATGGCCCTTTATCCTCTACGCGAAACTCTGAAGAAGGAACTGAAAAAGGGGGTGGATGTCCTGGTTATCGGCGGCGGCATCAACGGAGCGGGCATTGTCCGCGACAGTGCCCTGCGGGGACTTCGGGTCGGACTGGTGGAGAAAAACGATTTTGCTTCCGGGACCAGCTCCCGCAGCAGCAAACTCATCCACGGCGGATTGCGCTATCTTGAACATCTCGATTTTCCTCTGGTATACGAATCCGGCCGGGAACGGGCGCTTCTGACCGCGCTTCATCCTCAACTTGTCAAGAATACCCCTTTCTTGTTTCCGGTTTATCGTACCGATCGGTTTAACATTCATTTTATGGACCTGGGACTCTGGCTCTATGACGCGCTGGCCCTGTTCCGCAATCATGGTCTTCACCGGAAACTCCGGGTTCCAGAAACTTTGAAGCGAGAGCCTGCGTTGAACACCGACGGATTAACCGGCGCCTTAATGTACAATGACTGCCGTGTTAATGATGCGGAACTGGTGAGGCAAAATGTGGTCTCCGGCCTGTGCCATGGCGCCTATCCCGTCAATTATATGGAGGCGCTTTCCCTGACTCCTCGGAACGGACGCATCGATTCCGTCCGGGTATGCGATCGATTGACAGGAGAGGAATTCGACATTCCCTGCCGCGCGCTTGTCTGCGCGGGCGGGCCGTGGTCCAATGCGCTTTATGAAAGATTGGAAGGGAAAAAACGGTCTCTGCTCCGCCTGACGAAAGGAATCCATTTGGTGGTGCCCAACGCCAAGCTGCCGGTGCAGGATGCGGTCGTGGTTAATTCCAATGAGGATAAGCGTATTATCTTCATCATTCCCTGGGACGGTTGGACCTTGGTGGGAACAACGGACACGGATTATCATGAAGACCTGGATTCGGTTCTGGCAGATAAGGAGGACGTACGCTCCCTTCTGGCTTTAGTCAACCGGCTGTTTCCAGGTTACCATTTAAAAACATCGGATGCGGTAAGCGTCTTTGCCGGGCTGAGACCCCTGGTATTATCAGGCGGTAGTGCCAGTACGGTATCGCGTCAGGATAAAATATTTCAGGGTCCTTCAGGGGCTTATTACATCGGCGGCGGTAAGTTGACAACCTACCGCAATATGGCGGAAAAAATGGTGGATCGTTTGCTGCACGGCCCACTCAAGGATTTGAAAATACAGGTCCGGCCTTGTGTCACTCGCCGGACACCGTTTGTCGAGACCCCTCTTTCCGGTAACGTTTCCATGGACGCGCTGAACGTACATCTGAACACTCGATACGGCACTCAAGCAGCTAAAATACATAATATGATACAAAATGACGCATTGCTTGCCCGGCCCGCGGTTCCTGGTCTGCCCTTTATTCTTGCGGAAATTGTCTATGCAGCCCGTTACGAATTGCTTGCGAACCTCACGGATTTTATGCGGCTTAGAACCGATATTTTCCTTAAGGCGCCGGATAACGGACGCGCCGCCGCAGACCTGTGCGCGCGCCTGTTGGGGAAGGTCCTGGAATGGGATGAAACGGAAATACAAATCCAGATAAAGGCGTATGGAGGCTTTGTTGAAGATCAACTTCATTGCTTGAAGCCATGAACATCTTGTCAAAAGGGACTTCCACCCTCGATTTGCGGCTGACCCGGCAATCCATCTGGATACTTTGGGGGTTTGTCGCGGTCATTTTGCTCTCGCGTTTCCTGTCCTGCCGCCCCTTGTTGGATGGGCCGGAAAGCGTCAATTTTGCACTGGCCCTTCATCAATATGATTTGACTGCGCTCCAACCCCATCTGCCCGGATTTCCGGTCTATCTCTTTTTTGCACGGCTTTTTTCCTTGGTCGGGATATCAGACGCGCTTTCCCTTATTCTGCCGGGATTGTTATCCGCCGCCTTTGCGGTTTTTCCCCTTTTCCAACTCACCCGACGTTGTTACGGCATAACAACGGCCTATTTGGCTCTGGTATTGTATACGCTCCATCCCGGACTTTGGATAGCGGCGGTACGGCCTTCTTACCATGCTTTTTTGCTCTTTCCTTTTTTTTTCGGCCTCCGAATGCTGTTGCGCAGCCTGCTGCTCCCGACATATCTTCGTCAAAAGACGCGCTTCTTAGGACTTTACGCCGGCGCCCTTTTTCTCTCGCTCTTGAGCGGTATTGAAGGCGCAGCGATTCTCTTTCTGCCCACACTCTTTGGGTTTGCGCTGTACGGTTATATCCGGCTGAAGCGGCCCACTATTTTCTTGGAATCCTTGAACGGCGTGATCGCCGGGTTCAGCGTCTGGGCCATACCCTTTTTCTTTACCGTTTCTATTGGAGACATCATCAGTGTGGGTGCTGGACTGAGAAGTTATACCTACCTGCCGCCCTTGTCCAGCGAAGCTTTTTCTATTCCGGCCAAGGGGGTCGCCTTTCTATGGAATTTCTTTCAAGCCGGATTTGGGGCTGATTTTTCGGTTCATCCCTTTCGGGCCGGCATGATTACCCTGGTCACAGGACTCTCTCTTCTTTTTTTCCTCTTCTCGCTTCGTCCGGTGCTTAAAGTACTTTATCTTCCTATTTTCATCCTTCCCTACACCTTGTGGATTTTTTTTCAGGGCAATCTATTGAATTCGTCCGCCACTCTTCTCTCTCAAGCAGCAGCCGTTATTTTCATGGCTGTCGGACTGGAACGGATGGCCTTTTTGTGGCTTAAACAAACGGTTGTGGTCTTTCTGATTCTGCTTTTTTCGCTTGTTTCGCTCGAACAATCGGTGGAAAACCGGCGTCGCCTGCCGCCGCAGAGGGAAATGGCGGAAATGGTTTCGCGGCTCGGTCCGCCTGAAGCCCTTCTTTTGTTTTGCGGTCCATCGGTCCGGCTCTTTAAGCATATTTATCCGGATTACCTTTGTTTTGGGATTCGTTCCATTAATGAAATCGAGATTTTTTTACAGAACCCCGAGGGTCGCACCATTCTTCTGACGTCCGAGGTGGATGGGGTGGATGGCGACCGCAGTCGTTTCGAGCCGATGGGTTGTTTTGCCGGAAACGAGGGGTTATATGGGAAAGAAAATAAAATCATCTTATACCGGCTTCGGTCATCCCCTCCTTGAAATACGCTTGGTCGATAAGACCCATCAAAGGTTTGTCCGGCCCGGTTCCACAAAGTTATTTTCCAATCATGTCTTTTTTGTTCCATATCTTGATTCTCCTGGTTTTTTTTCCGATAGTTCTTTTCTCTGCCGTACTGCCCTATCAAAAAGGAAAAATTTATACTTATTCCATTCAGATGGGCGATGCATCGCCAGGCTTCTGCCGTTTCATGTTGCGAGATACCCTTTTAGAGAAACGTCCGTCCCTGGTTTTATCGGAAACGCTTTTTGTACGTAATGCCCAGCTTATTGCAGAGGGCCGTTCCACGCTTTGCCTGAACGAACGGGGACTCCCGCTTTCCTATCACGGTGAATCACAATACGATTTCCGGAACAATGCGGACAAAAGCGGCCGTTACGAGACGAACATCCGCTTCATTCCCGAGGGGGCCAATGTGGAGGTGCAGCGTAACGGTAAACGTCTCCGTCAATCCGGTGTCCCCCTGCAAAAAGGCCCCTTTCACACCCTGGAAAGCAACCATATCGGGCAATACTGCCTTACCCTGTTCTACCTGAACGATCTTTTAGCCGATTCTCTTTCCGGTAAGGTCTTTCATATCGGCTCCTATCGGTCTGCGGAGTTTGCGCTTCAGTTGGTCCGACTGGCCAAGATACAAACGGCCCAAGGATTGGTCCCCGTACGCCGGGTGGAAGCGCTGCTGTTTGGCAAACCTTTTGCCACTTTGTTCATAACCCCGGAAGGACTCCTCATTCGGGACGAGGAACAGAACGGGGATCTCATTATTGAATTAATGGAGTAAGTATGATGAAAACCATTGCACTCATTCAAAAACTCATGTCTTTTCGTTCCGTTACCGCGGATTATTCGGAAGTGAACCGTTGTTCCGATTTTGTTGCCGCTTATCTGCGGAAAAATAAGGTTTCTGTGGAAGTGGTACAAGTCGACGGCCGCCGTATTGTGTATGCAGCTACTCATGCGGGCCGGACCAGCGATGTTCTTCTGAACACGCATTTGGACGTTGTGTCCGCACCGGCTTCGCTTTTTAGACCTGTTGTCAAAGGTAAACGGCTGATCGGCCGCGGCGCATCCGACTGCAAGGGAACGGCTGCCGTGGTTATGAACTTGTTGATTCGGTTAAACGGAAAAGTAAAAATGGGTGCCTTCTTCTCGGTAGATGAGGAGGAAGGAGGGCGATTGACCCAGGTGATGGTGGAGAAAGGGTTTACCGGTCGCTTTGTTCTCGTATTGGACGGTGATATGAACCGTCTGACTCTTGCTCAAAAAGGGATTCTCTGTGTTAAGGTCCATGCGGCCGGCCGAGCGTGCCATTCGGCGGCCCCTTGGCGCGGCGGAAACGCCATTGATAAGCTGATGGCTGCGCGGGAAAAGCTCAAGGTCTGTTTCCCTATTCGCGTAACGGAAAAAAACAACTGGCACGACACTTGCGCAGTCACCCTTATCGAAGGCGGCACGGTTCGAAACATGGTGCCAGCGATGGCGTCCATGACCTTGAACATCCGTTTTACCGAAAAAAGCCGTGTCGATATTCTCCTCCGGAAAATCCGAAAGGCAACCGGCTGTCGTGTGGAAAAGCTTTTTGTGACGCCTTTTGTCAGCGTATCGGAAAAAGACCCCACTATCCGCCGTTTCTACCATGCCATGCGGCGTAATTTGTCGCCCAAGGTGGTCTTAAGCCGGATGAACGGCGCCACAGACGCCCGATATTTTGTTAAAAGCACCCGGTCTATTGCCATAACCGGCCTTTCGGGTGGCGGGGCTCATTCAACCCAGGAATGGCTTGACTTGAATTCCGTACCGATATTTGAAGACTTTTTATATCACTATTTGCTCTCTGACTCACCAAAGGATGATCAATGATCCGTTCCACGCAGGATTTGTTTGTTCGTGAGATAGAACCGCTGATATCGCCGATACGGCTGAAAACTTTATTGCCCATCATAGAACCGGTGCGCCGTTTGGTTGTGGAAAGCCGGGACACGGTCAAGCACATTCTCTCCGGCAAAGACAATCGTTTCCTGGTTATTGTGGGTCCCTGCTCCATTCATGATGATGCTTCGGCCCTGGAATATGCGCAACGATTGAACGCCCTTCGCTTGGAACTCGGAGACACACTTTATATCGTGATGCGCGTCTATTTTGAAAAGCCGCGTACCACCATCGGTTGGAAGGGACTCATTGCCGATCCTGATATGAACGGTCGGAACGATATTGAAGCCGGGCTCAAGATTGCCCGCCGTCTGCTGCTGGACATTACCTCCTTGGGCATACCGGCCGGTACGGAAATGTTGGATCCCATTGTCCCGCAATATATCGCAGATCTGATTACCTGGGCCGCCATCGGCGCCCGCACCACGGAGTCACAAACTCACCGCGAAATGGCCTCGGGCCTGTCCATGCCGGTAGGATTTAAAAACAACACGGACGGTAATCTCCAGATAGCGGCGGATGCCATGGAGTCTGCGCGTCATGCCCATAGTTTTCTGGGCATTGACCAGCATGGGGTCACTTCTCTGGTCCGCACCAAAGGCAATCCTCATTCCCACATTATTTTGCGCGGCGGTCGTCATGGACCCAATTATCGTCCGTTTTACGTTCGGAAGGCGGCGGAAACACTTCACCGGGCCGGTCTTTCGCCCGCTATTATCGTGGACTGTAGCCATGCCAATTCCGATAAAAAATATGAGCGCCAGGAAAAGGTGCTAAAAAGTGTAATTCGTCAACGCGTTAACGGGTCGACCGGTCTGGTGGGTGTAATGCTTGAAAGCCATCTTTTGGCCGGTCATCAGCCCATGGCTGCCAAGAAAGCGGATCTGCGCTACGGGATCTCTGTAACCGATGCTTGTATGGGATGGGAGGCTACGGAAAAGGTGTTGCGGGATGCAGCACGGTCTTTGATCCGGCTAAACCGGATTAGCTGAGTCGTATCCGATTTCGAATTTCTTCGAATTCTTTCGTCAACCGCGCCACCTGAGAGGCATCGCCTCCTTTTTTAGCTTCGTTTAATAATCCATCACATAATAAAAAAGTCCGCTGAAAGGATGCCTGCAGAAAATCGCCGGTCTGGTTGAAATCCGCCGCCACCTCCACGAGTTCGTCTCCCTTGCGGAGATAAATCCGGGAGGTCATGTCCCCGGCCCGTATCCCCTCTGCAAACTTGACAAACCGATATACCGGCCCCGCAATTTTATGGGAAATGAAGATGGTCAGAAAACCCAGTTCCATCATGACGACCAAAAGTCCTAAAAAAAGGATTTTGTAGGCGGTCTGAAGCATGGCGTTGGAAAAAGCTTGATCGCCTCCGGAGTACCGGTCGAGCCGCTCCTTCAATTCAAGAACGGTTTTTTCGTTACGGTCGTTCACATCCTCTACATACATCTGATTGGTGATGATGACGTTCTTTAATTCGCGTCCCATTTCCTTGGTGGTGGCAATCAGGAACTTGTATTGGGAATAATACATCACCAGGCCGATGAACAAAATGAGTAAAAGCATGGGAATAAGGAGCGACACCATATACCGCACTTGAAGACGTCGGTTAATGAAGAATTTTTTACGTTTGTATTTGTCACCCATAAGGGCCTCCCTGTTTGGTCCGTTAACACCGGGTAACGGAAAAATAATTATTCCCTTATCCGGGAGCGTAGCATTTCATTTAAAATGCCGGTCGTCGTTCAGATATCCAGAGAATCCATATCGGGATCTATTCCACGGTCATGGACTCAGTAAAGGCGGCATGCAAAACCCCCTTTTGCGCCTTCAGTTTGTTAAAAAGCGCTTTGATTTCACCTCCTTGTCCGCAAACCGCAATGATTTCAAGACAAACATGGTGATTGATATGCAGGTGTTGTGAAGTTAAAATTTGATGATGATGATCGTGCTGAATATGGAGGAGCTGGTTTACAAGAAGCCGCTTATGATGGTCATACGCCAGGGAGATGATTCCAAATACCTTCCGGTTTTCATCCCATGCCCTTTCCGACAATTCCTTGCGTAACAGATCGGCAATGGCCTTGGATCGGGTAGGATATTTTTTCTGCCGGACGACAGTATCAAAGGCTTTGAGCAGATCGCTTTCCAAGGATACGCCGAAACGAACCAATTTATTCATTTTCCTATCCCACTTTCTTTTTTATTTCCGATAAGGTATTCAGTGCTTCAAGAGGAGTCAGGGTGTTTAAATCCAACCCGCGAATGAGTTCCACAACCCCCTTATTTAAGGTCGGGTCAAACAGTGTAAGCTGCAATACGGCGGCTTCCTGCCGGCAACGCTCCTTGTGGTTCACGGTTCTGGCCAAGGCGGGTTTATGATCCGCCGTAAGTTCCGCGGCTTCGAGATTTTTCAGTATTTCTTTAGCGCGTACAATGAGCGGTTCAGGTACGCCCGATAAACGCGCCACTTGGATCCCATAAGAATGATCGCAAGCCCCTTCGATAATCTTTCGCAGAAAAATAATCTTATCGTTCCATTCTTTTACCGCGATATTGTAATTCTTAACCCCTTTTTGCACCAACGGGATATCCGTTAACTCATGATAATGGGTGGCAAAAAGGGTCTTGGCCGACACGGTGGAAGTATTGTGAAGATACTCCACCAAAGCCCAAGCAATGGAGAGGCCGTCAAAGGTACTGGTGCCGCGGCCTATTTCATCGAGCAGGATAAGACTCTGATGTGTGGCATTATTCAGGATATTGGCAAGTTCCTGCATTTCAACAAGAAAAGTGGACTGCCCCCGTGATAATCGGTCTGATGCCCCCACTCGGGTAAATATACGATCCACTAAACCGATAGAAGCGCTTTTGGCCGGAACAAACGAACCCATTTGAGCCATCAGTACAATAAGCCCGGTTTGACGCAGAAAGGTGGACTTACCCGCCATGTTCGGGCCTGTAATGAGATGGATGAACTCGCCGCTGTTACGGATAACGAGATTGTTTGGAACAAAATCTTCGGAAAAATCAAGGTTTTCAATGACGGGATGACGGCCTTCCTCAATGCGGAGTTCATCGGAATTGTTTACTTCCGGTCTGACATAATTCCTTAGGATAGCGGTTTCCGCCAGACTGCACAAACAATCTAATAGGGCGGCGCCGTCGGCAATCTGTTGGAACCGCTCCAGATGACATGCCATTTCCTTACGTAAAGCATCAAAAAGAATGGATTCCAACTTTGTCGTCTTTTCTTCGGCGGAAAGAATAACGGATTCCCATTTCTTCAACTCTTCGGTGATAAACCGTTCGGCATTTACCAAGGTTTGTTTGCGGATATAATCCGGAGGTACTTTATCTTGATTTGCCTTACTCACTTCGATGTAATAACCGAAAACTGAATTGAAACTCACTTTGAGCGAGCTGATACCCGTGCGATCCCGTTCCTTTTGCTGTAAAGAAGCAATCCACTCCTTGCCTTCACGAGCACCTTCCAACAAGCTATCGAGTTCCAAACTGAAGCCGGGCTTGAAAATATTTCCTTCCGTACAGGACAGGGGTGGCTCGTCCCGCAGCGCTTTATCCAGCTGTTCGATTATCGATTCATTCCCGGAAAAAGAGGCGGTCGATTCATTTACCAGAATGCAATCCTGGTCTTTGACCAAAAAAGGCGCTTCCTTCAGTTTTAAAAGCGACTGTTTCAGGGAATACAGGTCGCGCGGATTGGCCCGTTCCGCTCCTATGCGTCCGCACAATCGTTCAATGTCCGAAACTTCCGAAAGAAGGGCGGACATTTGTTCTCGAAGATCGTTTTCCCGCACAAAAAGGGAGACTCCGTCAAGCCGTTTTTCTATTTCCGCCACCTGAAGTAATGGATTCACAACCAGTCTTTTCAGAAGACGGCCGCCCATGGCGGTACGGGTCTTATCAAGAACCGATAGTAGCGTTCCTTTTTCATCTTCAGGATGAACCGGTCGCACCAATTCCAGGTTGCGGATAGTGGCCCCGTCCAATGCCATATATCGTTCGGTACGAAAGGGTGCAATTTTACGTATCTGGCCTAGTTTGTTCTTTTTTTGCTCGCTGACATAGGCAAAAAGCGCGCCAGCTGCGGTAATACCGTTCTCCAACCCCTCCACTCCAAAGCCTTCCAGGTTTTGGGTTTTAAAATGGGTGGTGAGATTTTGGTAGGCATTATGAAAATTATAACGCCACGCCTCCACAGAGGTAAAAGCCGTTCCAGGCAGGTTGGACTGAAGATTTTTGATAAAGGGTTGCTTGGCCTCTTCTTCGTTAAAAAGAATCTCTGCGGGTTGGAGTTTTTCTATTTCATTCCCCACTTTGACGGGCAACGTTTCTGTACAAAAAAACTCACCCGTGGAAATGTCCGCCACCGCCAATCCGGCCGAATCCGCTTTGATGAAAAAAGTCACCAGGAAATTGTTGCTTTTTTCGGTTAAAAGATCGGCACTGACAGCGGTTCCTTTGCTGATGACTTCAATGACCTCCCGTTTGACAAGTCCTTTGGCGGTCTTGGGATCCTCGACTTGCTCGCACACGGCCACCCGTTGTCCGTGGGCAATTAGCTTGCCCATGTAACGATCAAGCGCATGATAGGGAAAACCGCAAAGCGCCGTTTTAGCCGATTCTCCGTGGTTGCGGCTTGTCAAGGTTAGCCCCAGGATACGTGAGGCGGCTATCGCATCCTCGTCGAACATTTCGTAAAAATCACCCATGCGGAATAGGAGAATCGCCCCGCGGTTCTTATCCTTGATGCGGTGATACTGGTCCATCAACGGCGTGGACATGGAGATTTACCGGGAAAGGTCAGGCAATCGGTTCGCCGGACCTGGGTTCTTCCTCATCCGTTTCCACGGGCAATGAAATGTCGTTTTCCTGAACAGGGGCCGTCTCTTCAACGGGAACCGTTGCCTCGGGTGTTTCTTCGAACGTAGGGGCCGATTCGGACACTGCTTCCTTATCGGACAAGGTGCGTGTTTTTTCGGTATCTCGTTTAAAATCATGAATGAGTTCGCTTTTTTCGTGACCTTTGGCGATTTCTTCCATTTCTTCGAGTTTGGGGAGATCCGAAATTTTGCTGAGACCGAAATATTTCAGAAAATCTTTAGTGGTTCCGTATACAATGGGCTTACCCGGTTTTTCTTCCGATTTACCGAGAATGAGGATAAGTCTTTTTTCAAGCAGCGTCTTTAAGGCGCTATCTGTAGACACATTGCGGATACCTTCAATCTCCGCTTTGGACACGGGTTGTTTGTAAGCGATGATGGCAAGTGTCTCCAGCGCTTGGCCGGATAAACGACGCATGGCCCGGTCTTTAAATAAAGCCTTAATGTATTTTTGGTAAGCACGAATAGTACGATATTGAAAACCACCCGCCACTTCGGATACTTCAAAGGGACGACGCTCGGATTGGAGTTTACGGTTGATATCGTTGACAATGCGTCGGAATTCTCGGCCATCCAGATGAACGCCAAGAATATCCTTTAGTTTGCTTGCATTCAGCGGTTCGTCGGAGGCAAATAACAACGCTTCCACCACATGTTCGAGACTATCCGTAATTTCCGGAGGGACAAAAGACCCGGTTATCTCAGCCGTATTCCCCAATTCAACGGCATCGCTCTGTTCGGCCGTTTCCGGGACAATCATTGCTTCGTCCCGCACCTCTTTTTTGTTTTCTTCGCTTTCCAAAATCACTCCTATTTATCATCCGGAGGGGCAACCAGTGCTTCATCCGATAGGGTCAACGGAACACCGGCTTCTTCGTCATTTCGTTCGAACACAATAATGTCGCTCAAATAATCCTCCTGCCGAAAACCAAGATAGCCCATTTTGATCAGTTCAAGAATGGCCATAAAGGTGACCACCAAAACTATTTTACGTGTATCATCCTGAAAAAGCTCGGTAAAGGCAAGTTGTTTGCGTTCCTGAATCAGGGACATGACATGTTCAATGCGGTCGTCGATGGTGACGTTGTCGGCTTCCAGGTAATAATGAGGCTCCTGGTTGGCACTTTGTAGTAACCTTTTGAATGCCAGCATCAAATCATATATTTGCACCTCATGCAATTCGAGGAAATCATCGGTTGTAACCGTTGCTTTTTCCGCTTCCGGCCGGTAAAAAGTGCCGAAATTCTCCTCTTCCCGCTCACGTAGGGAATCCGCAGCCTGCTTGAACCGTTCGTATTCCTCCATCTGGCGGATGAGTTTTTCCCGATCAATAAAATCATCCCCATCTTGCAACCGCTCCCGTTCACTCTGAGGCAATAATTCCTGCGCTTTGAGTCGGAGAAGAATAGCGGCCATTACAATGAATTCACCGGCAATTTCAAGGTTTAAGGTCTTCATGACTTCGATATAGTCCAAATATTGATCCGTGATGCGGCAAATTTGGATATCGCGAATGTTGATCTCCTCCTTTTTCACCAAATAAAGCAGGAGATCCAAAGGACCTTTGAATAAATCGAGTTGTACTTCGTAATTCATCTCTAATGGGCCTGATAACAATGGGTTAAAAAGATATTATATCCCCCCGTATCAGTCAAGGAGTTTCCCCTATTCCGGAAAGCATTAAAACCCGATGGCTTCGCCGTGGGAATGAAGTTCCGGATATTGGATGCTTGTCATCATCTTGGTAATCGTGGCTGGAATATTGGTTACCATCATGTCGTGTTCCGGACAACCCCACTGACCGCAGGAAAAAATCTTGTTTTTTCCATCCGGCAGAATGAATTCGATATAGTCCTTGGTTTGGCATTCCGGATAGGGACATTGACGCGGTACCATAAGAGACATATCACAAATGGGACAAAAGGCATGAACCAGAGGTTTGGCATCAGCCTCTTTAAACATAAAATCAAACAACTTGGCGTGCAGTCCCCAAAAAGGATCCAAATACACCAATCCCTCGCTTCCGCCGCCGCGAATACGCATGGTAATGGCTGCTTCGCCGTGCAGTTTCACCTCTTCCGAAAGCAGGCTGTGATCATGGGGACAGCGGATGTCCTCTACCACGACATAGCTGATGTTCTTGCGGTTGACCACTTTGAGACCTTCCGGCAGGTTAGCAAGAAATTCCACCGGTATTTTCTGATTTTTCAAATTAAGTGACATGGTTGCTCCTTCGTAGTAAGGGTCTGTTACCGTTCTTGATCATGTGTATCGATATCCAGCGGGGCTGGATGATTATGCTTTGTTTCGGTCAGGATTGTATAAAAACAAAAGGTCATCAGCGAACCGACAAGGGTAACAGCCATTATCAGCATCATCCAGCCGCCGAGTGTCATGGGTGGCTCCTTTTTAGATATAATGTCTTGCGCGACCAGTTCCGTCCGGCAAGGTGAATCAAAATGAAAATAAATGCGGTTAACAAAAAAAGGCCGATTATCGTTACAATGATATCCGGAATGGTGATAAGTCCGCCTAAAACCACTTCTGCAAATTCATTGGTGGCTGAGGCCGTCAAACCGGAAAGAACCACATCTTCGTTTCGGCGTACGTAACTTGCATAGGTAAGAATCAGACCAAAGCCGATGGACAAGGTAAAAAAGATTTGTCCGGCTGCCGCAAGCCAGACCTTACCCTGTGCCAACACATCGAATTTGGGGTTCCACATAAAACCGAGCGCATTATTTACATTCTGTTCCGGCAGCGCAGGATTGGATTCTATCCAGCAAAGAGGAATGCCCAAAATGAAAAAACTGATGAAATAGGGAATTAAAAAAGCCCCGCCGCCGTTACTGACCGCAAGCCCTGGAAATCGAATAAAATTACCGAGTCCGACCGCGCTGCCCGCCACCGCCAGAACCACACCGATACGGGAGCTCCAGTTTTCTTTCATAACCGAACAACATCGCCGATCGCCGCACTTTTTTTCATGGCATCCAGAATTCGATACTGATTACAGATAAAACGAAAAGAAAGAAGATCATTCTTCCCGCCCCTGACCGCGTCAGCAAACGCTTTTGCCACAACGGGTATTTCTTTTTCTTGTTCCGGAACCGGCATGGAGGTGATGCGCGATGAAAGGTTCCCCGGCCTGCCGGAAGGATCAAAAGGCCCGGTGGTCACCAGAGTCGCTTGTCCGTCGAGTACCCGAAGATCCCCTTTCTCGGCTTGGATGCCGAGATCTAAAAATGATCCGATACTGGTGGTATCTGATAGGATGGCGGTGGTTCCGTTTCGAAATTGAATGAAGGAATTGATGATTTCCTCGCTGGGCGCTTCCGGGCAACTTTTTAGTTCCATGTGAAAAACACGTTCCACGTCATTGGTCCCGAGCAATACGCAAACGGCATCCAGGCCATGACAATGGTGATGAAAAGTCCAGCCGCCGGATTCCTTGGGATGGGCAACGGCCGTATGGCGAGCCCCTTGATTCCATAAACCAAAAGCGCGTGAATAACGCAGCCAGCAATGAAAAGGTCGGCCCAAGTTGTCGGCCAGTATTTTTTTTATGATTTGGAATTGTTCGGAATAAGGGGCCGGATGGTTAACATGGGTGATGAGTCCGCTTTTTTCCGCAGCATCGGCCATTTCCTCTGCATCCGATAAGGAAAGAGCCAATGGTTTTTCACAAAAAACATGTTTGCCGGCACGAATTGCGGCTAAAGCATGCTCTTTATGAGCATTATTCGATGATCCGATGGCAACGGCTTCCAGTCCGGGCATGGCCAGCAGTTCATCCAAATCGCTGGTGGCAAAAAAGCCGTCCTGTTCGGCCTGCAAACGGCGTTCCTCACCGCGGTTATAGACTCCGATGATGTCCACTTCCGGACATTGCCTGAATGCAACAATGAAGTTGGTTTTGAAAAAATGGCCGTAGCTGATGACACCGAATTTAACGGGTGGACGGTTCATGATGGTTTGCTCCTTGAAAAGGTGTCAAAGAAAAAAAATATAATTGATTATCTTTTAGGATAAAAGATATTTCCGGCTGTGAAAAAGTATATTTTTCCCTTTATACCATGATCCTTTTACTCTTGCTGTTTTCATTCGTCTCTTATGCCCAATCTCCCAAGGATTTTTCCCTGGAAGAAGAACAGATTTCAACCGACGCCCAAAACGAGCAAAAAATCGAAGCCTGGCAGGCGGAAATCTATCCGGACATCTCTCTTCCATCCGTTTATACCCGTTATGGGGAAAATTTAGGATATGTCTTTCCGGTTGATTCGGGCGCAATCGTGTTAAAAGAAGGACTGGCATGGTTCAGGTCGGGAAATATGGAAAAAGCAGGTTTGTTTTTTAAAAAATCCTTTTCTCAGAAAGGCCGTCTTGTCAATTATGCCAAATATTGGGAATTGTACGCTGTTTTAAAAGCAGGCCGCTTCCAGGAAGCGCTTCTATTGTATCAGGAACTCTGTACTTTGAAAGAAGAACCGGATCTGTCTGTCGTTGCCGGGATGGATCTTTTGGAAGCAGGTTTACCGTATACGGATACGGTTTATTTTTCCTTTTTAGGAAAACTATTGAACAAGCGGCGCGATTCGGATCTGCTTTTTCTTGCCGGTCAAAAAAACCGGGAAGCCGGCCGATTTCAAACCGCTTTAAATTATTATATCGATATTCTTCGAAAAGACCCTTCCTCCCCTTTTGCAGACAGTGCTCTCCGTCTTTGTGATACTCTTCTGAAAAACAAACAAGCAGTATTGAATGGTGAAAAAGCCTATATTTTGGCAAAAAACCGTTTGGATAAACGCCAAACAACGGAAGTGCTGGTTTTATGTGAAACATTCCTGAAAAAAGAACCTGCTTTCCGCTCTCGTTTTCTAATGTTATTGGCTAAAGGGAACTATCAAAAGGGGAATTATCAATATGTTCTCCGGTATCTCAAACAATTAGAAAAGGAAAAGGGCCCCTCTTCCTTTTCCACTCTTTTTATCGCTCGCTCTCTGTCCAAACTCAAGAAAACATCCGCTGCCCGAGCTAAATATCTGGAGTATCTCGCTTTATATCCGAAAAGCAGAATGTGTGAAAATATTTTATGGGATATCGGACGAACCCATGAAGAAAAAAAAGAATATCCATACGCGGTCTTTTATTTCAAGCGTATTGTCAAACAATATCCGTCGGGCAATATGGCGGATAAGGCATTTTTTAGAATGGGTTACTGTCATTACAAAAACAATAAAAAAGATTCGGCTCTCGCGGTCTGGCAGAAGGAAAGCGCTTTTGCCAATGGCAGTGAGGAAGTGTCCGCTGCTTATTATTGGTCTGCAAAGGTTCATTTTGAAATCAATGAAAGAGACTCGGTTCCGTTTTGGTTGATACGGTGCGTGGAAAATAACCCTCTTTCCTATTATGCTTTCCGAGCCCTTTCCCGTCTGCGGGAATTAAAGGAGGATTCTCTGGCAGATCGGCTTAGCCCGGCACCCGAGACTTCCATTCGGCCGTTTTTTCTTTCATTAAAAAATTATAGGAAAAGCTTTCCCGATAAATTTCCTGAGATAGTGATAAAGGCTTATGAACGCGGTTTGTTATTGCTGGATTGCGGGCTTTCTGATTTTGCTTTGCGGGAATTGAAGCCTGTGGAACGCTTTTTGGAACGGGATTATCTTTTTCAGTATCACCTGATTAAAACCTACGAATCGCGAGGTTTTTTCCGGGAAGCACACAGATTGTCAAGAAATCTGATAACCAAGCTCCCATCATCGGATTACCGTTTTTTACCTGGTCCGGTTATTCAAACTTTTTATCCCCGTTATTTTGGTGAAGTGGTGGAATTGGAATGCGCCAAATATGGAATGGATCCGCTTTATATCCATTCGCTTATCCGACAGGAATCAGCTTATCATCCGCGCGCCTTTTCCTTTGCAGGCGCCATCGGCCTCATGCAACTGATGCCTGCAACAGCTAAAACAGAGGCATGCGATATGAGCGTCCTGTTTTCGAAGGATTCTCTTTTTCATCCTTTTTACAATATCCGTCTCGGGACTCACCATGTGGATAAACTCCGGAAACAATTCCAGGGCCACTGGGAATTGGTCTTTGCAGCTTATAATGCCGGTGCCAATGCCGCTTTACGTTGGAAAAAAGAACAAAGTACGGTGGATGAAGATGGGTTTATTGAAGAAATAGGTTATACTGAAACACGCGGATATGTTAAAAAATGCCTTCAGAATTATTGGATATACCGTTTTATTTGGTCTCACTGAGATCTTAAAAGAAAAACGTTTATTCGCGGCTTTCCAATACCAAGTTTTTTAGGGTCTCTTTTTTATCCCTAAGAATCATCAGTCCGACCGTATCACTTGGAAGATATTGATTGAACAAATCATTGATGCTTTCTGTGTTGATGACTTCATAATCGTCCACGCGTAGAATGACATCTCCGGTTTTAAGACCCCCTTTTTTTCCGGGACTATTTTTTTCAATACGGTTAATCAGAACACCCATGGGTTGTTTAAGTCCCAAATGTTGCGCAATAATCTGATCGATATTCTGTACGGAGATGCCGGTGTAGAAGGATCGAATTTTGCCGTACCGGATAATCTCCTTCAATGTTTTATTCACCCGACCCACCGGAATGGCAAAACCCACGCCTACATTCCCGCTGTTGTTTTGACTAAAGATAAAGGTGTTAATGCCTATTAATTCTCCTAAAACATTGATGAGCGCACCGCCGCTGTTGCCGGGATTAATGGCCGCATCGGTTTGGATCATGCTGCGGTAGCGGGTCCCGATACCGCTTTCCCTTGTAAAATCGCGTTTCACGGCACTGATCACGCCTACCGTGACCGTCGGTTTATTGTCTTTTATTAATGCTCCAAAAGGATTGCCGATGGCAATCGACCACTCTCCTATCATGAGGGAATCATTTTCAGCCAAGGAAATGGCAGGCAGATGGGGTGCGTTTATTTTAAGAATGGCCAGGTCTGTATAGGGATCCGCCCCTTTTAAGGAAGCTTGAAATGAGCGCCCATCTTGAAGATGTATTTCAATACGGTTGGCTTGATCAACGACATGATAATTAGTCACGATATAGCCGTTTTCCGTGACCAGGACACCGGATCCCATGGAACGGAATTCCTGATAAGAAGGGGGAAAAAATTGCCGGAAAAAAGGATCATCATAAAATGGACTTCGTACCACCTGGATTTGCGTCACGCCGATAAAAACAACGGAAGGAGAGGCTTTTTCAACCGCTTGTACTAAAAAATTACGGCGGGGATTTGTCGAAGTAGAGGGATCGACCGCATTAACGGGTGTCATAGCTGAAGAAATAATCGGCGTTGTAAAAGAAGTTGTTTGACCAAGAGAATCGGATTTTAACGAGGATGAATAATTCTTCCTTGTCTTTTCAAAATAGATGCCTCCCAGAAAAGCCAGAGCAACGGTAAAAAGGATAATAACTCGTTTGGTCATTATGCCTTTCCATTGGTGCGTTCGTTTTGCATGGCACAGTTTCCTTGAAAAACAGCTCCTTCATTAATGACCAAATCTTTGGTCCGGATATCGCCTTGAACAGAGGCGCTTTCCTCCAGTTCAATACGTTCCCGGGCATTCATATTGCCCACCACACGACCGCCCAGACGGGCGGAGCGGACATCCACGTCCGCTTCAATGATCCCCGTTGAACCGACAATCAAATCACCGGCAATGATGAGTTTTCCCTTGATATCCCCGTCTATGCGGATATCGTGTTCCACTTTGATCGTACCTTCAATGGTTGTTCCCGCACCGATGACCGTATGTAAGCCTTTTCCGGAGATGTTGTTCTTGTCTGCCATTATATTTCCTTTCGATTGATCTATTTGTAAAGATACAGTAGGGCGTCTTCTGGTACGCCGTCTTTGATGATTTCAAAATGAAGATGCGGCGCTGATGAACGTCCGGAACTGCCCACAAATGCAATGGTTTGACTTCTATCCACTAAATCTCCTTTTCTCACCAGGACACGCGAGCAATGACCGTATCGTGTCACAAAACCATGTCCGTGGTCTATTTCGACCAAGTTGCCAAAATCATTGTTCCAACCGGAAAAAGTGACAATCCCGGGAGCAGATGCCTTGATGCGCGAATCCGATGCTGCCGCAATATCCAATCCGAGATGACTTTTCTTTGATTTGTCCGTCGGTTTTTCAAATCCGCGAGAGATCCATCCGTCCACAGGAAAAATATTAGGAATAGATTCCACCATACGCTTCCGTTTTAGCGCATCGTCTTGAATGGAAAGATAGCTTAGATTCCGACGAAGTTTAATGTGTTCTACAAATTCATCCAAACTGGTATCCGACTGGTTTTCAAGCGCTTTTTTATTGGGCAAGGTGGGTGCTGAGCGTTCATCTTCATTATGGCGGGTGACGATTTTTAGTTTTTTCTCAAATCCTTTAAGACGTGAGAGCTCTTGATTGATCATATCAATTCGATAGGTTTTGTCCTTTAATTCCTTATTTTCAAGAAGAACATTTTTGATGAAAAAAACCTTTGCTGAGATACGATTGTAATACCCTGCAAAAAAAACCAGGGAAATAGTAAATACAATGAAAAGTACCAGAAGAAGTTTGATAACTGCGGTATGCAGTTTTAAACTGATTATTTCCTGGCCGGCGCTTCTTACCAGAAGAATAGTAATGACAGAGTCCCGTTTTTTCATGTTAGGCGCATTAAAGAAACGATGCGGTTAAGATCTTCTATGTCGGAAAAAGAAAAAATAATACGTCCCTTCTTGCCTTTATTACTTTGAATGGAAACTTTACTGCCAAAAAAATGTGTTAGTTTGTTTTCCAATTCAATACAATCAAATGATTGCTCGCTTAGCGGTTTAACCTCCGCCTTTTTTTTAGAAGAAGGCCCGACGAGCTCTTCTGTTTGGCGGACATTTAAACCTTGTTTGATAATACGCTGAAACAACTTTTCCATATCTGCTTCCTTTTCCAGAGCAAGCAGAGCACGGGCATGGCCTGCGGAAAGTTGTCGATTAAACACCGCATCTTTGATATGCTCGGGCAATTTAAGAAGACGAAGCGTATTACTAATAAAGGAGCGGCTTTTGCCCACATCCTTGGCTAATTGCTCATGGGTATACTGATGGGAATTGATGAGTTCATGGTAACCCATGGCTATTTCAATGTCGTTTAAATCAGCGCGTTGAAGATTTTCAACCAATGCAAGAATTTTTAGTTCACGATCTGAAACCTTTTCTCGAATAAGAACCGGAACGGTTTCAAGGCCCAATTCCTTGGCCGCGCGAAACCGTCTTTCGCCGGCAATGATTTCATAACCACCTTTGGATTGTCGAACAATAATGGGTTCAATAATTCCGTGAATCTGGATGGATTCTTTAAGATTATCAAGGTCTTCTTTGTCAAAAGAAAGGCGAGGTTGAAATGGATTCTTTAAAATACTGGCGAGAGGTAATTCCCGAGGGGAAAGATCAATGGGGGAGGAGTTCCCCGATGCGGAAGATTGTTCGGCATTAGAAGAAGAGCTGCCGTTGATATTTGAAATAAGGGCGCTAAGCCCTCGATGAAGAGCCTTACGGCTGTTCTTTTCCATGACGATTGATGATCTCCTCTGCCAGTTGAAAGTAATTTTCGGAACCTGAACTAACGATATCATATTCCAAAATGGGTTTGCCGGAACTGGGCGCTTCGGATAGCTTGACATTACGGGTAATCACGGCCTGAAAAACCTTTTCCTTAAAATACTCCTTAACATCATTGGCAACTTGCTTGCTCAAATTCAGGCGGCCGTCGTACATCGTTAAAAGCGCTCCTTCGATGGAAAGATTGTTGTTAAGCGTTTTTTGGACGGTCCGGATAGTGTTAAGAAGTTCCGCCAATCCTTCCAATGCATAGAATTCGCATTGGATGGGGATAAGTACGGAATCCGCGGCTGCCAAGGCATTCAGAGTAAGAACAGAAAGGGAGGGGGGGCAATCAATGATGATAAATTCATATGCATCTTTGATGTGGGACAGGGATCGTTTAAGTTGAAATTCGCGAGCCATCACCTTAAATAATTCATATTCAGCACTGACCAAATCGGAATTGGCGGGTAAAATATCCAAAAAGGAGGCCCCACTTGATAAATTAGACTTGATAATACAGCGTTCAATGGTTTCACGGGAAACCGTTTCGTTTTCTTCGTCAAGAAAGAGAAAATCATAGATAGAGTATTCAAGATCCGCTTTATTGATCCCCAATCCGGTTGTGGCGTTTCCTTGTGGGTCCATGTCAAGAAGGAGGGTATGTTTTTCCAAGACGGATAAGGATGCGGAAAGATTAACCGCAGTAGTGGTTTTACCAACACCACCTTTTTGATTAGCAATAGCAATAATTTTGGCCATTTTATGTAATTTTAAAAGAAGAGTAAATATAAAATATAATACATGATAATAAAAGGAAATTAAACACTCTTTTTTTCAGCAGAAAAATGGGTCAAAGTCCTTTTTATATTATCTGGTAAATAATAAACATATTCTTGAACAATGTTGATAACTAGTTTAAAACGGGTTTGAACGGTAGAGATATCAATATTGTGTAATGAATTGAATATAATATAATTACATATTTTTTGAGCATATATATTTGTTAAAAGAATAATATTGTTTATATCTGAAAAAGCTCTTGCTGTTATAAATGAAAAACTATTTCTATATACAGCCGAAAGATCTTCAATTCGAGTGTTTATAACTTGATAATTATTTAAAGATAACATCTGCTGACAATTTGAAAGAAAAACAGCTTTTTTTTGTTGTGCCTCAACCGAAATAACTTCAATATCCGGTCTAAAAATGGCTAATGGGATTGCTGGAAATCCATTTCCGGAACCAATATCAATGATTCTTGAATGAGGGGGGATTTTGTCGAACAGGGCTCTTGAATCAAGATAATGTCTCGAAAAAAGGAAATTCAGATCATGAGAAGAAATAAGATTAATGGTTTTATTCCACTTTTTTATTTCTTTTAGAAAAGAAAAAAGGTTAATCTCTTTTTCGCAAATCATTTTTTTTTAATTCTATCATCAATATCTGAAGATCCGTCTGGTTAACCCCTGATATTCTGCCTGCTTGTCCAAGATTGTTTGGCCGAATCTTTGTCAGTTTCTGCCTGGCTTCGGTGGAAAGATTATTATTGTTCATGTAATTATAATCTTTTGGAATAGGAATGTTTTCAAGCTTTTCTAATTCCTGAACAAGGAGAATTTGTTTTTGAATATAGCCTTCATATTTAATAATAGTTTCGATACGGGATAATTCTTCAAGGGATAATTCCTCAGGTAAAAGCTCTTTTTTCTGTAAATGTTCAAAATGAATCTCAGGTCTTTTCAGTAAGGAATAGAGATGCGTTCCTTCATCTGTGGGAGGCATGTTGACTTTAATTATTATTTCATTTGCTTTTTCTTTTTTTACAAGTGTTTTTTTAAATAATTCTACACTTTGATGAATCTTTTTAATTTTTGCATCCGCTTCGTCTAATTGCTCTTTCTCGACAAGCCCTAAATTGTATCCTTTTTTCATTAATCTCTCATCTGCATTATCCTGTCTTAATAATAACCGGAATTCTGCCCTTGAAGTAAACATGCGGTATGGTTCATCTGTTCCTTTAGTCACTAAATCATCTATTAAAACTCCAATATAGGCTTCGGAACGTTTTAAAATAAAAGGCTCTTTTCGCATGATTTTATGGCCCGCATTGATTGCAGCAATAAAACCCTGAGCCGCGGCTTCTTCATATCCAGATGTCCCATTAATTTGACCTGCAAAATATAAATTAGAAATAATTTTTGATTCCAGTGTCTGTTTTAAATGAATCGGCGAAAAACAGTCATATTCTATGGCATATGCGGGAATATGAATCTCCGCTTTTTCAAGCCCTTTAATAGAACGTACTATTTTAAGTTGAATGTCTTCTGGAAAACAATTTGAAAGACCATTTAAGTAAACATCCGGATGTGTTCGGCCTTCCGGTTCAATGAAAATTTGATGAGACTCTTTATCTGCAAAATTAATAAGTTTAGTTTCAATAGATGGACAATAGCGAGGACCCGTGGCTTTTATAAGGCCTGATCCCATTGGAGAAAGATGCAAATTTTCTTTTATTATTTTATGTGTTTCCATATTGGTGTGAGTTAGGAAACAGGAAACCTGTTGATTTGAAAGTTCTTTTGTAGAAAAAGAAAACGGTTGTGGGTAAAAATCCCCTTTTTGTTCAAACAAGCATTTATACTCAACACTTTCTTTTATTATTCTGGCAGGCGTACCTGTTTTAAGACGTAATTTTGTAATGCCAAGATTTGAAAGTTGGTCGGATAAAAAGACCGCGCATTTTTCACCTATTCTCCCAGCAGGAACTTTTTTTTCACCAATATGAATTAATCCATTTAAAAATGTCCCACAACAAAGAATAATGGATGAAGCATAATATTCATTTCCAGCAATAGAACGAACGCCTATTGCCTTATTTTCTTTTAATATTACTTCAGATATCCAATCTTCAAAAATGAGAATATTTTGTAATGTTGAAATATATTTTGTTATATCATGCATATATTTTTCTTTATCAATTTGAGCTCTTGGTCCCCAAACAGCAGCACCCTTGCTTTTGTTAAGCATTCTAAATTGAATACCGTTTTTATCTGCAAATTTTGCCATAATACCACCCAATGCATCAATTTCACGAACAATATGACCTTTGGCTAAACCTCCAATAGCAGGATTACAGGACATCTTTCCAAACATATCTTTCTTGCCATTAATTAAAATAAGTGATAATCCAAATTTTGAAATAATATGGCATGCTTCACAACCTGCATGACCTGCACCGACAATGATGATATCTGATTTTTTCATTGTTTCACGTGAAACTTTTTATAATATAAACAGTACATTGTTATTTTATTATACATTATTTAATAAAATAATAATCATAATAAAAAAGAGTAAATTGTTTAAAACAATACAAAATATTTAATAACAATAACTTAAGAATATTTTATGTGTTCACAAATACAGTAAAACTCATATATTATTTATGAAATATAGTCTAAATTCAACAAAAAAACTATTTTTCTATTTTTAATTCCTTTAAACTATTTTGTTTTAAACAACATGTTTAAATTACTTATCTAATAATATTCTATATACCTTATCAACCATATTTTTCACGATCTCATCATTGTCAATCATTCTTTCTGCTGCTTTTGAACCATGTATTATTGTACTATGATCTTTCGTAAAAATTTTACCTATTGATTTTAGTGACGATGCTGTTAATTTTCGTGATAAGTACATAGCGATTTGTCTTGGAATAACAAGATCTTTTTCTCTGCCCCCTTTTATTATCTTTTCTTGCTGAATATTAAAAATCTTAGCAACAGCATCAATGACCTCTTCTACATATATTCTTTTTTTGCCTTCATCCATTTTTATACTTAGAATATTAACCGCAGTGACATAATCAATATCAACCCTATATATAGATGAATGCGCTAATAAACGAAGAAGGTGCCCTTCCATTTCTCTAATATTGGACGATGAAATTGTAGCAATATACTCTATTACATCATCAGATAAATTTATTTTGCTATTTTCCGCCTTTTTATTTATTATGGCAATTTTTGTTTCTAAATTCGGTGGTTGTATATCAACAGTTAGGCCACTTTGAAAACGTGAAACCAACCGATCTTCCAATCCATCCAATTCTCTTGGCACCTTGTCGCTTGTGATAACAATTTGCTTATTCTCCGAAAACAACACATTGAAAATATGGAAAAAAGTTTCTTGTGTTCCTTGTTTTCCCGCCAAAAATTGGATATCATCAATAAGTAAAATATGAGCTTTTTTATAATATTCGTTAAATGCGTCTGTTTTCTTTATTTCGATAGATTTTATATATTGTTCTATAAATTGACTTGAACTGATATAAATTATGTTTTTGTCCGGCCATCTCAAGCTTGAAAAATTTCCTATAGCATGTATCAGATGGGTTTTACCTAATCCGCTTTTTCCGTAAATAAATAATGGGTTAAACTTAGTCAACCCAGGCGACTCCGCTACGGCCAAGGCGGCTGAATGCGCAAATTCATTGCTTTTTCCAACAATGAAATTTTCAAATGTATGTTCTTTATTTAAGACACTACCTGAAAAAAAGATCGGAGAAACGGATTCTTTTGTGGAAGGATCCGACTTAATTTGAAGCGTTACAATAAGACCGGTTATTTTTTGCAACACTTCTTTAATTAAACCGGCATAACTTTCTTCTAAAAAACCGGCATGAATGTCCCCTTTGATGGTCCGTATAACCGCTTCTGTATTTGTTAAGGTTATCAGAGTGGTCGGCTCAAACCAAGTTTTATACGATTCAGGATGAATTCGCTTCTTCAATTCTTCCAGGCACTGATTCCAGATAAAAAGATTCTTTTCAGAATTCATGAATTCCCTTAACTTGAAAAGCTAAAATATATTATTTTGCTCTTCTTTGTTAATACCTAAAGGAGATTTATGCGCCAGCAAACCCTCTGCAGAACATCAAACCGCAAAAAAAAGCGGAAACATGGTTTTCGTCAACGCCTCAAATCAAAGCATGGTAGAAAAACCCTGCAACGAAGAAGAAAAAAAGGCAGAAAGAGCCTGACGGTCTCTGATCGTTGAGTCCTCTCCCTTCTGAGCGGAAAACGGGTCTTTTTGAATTTTTGTCTTTTTCTTTTAAGAAACCTGCGGCGACCATATCCTTTGACCGTCCGCTTTTCCATCTTAGAAGGAAACATGCCACTGCGGTCATGAGGAATTATATAAAACGGCGTGTTCGCCTTTTGTTTCGAGAAAGGTATAAAAAACATCCGACAGAAACCATCTTACATGTTACATCTCTCAAAAAATTTGATTACCAGTGCAAATCTCAACTTGTCGGAGAAATCACTCAATTTTTCGGAAAAATTTGATGAAAGCCATTATTCTTTTTTTAATTCGATCCTATAAAATAATTTTATCTCCATTTCTTCCGCGTGCCTGCATTTATTCGCCGACCTGTTCGGAATATGCAAAAGAAGCCGTCTTACGATACGGGACTTGGAAGGGTATATTTCTCTCTTTTAAGCGGGTACTACGATGCCACCCGTTTGCTTCGGGCGGATATGATCCCGTTGTATAGAAAGGACAGCCATGAATAAAAATGTCATCAGTGCATTTATTCTGCTTTTTGCGGCCATTTTCTTTTTTAACAGTGATTTTTATAATTATTCCATTTTGAAAAGAGAAAAACCGTCAGAAGAAAGAAGACATTTTATCCGCGATTCCCTGGAAACCGTTCATCTTAACCAACAAGATCTTCATGATATTGATAAAGAGAAAAAACTGTCTTCTTTCCAAAAGGAAGTAACGCCCGTATCAGACACGATTTTCAACGTATCCGACAGTTTGTCCACACCACAACGAATCGTGACGGTCATAGGCGATCATTTTATTGGCCGCTTATCCACCCAGGGCGCCTTGGCGGTTGAATGGTTCATGCGGGATTATCATTATGCCGATTCCTCCCTCATCAACCTTATCCCACCCAAATCAGGGGGTCTTTTGAATTTGAAGGTGGGGGAGAAAAATTTTGATAATCTTCCTTTCGCCTGTGATTTGCCGGATACGATTCTTCTGCGAGACAGCGCAATAATTCGTTTCGTTCATGATGATGAAAAAGGTGCAAGTGTTATAAAAACGTTTTTGTTCCGAAAGGAAAAATATGACTTTGATCTCACTATCACCACCGTCGGCTTGAACGGTCAAAATTATACCTTAGGGTGGAAAGCGGGTATTCAAGAAAGTGAAAAGGACATTAATCCGAGTTGGGCAGATAATCCCATCAATGTTTTTTTCGGGGATGCGGTGGATCAACCTATTGAAAAGGACGACAACGAAAAAGAAATGGAAGGTTTTACGCACTGGGTGTCGTTAAAATCCAAATATTTTATGGGCACATTGGTTTTTGATGAGCCGAAAGACGCGAAAACAACATTTTTTAAACGAAAAGATACTGTTTATTCCCATAACACATTGAATTTTGCCTTTGAAATCAACGGGAAATTGGAAAACAAACAGGAAAAATATCGTGTTATTCTTTGTCCCAATAAATATTCCATTCTAAGCTCCTTTGATATCCGGCTTGAAAAAACACTTTTCCACGGATACGCCTGGTTTTTTAAAGCGGATGTTTGGTTTCCTCTTTTATGCGGCCTGACGCTTTCCATTCTAAACTATTTTTATTCTCTTATTCCCAATTACGGTATTGCCATCATTTTTCTTACGCTACTTAGCAAAATAGTTACTTTTCCTCTTACCTTAAAGAGCACTAAATCCATGGCCCGGATGAAGTTGCTACAACCCAAATTAACGGAATTAAAGGAAAAATTTAAGAGCGATCCAATGGCCATGAATAAGGCGATGATGTCTCTTTACCGGGAAGAAGGCGTGAATCCTCTCGGTGCAGGCGGCTGTCTGCCCATGTTTTTGCAAATGCCGATCTTTATTGCCCTGTTCGTCACACTTCGCAAATCCATCGAACTTCGCGGTGCGCCTTTTATGCTTTGGATCGATGATCTTTCTTCCATGGAAATATTTTATCATCTCCCATATAAGATTTGGTTTTATGGAGATAATGTTTCTTTACTCAATATCATTATGGCAATAAGCATGTATTTCCAGAGCAAGCAAACCATGACCGATCCCAAGCAAAAAGCCATGATCTACATGATGCCTGTCATTATGCTTTTTATGTTTAATTCCATGCCGGCGGGTTTAATTCTATATTGGGCGGTAAGTAATATCGTGACCATTCTCCAAAACGTGCTTTATAAACCGGATTTGTCGAAAATGATCGTTAAAAAAAAGAAACCATTATTTAAAAAGCCCTCTTATAATGAAATGTTAAAAAAGATGGGAAGAAAGTAATGTTATATCCTTTTGAAAGCTCCACTCGTGAAGTAAAACCGCTTGATGGGCTTTGGAAATTGTTTTTTGACCCGGAACATACCGGTTTAGAAAAAGATTTCATTAATACACCGCCTTTAAATTGTGAAGAAATAGCCGTCCCCGGATCCATCAACGAACAGATTTTGGAACGCTGGAAATACAATAATATGGATTGGGTCTGGTACTTTCGTTCATTTTTCATTCCGGATTTTTGGAAAACAAAAAGAATTTTTCTCCGTTTTGATGCGGTTAGTTATTCCGCTAAAGTCTATCTTAACGGCCGGTTTCTGGGAACCCATGAAGGGGGATATACGCCATTTGAGTTTGAAATCGGGAATACATGTAATTTAGGAGCCCTTAATCATTTAGCCGTGTTAGTGGATAATCCACTGTCTCTCGTCACCATTCCTCAAGGTAAAGTAAATCCTTCTGTAGGCGGAGTCGCCAACTGGCGTCCCGGGAATTATCCGGACGTTCATTATGACTTTTTTCCCTATATGGGGATTCAACGACCCGTCAGAATTTATGCCACCGGCGCCTCACGTCTTGAAAAGCTTTTTCTTACAACCGAAGAGCTTTTTCAGAATTCCGCTGTATGTAAAGTACAAATAAAAACATCCGGATCCGCCCAGAAAGGCGAACTTTGCATACCTGCCCTTAATTTGAATGTTTCATTTGAAATTAAGAATGAACAAGCGGAATTCTCATTTAAAGCGGAAAAAGTGGTTTTTTGGTCACATGAAACACCCATGTTATATGATATTGAGATCAGAATTTTTAATCAGAATGGGTTCAGCGATCTTTATAGAATGCCTTACGGTTTTCGTAAGATTGAAATAAAAGGATATGATTTTCTTTTAAACGGAAAAAAGATTTTCTTTCGTGGTTTTGGAAAGCACGAAGATACTGCCGTTGCGGGCAAAGGGCTGAACTTGCCTTATTTGGTTAAAGACGCCAAACTGATGAAATGGCTGGGCGCTAATTCTTATCGAACATCGCATTATCCCTACTCTGAAGAAGCCATGTTTCAAGCGGATAGAGAGGGTTTTCTGATAATCGATGAAACAGCCGCAAATACCCTGAGTATGCTTGGTGTACAAAATCCTACAGATAGAAAAATAATGGCGGAAAACCATATAAAAGCCATCCGGGAACTGATAGAGCGTGATTACAACCACCCCTGTGTCATGTCCTGGAGCCTTGGCAACGAATGCGAAACAAAAAATGCGGCAGATGCTCTCTATTTCCAGGAAATGATTACCTATGCTAAAACACTTGACCATTCAAGACCGATGACATTTGTTATTTTCGGCTTAGCCGATGATGAGGAAGCGGCACATTGTTTTGACTGGATTTGTTTCAACACTTATCCTTCTTGGTATGGAGACTGCGGGCGTTTTGAAGAAATAGAAACAATACTGAGTAAAAGAATCAAAAAGTATCGCGATAAATTTCAGAAGCCTATTTTAATATCAGAATTTGGCGCTGATGCGCTCCCCGGCCTTCATAGTGAATATGATTTAATGTGGAGTGAAGAATATCAGGTAAAAATGATCAGTGAAATAATCCGGGTTTCCGAACAATTTCCCTGTATTTGTGGAACACATATCTGGAATTTTGCTGACTTCAGAGTCGGACAACATACAGGACGCATTATTAATAACTGGAAAGGCCTTTTTACAAGAGACCGCACACCTAAAATGGCGGCCCATTTCATTAAAAATAAATGGAATCCGGAAAAATCTTAATGATACAGTATCACGCTGCAATACGCAATTTTTTCCGTTTCAAGCCGGTTCGGAAATACGTCTGCATTTGAAAATGACGTTTACTCAATGTAGCAAAACGTTCCTCGTGAAGCAGACAATTTTTGCGGAGCAGGTTCCATTTCTTTTCATGGTTCCCGAAATGGACCATTTTTCCTGCTTCCTGAAAATAAAGCCGTTTCAGATACATGTTTCGCAACTCACGTGAATCGCCGTCGCAGGTGATATAGGTATAGGCCGTACCGGTCTCTACAATTTTGGCCCAAATGGCCTTGAACAGCATGGTGACCAACACGTTGACTTTCTCCGGGGTGATGTTGAATGAGCGTCGAAGGCGGTAGATTTCAGCAGAAAGCATTTCTCCCACATCCTGCTCAATAGCAAAATAGTTTCCCTCTCCTTCGTACCCGGAAGCAATGCGTGACCACTCCACCGGCAGTTTATGGCCCGGTCTTTTCACCACGAATTGAGCGCAACCCACGATCTCCTTTGTCTCATCCCGCAATATGAAAGTTGAGGCGTTGGGCCAATAGGCGCGATCATATTCGATTTCCAAACTTCGCTCATTCAACTCCTGCGGATAACAGAATGAAAGGAATTCCCGGCGTTCGTTTTCCGATATTGTTAAGAGATCCACTTCCCGTAACGAAAGACCATGATCCCCGTCGAAAGAGATGGGGGAACCAATATCTCCGATGGAAAAAAAAGAGGCCAAATAGCTGATATTATTCCACAATCTTGGCGGAATTGCATTCAGCAAATCTTCAAACAATGGAGGAAAGCTTTTCATGGGTTACTCCTTGAAAAAGAGGATAAATAAAATGGATGAAATCATAAGGCTATCTATTTGTTATTAACAAATATAGGAATAAAATGAGTGAAGTACTAAAACACTTTGTACCTAAAAAAAGGTGCAAAGTGTTCTATTTTTTTTATGATTTAATGTAATTTATATCGATTTTAAAGCTTTTGGATATTGACAAAGGAAGTAATATCTTCCATATATTTCCGTAACCGATGAGGAGCACTATAACCGGATAAAATTGCTAATAATTCCCATGTTAAATTCGGTTTCAGCTTTAACAGGGCAAGGGCTCTGACAAGACGGCGACTCTGTATAAACTCAGTCAGTGAAAAACCAAGATTTAACTTTAGTTGAGCACGTTCCCGCCAATGAGAATTTCGCAATGACGCAATGCCCCCTTCATTTCCTTCCAAGAACCGAGCAAAAAGACGCTCCCGTCGCCGTTTCGCTTCTATCAACCCTTCCGGAAAAGAGGAAAGCAAAGCATTAAAATCACGATTTTTATCGAAAAATCGATCAGGCTGAGCCCGACCTGCAGCAAAGGCGGTTTCCATATTGCATCCTGTCATGGCCACGCTAAAGGTAGTGGGAGATGCTTGTTTGACATAGGTAATAAGCTTATCCCCCCACAAACCTGGCATATTAATGTCAGACACGAACACATCGAAATAAAGCAAACTAATTATTTCTCGGACTTGTTCCGGAAAAACAACGCCCAAAACCAATAGATTCGGATATTGTTCCACCACACTTGCACAAAGCATCTGCAAAAGCATTTCATCATCATCGACCATTAGGACAACCGAAAAGTCCCCTTCCGTGTCTGAAGTGCTATTGACAAAAAGTGCGGCTTTTTCGAATTTCACAACCCTCGCTCCTTTTCCAGTTTTCGGATAGTCTCCATCATCGCCACGGGTGAAAATGGTTTGTGAAGCACGGGATCACTCTCGGGCGGCTGTTTCATGTTGGGGGAGATGAAACCGGTCATAAAAAAGACGGCGAGATCGGACCGTATGGCACGCAGTTTTTCCACCATTTCCACGCCATCCATTTCCGGCAAGATAATATCCGCAATTGCAAAGCGGACCTCGGCCGAATGGATCTGAAACCATTCAATGGCGCTTTCCGCAGATGGAAAAGAAATAACGGAATAATGTTCGCTTTTCAACACATCCTCACAATAACCCCGAACCAAAATTTCATCATCAATAATCATTACCAAACCTTTTTTCTTATCTGAAGGAACATTTTTTTCATTCATGGATTCTCCTTTTTGTCCTTCGACCTGGTATTCCGGAAATTCTATCCGGAACCGGGCGCCCGAACCGGGTTTGGAATCCACCGTAATCTTTCCATTATGTGAACGAACGATACCATACACCACGGACAAACCGAGTCCGGTCCCTTTGCCCCGCTTTTTTGTACTGAAAAAGGGATCAAATATTTTCTCAATAATGTCAGGTGGAATACCGGGACCGCTGTCCTCAACTTCCAATGCAATATAGTCCGGTTCATTGCCGGGAACCAATCGCAAAGTAATGGTCCCCTCTATGAGCCCAATGGCGTCACGGGCATTTAAACAAAGATTCAGCAGACACTGATGGATTTTTCCGGAATCGCCCTTGACTCGGATCTCCCGCTCGGGCAAAACCATCTGAATGTTGATGATACGTGGAACAATGGGCATTAAAAGCTGTTTCACTTCAGTAACGACACTATTCAACACAAAGCTTTCCTGTTTTCCAACCTCACCTCGGCTAAAGGTCAAAAGCTGGCGTGTCAATTCTGCTGCTCGCTCCGAAGCACTCATAATGGCAGAGGCATATTCCTTAAGTTCCGGATTCTGTTCTTTTTTATGAAGCAGTCGTCCGTATCCGGAAATTGCCAGTAGGATATTATTAAAATCATGGGCCAATCCGCCAGCCATTTGTCCCAGGAGATCCATACGCTGGGTCTGTACCAATTGTTCATTAAGTCGTTTGGTCTCTGTAATATCAATACCGATACCCGCTATCCCAGCCAAGGCACCTGTGTCATCATGGATCGGGTAGGTATTTAAAGCGATTGCTTTCCATTCTCCTGCTTTGGTTCGGAAGTGAACCTCCTGAAGACTCGGACCTTGATCCAACCGATTCATGACAAGACGATCCACATCAAAATTAGCATCCGGTGCCACCAAATCCCTGAAGTGCATGCTTTGCAGCTCTGTTTCAGTATAACCGCTCTGTTCTTCCATGGCCGGATTAGCATAGATAAAGCGGCTGTCCGATCCAATGCCCACTATCAAAGCCGGCGAATTTTGATACAGACTCCGAAAACGGTTTTCAGAAGCAAAAAGTTGCCGCTCCATTTTACGCTTTTCCGTTATATCACGGACCGTGACCAGAAACCCAGGTTCTTCCTGGCCGGTTGTGATCCAAGATATTATGGTCTCGCCGATACGGGTATCTCCAGAAGGACGGGTAAATTCGAATTCTTTTATCTGCGGAATACCTGTTTTTTCCTGGCTTTCCATAAAAAGACGGCGGTAGTCGAATTCCGTCATAGCATTTGAAAGATGGGACCAAAAAGTAGTCCAAGCCAATTCCTTCTCCGCTTTCCAAACCAACCGACCAAAAGCAGCATTAGCAAAAACGATACGTCCCTCTCCGTTTAACCAAACAATGCCTTCATTCGTATTGTCCATCATATGATTTAAAAAGTCATTACTGGCTTGGATATCGTTCTTCAGTTTCAGGATTTCTTCATACTGAATCTCCAAAGCCCGGTGTTTGTCCTCCATAAAACTGAGGATTTCACCATGATATCCGAAGCGCAACTGAAAGGATTCACGTATACGCCGAAAAAGAGAAGGGCGTGGTTTCCAGGTGATTCGGTAATGGCAGGGGGAGATTTTAGAATCACGCGCCGCACAACTCATATCAGTGATAGTTGCATCCTGATAGCCTTTACAATGCATAATTGCAAGGGAGGCGCCTCGATTGTAATCGCAAAGTATTAGATTATATTTAGCCAAATCTAAAATATGATAGTGAATATCCATTACCCCATTCTCGGAAAAAGTCATACTGACTCGAAGATTCCGATTGATGGAGGTATTAATGTGATTTGAAATCTTCTTAAGAATAAAGACCATCGGTGCTACTTTAAAGAAAAACATCTGGAAATGGGTCATTTCCATTACAGTAATTTCATATCCCAAATCCTGAAAAATACCGGTTTTGCGACCCAGGTAATCCGCAATGTTGTCTATCAGTTTTGTCCATGTCTGTATAGAAGTCCATTCCAAAACATTGTTCAAATGGGTTAACGGCTCCTGAATACCTTGAAGATAAACAGATTCCGGCATTTTTTTTCTTTTAGCAAATTTTATTAATATCGCTGTAGCATAACAGGAAATATCTCTGAATTCACTCATTTTGTTTCCTTTGTTAACTTCCTCAGCATATCGGAATGTGAAGAAGTAAAAGACTCAAAAGCTTTATAAAGATAAGAAAGATATAAGGCCAAGGCCAATTTAGCACGATTATGCCGGAATCGACGAAAAACTCTTATCAAATAATTAAAATAAGCAATCCGATAAGCAGACCGATAGCCCTGATAAAAAATACTTCGGATAATGCGGAGCGGTTTCAGATTGGAGTAAATAGAACCACTAAGACCGGTTAACACGTGACCGTCATTCCAATTCTCAATCCATTTTAAACAACGATTATAAAATGAAGTAGGATGATAAAATTCTGCGAGCAATTCCGCTGCTTGTATGATTAAGCCAGAATTCTTATTTGCCAAGTCGATACTGACAACCGGAACAGCCGATTCTTTAATAAAGATTTTCCAGAATATCGCCATTTTTTCCGCGTCTTTATCTAATGGAAGAATGACGGCCAAACCTAATCCAGATCGCTGAAAAGAACGAATCTTGTTCAAACCTAACAACAAGACCTCTTCTGTCGATTGTCCGGACTGCAACTGCTGTTCCAAAGTGTCAAGACGAACCAACAAAATATTCATTCCACATATCGCCATTTTTTCTAAAATATCCGGATGACCGGAAAGAAAAAGAGGACATTCCAGGAAAAAATCAAATGGAAAATGGTTTTCTTTCTGCCATTGATACAACGCATCCAAAATGGTTTTGACTTCTTGAAGAGAATGATTATCATCCATATTACCAAAGAACGCTTCATCGGCCACAAATACCGTGCGGCGATCGCCTCCTTGAGTCAACAGTGATAATTCCCGAAGGATTTGAGAAACAGCTTTGCGACGAATAGGATTATTCAAAGAACCATTTCCTCGTGAAAATTCAATAAGAAAATTAAAATACTCTTTTAAATCACATAGATCATATCGTGGTAACGAGAAATGGGTCAATGAAGAAGAAGCAATGGCTCGATAAACGGGCCGCAAAAGACCAGATCGCATATCTTGAGATAAGACTTGAGCGATACGATCTCCTGCTTTCGATCCTTCAATCATGCTTTCAATCTCACCTACAACAATAGTTACCGATTCATCGAACAAGTCGGGGGTTAAAGTTGGGAGCGAACCACCAAGAATGATTTTTTTTCCTTTTGATTTATTTTGCTCCAAAAAAACATTTACAGAAAACTTTTGGGCCGGATTGGCGGAGATCATAATATAATCCGCCCAATCTAATTCCATCTCTGTCACGATTTCTCGCGAGAGATCTAGCAGTTTAAAATTCCAATCAGACCCTAAAGAGGCGGCAACTGTTAACAATGGTAACGGAAGAAACAAACCCGATTGGCCGAAAATCGATGTTAATCCGCTGAAATCAGGGATTTCTCGTTTAAAAGCCGGCCAAATTAGTAAAATATTCCCTTTGCGCTCCATTTCATCCTTTTTGTAGTTTTTAATAAATAAATCAATTTACTATCCCAGGATCAAGTTATGACCGATGTTTTAATTATTAATGGATTCTCCGACTATAATGCTTCAGCCTCTTATGCCATGGAAGATCCTTTCCGTCTCTATGTGAATGGGCGCTTTGGAGACCTACCAGGTCTTTATGGCGGTCTGGTTAATCCCGCCTTTCATCATGACGCATCGGATTTTGAAGCCCCGCCTTTTGTCTGCTATGCTCTGAAACAGATGCTTCATACTCAAGGACTGTCATCTGAAATGATTTTCTATCTTGATCTTGAACAGGAACGGGCGCGTCGTCTTTTATCACAATCTTACCAGGCTATCTTTCTGACCACCACGCTTATGGCAGTAAAAAGCCGGGTCTTGGAAGCTGTAAAAATTATCCGCCAATATGCTCCCGAAACACCCCTCATTTGTGGAGGTGTTCATATAGATCGATCCTGGCAGATACGTAAACGTAATTTGATTGAAAAAGATCCGCTTTACGAGCATTGCGGCCGTGAATACTTTTTCCAAAATGACTTAATGGATCAAAATTCAGGAATTGATCTTTTTGTTCTATACGATCCGGATTTAACCGTTGGAACAAAGGTCGTGCAGGGACTGAAAAAAAGCGAATCTCCGGATGCCTTGGTCAAACGTCTTCCAAATCTTGCCTGCTTTGATAATGGCTGGCATTTTTCAAAAACGATTTCCGAAAGAGAATCCATTCTCTTTCCAATAGATTGGACAATCTTTCGGCCTGATGAGGTTCGACTTACGGTTCCCATGGTTCGATCAAAAAACTGCCTTAATCGGTGTCGATATTGCAATTTCCAAAAAGATACTGCTTACCTTGAAAAGGATGATACCACGCTATCAAACGAGATCGAAAACCTGCTAAAAACACATCCTTCAGTTTCTTACATTCATTTTTGCGATGACAATATCTGCGGTCATAAACGATCAGTCAACCGATTTGCCCGCTTTTTAGCGGATCGTCAGTATCCCCTGGAATGGTTTTCTTTTTTCGATGCCCGTTTTCTGGATATGTCCCTTGCGAAAGATTTGAAGCGATCAGGTTGTCGCATTCTGAAAATCGGCATGGAATCCGGGGATGACACGATTCTGAAAAACATGGCCAAACCCTGCCGAATCAAAGATTATCAGCGGGCTATGGAAGCATTGGTTCAACATGAGATATCTGCGGATGTCTTTTTTGTTATCGGGTTTCCGGGAGAAACAATGGAGACGTTGAACCAAACCGCCGCAACCATCAACGCTTTTCCCAAACCGCATGCTTCTCTGAACCATATTCTTTTTTTCCCTTTTATTTTAGCCCCTATGGCACCAGTATATGATGCAGCGGATCGGAAACGTTTTGGGGTCTCGGGGTATATGCATGAATGGTCTCACAAGACCATGGATAGCAAAGAAGCCAATGCCTTAATCCCCGAGATGTCCGGTCGGATCACAGGATTGAATCCCATGCATGGCAATATTGAACAAATGCTTTCCGGAAACCCAAAAAAACTTCTAACGCTGGATAATTTTAGGGGTGATTTTATTAGATTACGTGCAAAAACCGGCAGGGAAGATCACGCACTGCTTGAACAAATCACTCAAACCGTGAAGACCTTTGAATTCGTCGAAAAAGGAGTAGCGGATTCAAACGGTCAAACCCGACCTTTCCCCCGGTTTATGTAAGCAACCTTTTGACCGGGAATAATTCCTTTTCCGTCCGGAATGTGATTGATTATTTTTTCCGAACAATAGCTAACAATATCTCTGGGTTATTCACCCCAGATTTTGACTCAACCCAGGAGAAAACGCATGGACCTCGATTTCGAAACAAAACGAACCCATCCTTGCAACGAACTCCGCCTGGCGGATGTGAAAAAAGAGGTATTGCTCAAAGGATGGGTGGACAAACGGCGGGATCTCGGGGGTCTTGTCTTTGTGGATCTACGCGATCGAACCGGGAAAGTCCAAATCGTTTTCAATCCGGTCAAAGACGCGGAACTTCATGAAAAGGCCCAGACATTACGATCCGAATTCGTGATTGCTGTTAAAGGAGTGGTTGAAAAACGGCTTGAACAGAACGCCAAACTTCCCACCGGCGAGATTGAAGTCGCCGTTACGGATCTGCGTATCCTCAATGATTCCAAAACACCGCCCGTTTCCATCAGCGACGAGGGCAATGAAAGCGAAGATGTGCGGCTACGTTACCGTTTCCTGGATTTGCGGCGGCCGGCCATGCAACGAAACATACTTTTTCGTCATAAAGTTCTCCAGGATGTGCGCGGCATCCTCTCTGCCGAAGGTTTTGTGGAAATCGACACGCCTATCCTGATGAAAAGCACCCCGGAAGGAGCACGGGATTTTCTGGTTCCTTCCCGTATCAACAAGGGCCGATTTTATGCACTTCCCCAGTCGCCCCAGACCTACAAACAGATTCTCATGGTGGCCGGATATGATCGCTATTTCCAAGTGGCCAAGTGTTTCCGGGATGAAGATCTGCGTGCCGATCGGCAGCCGGAATTCACCCAAATAGACTGCGAACTTTCTTTTCCTCATCAAAACGACATCTACGACCTGTTCGGCAAATTCACGGCCGCGTTGTTCAAAAGCGCGTTGAATGCGGATATCGGCCCCATCCCCCGTCTTTCCTACCAGGAAGCCATGGAGCGTTACGGATCCGACAAACCCGACCTGCGGGTAGATATGCGCATGCATGATCTGACCCCCCTTGTCAAGGAAAGCGGCTTTAAGATCTTTGATGCCGTGCTTGAAAAGGGGGGGGCAATTAAGGGGATTTGCGCAAAAGGATGCAATGATTTTTCCCGCAAAACAACCGATGAACTGACGGAATACGTCAAAGGATTCGGCGCAAACGGTCTGGTGGTGCTTAAGGCAACGACCAATGGATGCGACGGATCTGCTGCCAAATTCTTTTCCCCGGAAATCATTGCGACCCTGCTCCAAAAGCTCCATGCCGATGTGGGTGATATGATTTTTATCGTGGCTTCGGATCGCAGTACGGTCAACACTTCTTTGGGCAATCTCCGATTGGAAATAGCCCGTCGAAAGAATTGGCTTAATCCCATGGATTTCAAACCTCTTTGGGTCGTTGATTTTCCTATGTTTGAATTCAGTAAAACCGATAACCGGTGGGCGCCTTGCCACCATCCTTTTACTGCGCCTCTCGATGAAGATGTGAGCCTTTTGTACGGGCCCGAATATCATCTGGCACGCGCCAAGGCGTATGATTTAGTGATCAATGGCAATGAAATCGGGGGAGGCAGTATCCGTATCCACCAAGCTGGACTGCAAAGCAAGGTCTTTGAATTGTTGGGTATTTCGGAAAAAGAGGCGCAAAGTAAGTTCGGGTTCTTATTGGAAGCCTTCAAATATGGTGCCCCGCCCCACGGTGGCATTGCCTTTGGCTTGGACCGCCTTCTGATGATAATGTTGGGTCTTTCATCCATCCGGGACGTCATTCCCTTTCCGAAAACCACCACCGGATCTTCACTCATGGACGATTGCCCATCCGAGGTGGCACCGGATCAATTGGCCGAATTGGGCATCCGATTGTCGCATGAGAGTTGATTGTACAAACAGTTTGACATATTATATTTTAGAGGCTGCAATATTATTGACTTTAGACCCGGAGGTAAAAGATGAAAAATAGCCTCACCCTTCTTCTCGGATTGATCCTGATGGGCTGGCTCTCCTTTTCCGGCTGCGCCCGCAAGCCGAAACCGGAAGAGTTAAGTAAACTGAGCGAAGCCCGTCTCTCGGTGGAAGCCGCCGAGAAAAAACTCTCCGAACTCCGGGAGGAACGCTCCAAACTCGAAGCCACTCTGGAATCCAAAAAAGAGGAACTCCGGAAGGCCGAAGAGGAGCGGGATGCCATTAAGGCCAAACTCGGCGGTCAACAATGAGAAAACCCACCATGATTCGCTGTCTTTTTATCGGAGTTGCCCTTTTGTTTGCCTCACTTCTTACCGCTGAGGAGAGCATGACTTATGAGGCTTATGAACTTGCACTGAAAGATGCAACCTGCCGGGAAGTCGCCGCCAAACAGGCTATTGCCCAGGAACAAACCACCCTTCAGGACCTCAAAGAACAGGTTGTACAAACCGACAAAAGCATCCGCGCTGTGCACAACGAAATTCCGGGACTTATTGGTATGACCCAGGAGGAAATAACCAAGAATGGGGAAAAAGAAGCTGCGCTCATCGCCCAGGCTGAAGCGCTCGCTCAACTGCCGCCTGAGGAGATAAAAAAGCGATCCGCCGAGATTCAGGCTCTGGAAAAAGCGCTTATGGCCCAACAATCACAAACCTCCTCGCTTCTCTTTGCCTCATCAGCTCGTTTATCGGAAGTGGAAGGACTTATCCGGACCGCTAAAGAAAATGCGGAAGCTGCTAAACGGGCACCTGTAGTCAATACCTTTTCCGGTTCCGCCCTTTCGGTCTCCACCTATACGGTTCAGGACCGGCCGAACAACCGAGAATGTCTTTGGAAAATAGCAGGCCGCGAGGAGGTCTTTAATGATGCGCTCCAGTGGCCCAAGCTTTATCAAGCCAATAAAAGTCGTATTGATGCTGCCTTTGAAAAATACCGGGCTGACACGAATGCCGACAAATATTCCCGGCCTGAAGATTTGATTTTTCCGGGACAGGTTTTCAACATCCCGCGATGACTTCCGTTCGGCAACCACAAAAAAAAATCATCCTTGCCAAAGAGACTTTACTCAGTCTCTTTGGACCCGGTTTTAACCGAAAAAAACGGGTCGAGGAATTATTAGACATCCAGATACGAATTCGCGGCAATGAAGTTGTTCTGGTGGCCGATTCTCCGGACCAACTCAAAAACGGCATTACCCGCTTTTTGAAACGGATAAAATCGCCGGCACCCCTTTCTGCTGCTGTCAAACCCTCCCGAATCACCCTGCAGCTGGAACCCGAACCTGAGGAGGATTTCCACCGGATTGCAGTGACCGCAGGCCGGCGGGCCAATGTCTTTACCAAGACCGCGGGTCAAACCCGCTTTTTCCGGGCCATACAGGAGAACGACCTGGTTTTTGCCGTGGGACCGGCCGGCACGGGCAAGACCTATCTTGCTGTGGCCATGGCCGTGGAAGCGCTCCGGACAAAGCGTGTGGAACGCATCATCCTGGTCCGTCCTGCCGTAGAAGCGGGCGAAAACCTCGGTTTTTTACCCGGCAACCTACGCGAAAAAGTGGAACCTTACCTAACCCCGCTCTATGACGCGTTGTACGACATTCTACCTCAGGAGAATGTCCGCAGTTATTTTGAAAATAGAGCAATCGAGGTATCGCCGCTTGCGTATATGCGCGGTCGTACCTTAAACAGTGCCTTCATTATCCTGGACGAAGCACAGAACACTACTCCGCCGCAGATGAAAATGTTTCTTACCCGTTTGGGTCACGGCAGCAAGGCCATTGTTGCGGGCGATATCACTCAAATCGACCTGAGCGAGGGCCAATCCGGCCTGCTTTCGGTCCCAGAGGTGCTGGGAGAAGTGGAAGGTGTTGCGTTCGTAGCGCTGGACGGCGGAGATGTAGTAAGACATCGCCTTGTCAAACGTATTGTCCACGCTTATGAGCGATATGAAAGAAATCATGAGCAATCGGTTTAGACCCAATACCCGGCCTGCCTCCGATGAGACCCAGCGGTTAGCTGACTCTGCGGTCCAGACGGCCTTTCTCTCCGGCAAAAGCCGGGTGAAAATCGTTGCCTTCCTGTTTTTGACGGCCTTTATCAATCTCCTTTTTCCCACTGAAAAGTTAGTTCAAAGCCTGGATGTTCCCAAGGAAGGTGATATTACTAAGCGGACGGTCATTGCCCCATTCACCTTTGACATCCTAAAAACCGAGGAAGAGCTGAAACGGGAACGCAACGAAGCGATCTTGCGGGTTCTACCGGTCATGGAATACGATTATGAGGTCAACGAAAAAATCATTGACAAATTCCGTGATTTTTTTCTTCGAATAGAACAGCTCAAAGATCCTATTTTGCCGGACTCCCAAAAAAAAATACTTTGGGAGAAACTGCATAACAACATTTCTACCCCAACCATCCGGGCACTGATCGCTGCTAAAATCAACCCGGAAAACTTCCTGCATATTATTGATCGCATTCTCGATCAAGGGCTCTCCAGCGTTTGTGTGGTAAAAGACATAAAAAACCGGAGCGAAGAAACGGTCCCGTTCTTGGTTTATCCCGGCAATTTTGTTACCCTACTTCGCGATGACCGGGAACGCCCTTTCCCGGCCGAAAGCTTGGTGACCAAGGATGCGGTACTGGAACGGGAGCGGGCCGGCCTGAAGAAAAAATATACGGAACCCCAGCTTTCCGCCATTTATGAAGTACTTTACGCTTTTCTCTCTCCCAATCTCTTTTATTTGGAAGACGAGACCCACACACGACGGGAAAAAATAGTGGCTTCCTTGCTTCCCACACGCGGAAAGGTGGTCAAGGATCTGGAAATTGTAGGGCGCAATCAGCTGGTAACCCCGGATGTTCAACGCAAACTTTATTCTCTAAAGATGGCCCAGGAAGCACAGGGCACCATCCACGGTTTTCAAGCTTTCTTTCCGGTTTTGGGCCGTATCCTGCTGACGACACTTCTTCTTCTTCTCTTTTTTTTATATAGCCATGTTTTCCATCCGAAACGACTGGAACGACTCAACGACCTTTTGGCTCTTTGTCTGATTGCAGCCATTCAATTCATATTTATTACGCTGACCTGGCATGCCATTCATTCTTTCCTGCTTCCGCTTGAATGGGAAAATGAATTGGAATATGGGCTTCTTTTTCCTATGGTCGTGGGTCCCATGCTGTGTACCATCCTCTTTGACCTGGGAACCGGGCTGGCCTTTTCGCTGACCGCGAGTTTACTCTTGGGCCTGGTGACCGGGTATGATTTCCCGCTGATGTTCATTCATTTGCTCGCATCCTTTGCTGCCTGTGCAGCGATGCGGGATATTCGTTACCGTTCCCATTTCTTTACCGCCCTGTTTTTCTATTCTCTGACCTATCTTTTTTTGGTCCATCTTTTCGCCCTTGCCCGGCCGGGCGATTTCTCCTTGGTTGGAACGTTCAGAAACGTCGGGTTGGCTTCTCTATCCGGCCTCTTGTCAATGATGCTCACCATTCCGTTCGTTTGGATTTTTGAAAAGGTCTTTTCCATTACGACGAATTTGACGTTAATCGAACTGTCGGACATGAACTCGCCGGTATTAAAAATTCTTTCGCTTAAAGCGCCCGGTACCTATCATCATAGCATTCTCGTCGGTAATCTGGCTGAAGCGGGGGCCGAGGCCATCGGTGCGAATCCTCTTAAGGCGCGCGTGTTGGCCTATTATCATGACATCGGTAAGGTGAACAAACCGGCCTATTTCATCGAAAACCAGACCGCAGGCCAAGACACGCTTTATGAAAAGATATCTCCCCGGATGAGCGCACTCATCATTTCCTCCCATGTCAAACTCGGTGTGGAAATGGCGCGTCGATATAAACTTCACCAGGCGGTCATAGATGTCATCCGGGAACACCATGGGACCACCCTCATTTCCTTCTTCTATGACAAGGCCAAGGAACTTGCCCCGGACGACAATCTGCTTCGCGACGATTTCTGCTATCCCGGCCCCAAACCCTCCACCAAAGAAAACGCGCTCATCATGTTGGCTGATTCCGTGGAGGCGGCCTCGCGTACACTCACTGAACCGACGACAAGCCGGCTGAAGAACTTAGTGAATTCGCTGATAGACGGTAAGATTGCGGATGGTCAACTCGACAACTGCGATCTGACATTTATTGACTTAGCACGTATCAAGCGAAGCTTTTTACCGGTGCTGACCAGCATGTTCCATACCCGAATCGAGTATCCGGACGGAGAAGCAGCCCGGGCGGAAAAGACGAAGACCATAACGGTTTAATAAAATCAGAAAGAAGATAAATTTTGAAATTCGACCGGTAAAGGGGCTTCCAATTGAAGGACTTTACCTGTTTCTGGATGATGCAAAGCCAAACGCCAGGCGTGAAGGAAAAGGCGTTCGGCTCGAGGCCCACCATAACGGTGGTCGCCCATAATTGGGTGTCCGATGGCGGTCAGATGGCGCCGAATCTGATGAATGCGGCCGGTATGGATACGGAGACGAAGCAGTGCGCACCGGTTTCCCTTTTTTTCCACGGTATATTCTGTTAATGATTCCCGAAGAACCCCTTTTTGATCTTCCAAAGGCTGGTCTATACGACCTTGGGATGATCCCGGAACGCCGTTTACAACCGCATAGTATTCTTTAACCGTTTCCCGTTCCCGGAATTGCCCGGTGAGGTTGCGAAGTGCCCGTGCATTTTTGGCAGTTACAGTAATGCCTGAGGTTTCAGCGTCAAGTCGGTGGACCAATGCGGGTTTGAAGGACCAAGAAGCACCTTCTGTGGATTTGAGATAACCAATAAGTGCATCAATCAGGGTGAGTGCTTCCCGGCGTTCAATGGGGTGAACCAGAAGCCCTGCCGGCTTATTGATGGCAATGAGATGGCCATCTTCATAAATAATGTGGTCTCGAAGATTCAACCCACCTGTGGGGCGAGGAGTTCGTTTCCATTCGAAGAAGGCGGTTTCCGGATAATCGACCTTGTCACCTGTAGAAAGCATGACATCGCCTTTAACCCGTTTTCCGTTGACTCGGACCAGACCCATGCGAATGAATTTATGGATGAGCGAAAGGGGTGTTTTTTTAAAAGCTTTACGCAAAAAACGATCGAGACGTTGTCCGGCTTCATTCTCGTTCAAAATACGTGTCTGGAGGGGTTGGTGGGTCATATTGAATCATAATATAATATGTTCACGATTCATTTTATTATCTTGTTTTTCAGGTACCGAAGGGCCTATTTTATTGCCGAAATCGGAGAATGAACCTTATTTTCTCATCCGATAGGACTTTGTCGGAAAGGAAAAGATCATGGCATCTCTTAATACGGTTTTAGGTACTTTAGCCATGACAGTATCCATCATTTATCTTTGTTTCGGGCTTCCACTCCAAATTATAAAGAATTTCAAACGAAAATCCACAGAAGGATTTTCGTTTATTTTTGCTCTTTTTTTTAGCTTTTCCATCGGCCTTTGGGTACTCTACGCCTGGACCAAGACGCCCAGGGAATATTACATTCTAATTTCCAATCTGCCTGGTTTTATTCTTTCCCTGGTATTGTTGTTTCAATTTTGGCTTTACAGGAAGAGACGATCTTAACCCTACCACCATTTCCCCAATCGCATTCCAACCATGGTTCCAATCAGACAACATAGCAGACTTAACGTGACATAACTTCCAGCCGATCCCCATGCACCATTTCGCATCAAATTAACACTTTCCAGACTGAAGGCGGAAAAGGTGGTAAAGCCACCCAGAATGCCGATAACCAGAAAGCCGTAAAACGGGGAAGAACAGGATAAGCGCCCTTCCAAGCCAGTGATGAGAAGGCCGATTAAGAACGAACCAAAAATGTTAACGCTTAAAGTACCCAAGGGAAAAGTTGAGGGAAAAAGACGGGCCACCCATCCGGCCAACCCGAAACGAGCTAATGCTCCTAATCCGCCGCCCAGAAAAATAAGGGAAATCCTAAACATGGTAGTCATCCTGTTTAAAAAATGATAACCACGGTCCCAGCTATAATGAGTAGGGCGCCGATAATGATTTTAGCGGTCAGAGCTTCGTGTAGGAAGAGCGCGGAAAGAATAATGGCAATAGCCACGCTGGCTTTGTCCACCGGGGCGACTTGGGAAACCTTACCGAGCTGCAAAGCTTTAAAATAAAATATCCAGGAAAGCCCGGTGGCAATACCGGAAAAACCAAGAAAAAAAAGATTGGTTCGCGTAAGATGGGTATTGCCGTTAAGTTGCCTGCCAAAAAGCACGATACCCCAAGCAATCAATAATATAAAAACGGTTCGAATAGCGGTAGCCAGATCAGAATTGATGCCTCGGACACCAACCTTAGCAAGGATGGCGGTGAGAGCCGCAAAAAATGCGGATAAAAGTGCATAGATCCACCACATAGGAATTAAAAATAAACTAACCCGTCAGCTAAAGAAAGAGGAAAAATAGGAAAAGGAGATAGAACCTCGGATGTATGAGAGATAGAAATGGTATTGCAAAAATAATAATAAGCACTACGTCAATTTATTTGACACTCTTTGCCAAGGGAAAAGAGTGTGATACGAATCACCGGATTAATTCATGGTTAACGGCATTAACTTTTTTGCCAAGACCAGGTTAACTCATTGAATTTCTTTCCAAATAAATTTCCTTTTACTTTTTAAAAGCCCATATTGTATATTACTCAGTTAAATTTGAAGCAAATTAGTAAAAATTATTAATTTGCCGTTAACTGAACATTAAAACGGGTGGTTCACTTTATGTCATCGAATCCCACTCTATTTTCTAATATCCTACTTTTCGGAATTTATTTTCCCCTTCTCACAGCCATTGCCATTCTCATTATTTATAAACTTAAATTGCTCATTAGTTATCTGGTATATATTCACAAAACGCCAGTTCCCTTAAAACAGTTTAATGAATTGCCGTATGTCACGATTCAATTGCCCATTTTTAATGAACCCCACGTGGTTGAACGACTCATCAGTTCAGCAATATCGGTTTGCTATCCCAAAGAAAAACTTGAAATTCAGATTCTTGATGACTCCACGGATGAAACCTTGAAACTCACTCAAGCACTGGCGGAAAAATATCGACAACAGGGTTTCCGCATGACTCATATTCACCGGACCGATCGCCAAGATTATAAAGCAGGTGCTCTTCAGAATGGCCTCAAAGTTGCCTTGGGCGATTATGTGGCCATTTTCGATTCTGATTTTATTATTCCAGAAAATTTTGTTTCCGAAACCATTCATTTTTTTACAGATACAAAAGTAGGCATGGTCCAAGCAAGATGGGGTTTTTTAAATGAAAAAGAGTCACTTCTGACCAAACTCCAAACTTCCTTTTTAAACGGTCATTTCATTATTGAGCACACAGCACGCAACCGGAGCGGACACTTCTTTAATTTCAACGGCACGGCCGGTATTTGGCGCAAAAAAGCTATCTTTGAGAGCGGTTCCTGGCAAGGTGATACCCTGACCGAAGATCTCGATTTATCTTATCGCGCTCAGATCAACAAGTGGAATTTTATTTATTTGAAAGATTTAATTGCCTATTCCGAATTACCACCCACACTCGATGCTTTTTACAGTCAACAATTCCGATGGGTTAAAGGAATGTTTCAGGTTTTTTTAAAGATAATGCCCAAGATTCTTCGCAGTAAGACTTCTTTACCGGTTAAGATTGATGCCATCTGCCATTTGGCGAGTTGCTTTGGTTATATTTTCTCTATTTTTATTTCACTCTTTACAGTCCCGGTTCTTATAATGACCAAGGAATATATTGACACCCGGTTTCTGGGAGTGGCCATTGTGTTTGTGGTTATCAACTGTTTTATGATATGGCTTTATTATTTCATGGCCGAGATCGAAGCGCGTGGACTGAAAAAAGAGAGTTTTTTTTATCCGCTTATGCTTTTAATATTCAGCATTGGTTTTTCAATTAACGGAGTTTATGCCATTAAGGAAGCATTATTCAATAAAAAGAAGAGTATTTTCATTCGGACGCCTAAATTCAACAATATTCAGGGACAACAAAAGCGGATAAAATCAGAAAACAATGCAAGCCCGGTTAATACCGTCGTCGGTTTTTTTGCTCTCTATTTTCTGATTCTCATGACTTATATTCTGATCCATGCCCGGCTGAATCTGCTGCCTGCTCTACTCTTTTTCTCACCCAGTTATTTCTGGCTCTTTTTTAAACATCTGAAAGAAAAGCACCAGTTCCGCTCAGCCGTCTAATAACATCGGCCTATTTTATTTCGGCAAGTTACACGCCAAAAAAGGCAACCAAAAGACCGGCTGCCATCATGAGAACAAAGCCAGGCAGGATTGTTTTTCGTAAAGCGACAGAACCGCTAACCATAGCAATCAGTCCTTTCACAACCGTGTTAGCGATAGTTGCCAGGACGACACCTCGCGTTGCAATCGATAAATCAATGGCGTCTGGTTGTCCACCTTGGCTGAATTTGGCCATGGACAGAGCAATAGCATCCACATCGGCAGCGCCAGACAAAACACTGGAAAAGTAAATGCCAACATTGCCGAAATAGATTTGTGCACTTCTGGAAATAAATAGAATAATGACGAAAAGAATACCGAATTTAATGGCCAGACCTAATTCAAATGGGTTAGACAAATCAATTTCCTCTGCTGTTTTTTCAGATGCTTCTTGTTTGAAAAGATAGAAGCAATAAGCTAATCCTGCTAAGACCGATACTGCCATAGGCAACCAGAGTTTCCCTGCCAAAGAAAGATTAAGTAATGCCACTACCGCTACAACCCGAGCGAACATAACGGTCCACGCAATAAGAATGGCTAATGCAAAGGATTTGGACAATCCAGGGTTGATTTTTGACCGACGGGTAAAACTGACTGTAACGGCAGTGCTGGAAACCAAACCACCGAAAAAGCCGGTCAAACTGATTCCCTTTCGTGTACCCGTCAATTTCATCATGACATAGCCGATAAAACTAATACCAGAGATTAAAACAACCAACAGCCAGATTTTGAAGGGATTGAAAATATCGAAAGGAATGTTTCCGAAAACACGGTTGGGAAGCACGGGCAGAACAATAGCAGAAATGACGGCCAGTTTCAAAGTTGCATAAACATCCGCTTTTGTAATATGATGAGCAAAATCATGCATTTCGTGCTTGGCCGATAACAAAAACACCACAGCCACACCCAAAGCGACACCCAGGGAAGTTTGTTCCCAGTAAATGAGAGAGCCAATAAGAATGGTTAACACGGCCGCTGTCTTGGTGGTTAGACCCGTATGACCGCAGCGTGCCTCGGTCAGATAATTGGCAATAAGAAAACCGCCCATGAGGAGCAAAATGGCGCAGAAGGGCAATGGAGAATCATATTGATCGGAAAAAAAAGAAGCAGCACATCCAATCAATGCCATGAGCGGAAAGGTACGAATCCCGGCGGCAATCTCCCGTTTTGGCTCTTCAAAGGCGAACTCGCGTTGAAGACCGATCAGAAGGCCAATAACCATTGCAATACCGAAACGCATAAAAAGTGCGGTTTCATTCATACCGAGTAATATAATATTCTTACGGGTAAAAAAAAATCCCCGTCCAATGGAGACGGGGATTTGGAACAATAAAAAAGGAGGAGGATTATTAAGCGCAGTTTGCCAGGGAATAAGACATCCCGGTCTGTTTCATTTTTTCAAGGGCTTTTTTCTTAATTTGACGTACACGTTCCTTTGAAATTCGCAGTTTTTTGCCGATTTGTTCCAAGTTAAAATCGGTTTCCAGCCCCAAACCGTAATAGTATTCTACGACAAACTTTTCCTGCTCATTCAAAGAATCCATCATCTCATGTAAGGAATGACGGGTACCTTCATCAAATAAAAAGGCATCAGGAGATTCGGACTTGTCATCGGTCATTAGATCATAAATAGTGCTGTCATTATCATCCCCCAAGGGTTCGTCCATGGAAATACGATTATTGCTCAGACCCAAAATTTGTTCAACTTCATAATTCTTGCTTTCCGAACGTTTTGCGACAAAATTGTAATCAATGTAACCAAATTCCTGCAGAGAAAGTTCTGCTAAACGGTTCACTCGTTTTAATTTGGATTCCTTTTCAGCTGAGACGCGAACAAGCCTTGATTTTTCATAGAGTGCCTTGATAATGGATTGACGAATCCACCAAACCGCATACGAAATAAATTTAACATTATTATCCAGGTTAAACCTTTTCACTGCTTCGATAAGTCCTAAATTACCTTCATTAATAAGTTCAGGCATAGCCAAACCTTGATTTTGGTATTTGACCGACACGCTAACAACAAAACGAAGGTTGGAGGTGATTAATTTATTAAAAGCTTCTTTACTTTTGTTTGTTTTATACTCCAGGAGTAAAATTCTCTCTTCTTTTTGAGTGAGTACCGGATAAGGACGAATTTCTTTGAGATAGATATTAACGAAATCCTGGTCATTCTGGAAATGAAATGTTTTTGTCATTGTTTCTCCATTCTTTGTAGAGAAAATATAACCAATCCCAGAAAGGTTTGTGTCACAGTTTTGTACATGAAAGGTAATTTCTATGTCAAAGGCTATTGCATTTTTTTATCAGCTTCATGAATAGTGGCCCGAACATTCCGAAGGATTTTCCATTCAGAAAGATCCGTATTGGCGATAAATCCGACTCCAGAATAGACATCTCCGTCTTCCGTGGTGAACTTCACAAAACGGTCGGAAATGATCTTACCCGTGTTTTTGTACCAACCAATAAGTGATGTTACCAACCGCTTGCCGTCCGCAGCACAAATACGCACATTACCTACAGCCAGCAGAGTATCCATAGCGTAACTGATTTGGCCGGAATCGGATTCAAGCAAGGAAACACCGTCTCGGGTGTTGTAAGTAATATGAACTGGATTTACATAAATGCGGCCGTCTGCTTTGTATTTAACGAGATGAGTCGTTGTTAGTGTCCATAAGCGACGGTCATTCTCCGTACAGGAAAGACGCGTGGTGTCCTTGAATTCTTGAAGCGGCATTTTATCCGTATCGATACGGACCTGACTGACAGGAAGACGCTCATTTTTGCAGCCGGGCAGCCACAAAAACAGAAAAAAGAGTAGAAATAAATTTATTTTTTCCATCGATCGTGCATCCATATCCATTGGGTGGGATCCGCCCGGATGAATTCCTCCAAGATTTGATGATAGCGCTTCATGGAAAAGATAATTTTTTCCTCGAGCGTTTCACCTTGGGGGATAATTTCAGGATAAACGGTTACCTGCTGTGTTCCATCGCTTTTTCGTCTTGTCAAAACAGGAATCATGGCTGCGTGGAATTTGATTGCCAGCTTGAAGGGACCGGAAACAGTTTTGGCCGGTCGCCCAAAAAAAGGAAGGGTCCGACTCTCCCCCCGCGTATGGAGATCGCAAAGCACGCCCAACCCCATCCCTTGTTTAAGACCATTAATCATTTCCCGAAGATTTTCATCACGTTGAATGTAGGTCACATTAAACAAGCGACGATTTTCAGAAATAAGCCGATTTAAGCGATCGTCATAAATCTTAGCACCCGTAACCAGGATGGGAAATCCGAGCAGGGAAAAGCAGGGGGGCATCATTTCAAAACAACCGGTATGTGCGGTGAGAAAAACAATGCCCTCTTTTTTTTCAAGAGCTGCGAAAGCCACAGCAACATTTGTCACGGCCATGATGTTTTGCGGGTTTTTTTTTAGAAGTCGTTCCATGATGATTGAATCAACTAAATTTTGGGCGATATTGGAAAAGACCTGCTTGGCCACGGTCACCCTTTGTTTCGCACTCATCGTGTTTCCAAAGGCCAAGGCGAGGTTTGACAGGGTTCTTTGACGTTCTTGGGAGGCAAGATAATAACCGAGCTTAGCCAGTCCGCCGGCTAAGACCAAAGCGCCAGACCGAGGCAACCATTTAACCAAGCAAAGCAAGAAACAGATGCCCATATAAATGGCATCGTTCTTCATCCTTTTCCGAAGAGATTTATTGTCCTTGTCCATATATGAGTTCTATGAGAAGTTGGCCTACCTGAGAAAGACTTTTATCTGAGCATTTATCCGGCGTATCAGAGAGGGTATGCCAATAAGGGTAGTCGAAATCAATAAGATCCACAGCCGGAATGCCGATTTTTTGAAGCGGAATGTGGTCATCATATATATATGGGCCATTTTCAGTGGAAAAAGCGGGCAGTTGCAGTTGTTCTGCGCTCTTCCAAATCCTTTCCATAATTTGGGGAGCTTGTTTTAGAGAATTGCCTTCGCGGAGAAAATGTAAATCCTTATCTCCAACCATATCAAGAAGAATGGCAAACGCATAATCTTTGGGATTGGCTTGTTGAGCAAAATGCTTGGAGCCGAGACACCAATTGTCATCTCCTTGGAAACCATAATCCTCGCCATCAAAGAAGACGATCTCCACACTTCGGCCGGGGGCTTTTTTGGACAAGCTATGGCACAATTCCATTAATACAGCTACCCCGCTGCCTCCATCGTTGGCACCCGGAATGGGTAGGTTGCGTCTGCCGGGTTCGCTCTCACGGTCGGCCCAGGGGCGACAGTCATAATGGGCGCAAAGAAGCAGCTTTTTTTTATCTTGACCCGGGAAAAAAAGATGGAAATTCGTCAGAGCAAGGGATTTGTTCCGTTTTTTATCCTGAAAAGTGAACTCTTTTTTTGAAAAATGTCCTTTTTGCTTTATCAAAAACTGTTCAAGATAGTTTTTCATAGCTGCATGACCGGGCGAACCGGGTTCCCGTGTTCCAAGTGCGCATTGTTCTTCAATATAGTGAAAAGCGCGTATCCCATCAAAACTGAAGGCAGAGAAAGGAAATAAAAATAAAAAAAGGAGAGGCCCTTTTCGGATCACTCCTTTTAATATGTCGCTCATGAACGATAAGGTATTAATCAAGATGTTTACGCTTGCGTTCCTCTTCCGCGGACTTGCATTTGATGCAGAGGCGTGCATGGGGCACGGCTTTCAGACGTTCCGTGTCAATAGGGTGTTTACATTCGAAACAAAGCCCGTAATCTTTGTCATTAACGCGCCGAAGCGCCTCTTCAATATGATGCAGGAAACGACCTTCGCGCGAAGCGAAAAGAAAAGCTTTTTCCCGATCCTGAAAGTCAGTTGCCTGATCTGCCAGATGATAGGCGTAGGCGGAGATATCCCCGGCGGCGTCCTTAGAACTCTGGTTGAACGTGGCTTCCTCAATTAAACCCAGTTCCTTCAGAAGAGTCGCCTTTTTCTCAAGCAGGATTTTTTCATACATTTTTCGGTCTTTGGCATTCATCGGACTTTTTCCTTTCTTCTGGAAAGTTTAAGCCTTAAAATTTAAGTTATTACCTTTTCAATGGCAAGGATAACCGTCTCTCCGTAAACCTCGGTCTCCTTTTTATGAACCCATCCTGCCGGGATGTTTTCCTGGATCGAAACAGCCAAGGTTTCTCCCTTTAGGAATTCCTGATAACGGGTCAACACGATCTCGCGTATCCGATCGGATGGAGTGGAAAAACGGATCGTAACCCTATCTTCCTTATCCAACCCTATTTCTTTGCGGAAATTATTGACTCGATTCTTAAATTCGAGAGCATACCCTTCAAAAAGCAGATCATCCGTGATTTGGGTATCCAAACCGACCGTAATACCGCCCTGATTTTCGAACGCAGTACCTGCTTTTGGAAGCCGCTCGATAAGTACATCTTCTCGCTGAATAGCAACACCGCGAATAGAAAGTGTGCCATTAGCTTCCAAGATACGGATGGCTTCTTTTTGCAAAGCAATAATGTCGCTGCCCGCCGCCTTCATCTCTTTACCGAATTTTTTGCCCAGGGTCCTGAAATTTGGCTTAACGGACAACGTGACAACATCATCCTCGTTTTCAACCCATAATACACGTTTTACATTCAATTCATCTTCGATCAAATGGGCATAAGGTTTGACCTGATTCCGCTCTTGAAGCGGCAGCACCACGATCACCTGATTCAACGGTTGCCGATTTTTAAGATTATGTTTCGCGCGTAAAGAATTGCCAAGGCCCACGATGCCGCGCAGCAAAGCCATCCGTTTTTCGAGATTCACATCGATGTATGATTCATCCGCTTCCGGATAAGCACACAAATGGACCGATTCCAAGGCCTCCGGGAATCCTTTGGAAAGATTGCGGTACATTTCTTCACTTAGAAAGGGAAGAACCGGAGCAATAATTTTTGAAAAAGTCAGCAGTACGGTATACAAAGTAGAGTGACATTCCGTCTTTTGAGTGGGATTTTCCGAGGCATTGGCCCAAAAACGTTCGCGACTGCGACGGATGTACCAGTTCGTGAGGTTTTCAATAAAATCCACCACCGCTGGGACCACTTTGAAAAGCCGGTAGGATTGCATTTGGAGATTGACCTCTTTTATTAGGCTTTGCTGAAGCGAAAGGATCCACCGGTCTAATTCATTGTTACTTCTTGCCGCTTTTCCCTTGGCCGGTTCCCAATGATCTGTAACCGCATATTCGATGAAGAAATTATAGGCATTCCAGAGCGGAATAATGACGGTCTTCAAGATTTCCCGAATGCCATTTTCCGAAAATTTCATTTCTTCCGCGCGTACCACGGGTGAATCGATAAGATACATACGAAGCGCATCAGCCCCATGGGTTTCCATGACATATTCCGGAGCCGGATAATTTTTGAGCCGTTTACTCATTTTCTTGCCATCTTCGGCCAAAATAAGGCCGGAGACGACGATGTTCTTGATGGCCGGCTTATCAAACAAAAGGGTCGACAGAACAAGCAAGGTATAAAACCAACCGCGAGTCTGATCCAGACTCTCGGCAATGAAGTCCGCCGGAAATCCTGCTTCAAAACTCTCTTTATTTTCAAAAGGATAATGGCTCTGACCATAGGGCATGGCACCGGATTCAAACCAGCAGTCAAAGACCTCGGGAATACGCTTCATGACACCTGCGCACCCTTTTTTCGTGCACCCAAAAGTAATGGGATCAATATGATGTTTGTGCAGGTCTTGCACTTTGGTACCACTTAAACTTTCCAACTCGCCAATGGAACCCACGCAATGAAGATGGCTGCATACCGGACATTCCCAAATAGGAATGCAAGAGCCCCAGAAACGGTTGCGACTGAAATTCCAATCTTTGGCCTCTTTAAGCCAGTTGCCGAACCGTTTTTCGCCCACATAATCAGGGACCCAGTGGATTTGAGCATTGTTCCGCATAAGCGATTCCCGCAAGTCTTCGATACGAATGTACCAGGCATTAATGGCTCGATAAATGAGCGGAGTGTCGCTTCGGTCGCAAAAAGGATAACTGTGAACAATCGTGCTCTGGTGAATCAGTTTGCCTTCATCCTTAAGCTTGCGAATAATGGCTTTATCCGCTTCTTTACAAAATTGACCTGCGAAATCAGGAACCGCACTCGTAAATTTCGCTTCCGCATCCAACGGATCGACCAATTCGATCTTTTCCATTGTGCAGATACGGTAATCATCTTCACCGTAAGCGGGTGCCATGTGGACCACACCGGTACCGTCTTCTGTGGAAACAAAGGGATCGACTAGAACGCGAAAAGCGTTCGGTTGATCCTTGAAATAAGAAAAAAGCGGTTCATAACCGGTATGGCGAAGCTGTTCACCCTTCATGGTCTCAAGAATCTCATATTCCTCGGTCTTTTTATAATGGGCAGAAAGACGCGCCTCGGCTAAAATGTATATTTCCCCGGCAGCTTTGTCTCGTATACGCACATAGTCAATGGCTGGCCCAACACAGAGACCGAGGTTGGAGGGTAAGGTCCAGGGCGTGGTGGTCCAAGCCAAAAAGTATTCGCTTTTACCCTTTAATTTAAAACGCACAATGACGGAAGGATCCTGTACATCTTTGTAATTTGAATTGGCCTCAAAATTAGATAGAGGAGTCGTCAAAGCCCAAGAATAAGGCATCACGCGATAAGCACGATATACACGGCCTTTGTCAAAAATTTGGCGGAAAACCCACCAGACCGATTCCATGAAATTCTTGTCCATGGTCTTATAATTATTATCAAAATCAACCCACCGACCGCTTCGGGCCACAGTGCTTCGCCAGGCATCCACATATTTGGTGACCATTGAACGACACTGATCATTAAATGTTGCCACCCCGGTCTTGAGAATCTCGGGCGTCCCTTTCAGCCCCAGTTCATCTTGGGCCAGTTTTTCGATGGGTAATCCATGGCAGTCCCAGCCAAACCTCCGTTCCACATAGTGGCCGCGCATGGTCCAATAACGGGGAATGATGTCTTTGACTGTGCCGGGCAAGAGGTGGCCGTAATGAGGCAGACCGGTTGCAAAAGGGGGGCCATCGTAAAAAACAAAGGGCTTTTTCCCCTTGGTTTGATCCAAGCTTTTTTCAAATATCTTACGCTCCTGCCAGAAATCGAGGATCTCTTTTTCCATGGCAGGAAAAGATTTCTGTTTATCAAGCTTACTGAACATGTTCCAACACTCCTTCGACCAAGAAAATCAGACGCGGTTCCGTTTTGTTGGCTGTGGCGATGATTTCATCGATTTTCACCGGTTTTAAATTGTCCGGGTCACATTTATCCGTTATTACGGAAAGGCCTAAGACCTCAAGGCCCGCATGAACCGCAGCAATGACCTCAGGGACGGTGGACATGCCGATGACATCGGCGCCCATGATTTTAAGCATTCGATATTCAGCTGCCGTCTCAAGACAGGGGCCGCTCATGACCGCATAAACCCCTTGTTTTACCGGGATTTTCTTTTCGAGCGCCGCTTTCAGCGCTTTTTGACGAAGGTCGGTCGAATAAGTATCATACATATCCGGAAAGCGAGGGCCGATGCGATGATCATTTCTACCGATAAGCGGGGTCTGGCCTAAGAGATTGATATGATCCGTGATGATCATGATATCGCCCGGTGCGAAGGAAGGATTCAGACCGCCGCAGGCATTAGAAACAATCAAGGTGCGAACCCCAAGCGCTTTCATCACGCGTACCGGATAGACAACCTGCTGAAGGGAGTATCCTTCATAATAATGGAAACGGCCCTGCATGACCACCACCCGTTTACCGGAGAGTTTACCCAAAATAAGTTTCCCGGCATGGGATTCCACGGTGGAGACCGGGAAATGAGGAATATCGGTATAGGAAATCTCAGCAGATTTGTCCACCCGATCCGCCAAACGACCGAGTCCGGTGCCTAATATGATGCCGATATCCGGAATAAAATCGCTTCTTGTGCGAATAGCGGCAACCGATTCCTGAATGTCTGTAAAGAGATCTGACATACCTATTCCTTTGCTGAAATGGGAAAAATCGCTTTGTCCACGCCCGATATTTCTAAAATTTTCCGTTTGGAGCTTTCTCCTTTTAAAATGGCAATGGCCCTTTTTGGAATTTTCAGTGTTTTGGCAATGAGTTTCACCAGCGCGTCATTTGCAGCCCCGTCCACGGGTGGCGCGGTTAATCTAACTTTAAGGGTGTTGTCCGGCAAAAGGCCGACAATTTGATCCCGCGAGGAACGAGGCACGACTTGCACGGAAAGCCTCATGGCAGCGGAGACTCTTTTTCTTCTTTATCAAAGATATTAATTATGTCAAGCTGAGCGCCGAGTAACGCTTTCATACGGATGAGAAAAGTCTTTTTCTGTTCGGCTAATATCAACGTTTCCCGCTGAAGCGCTTCTTTTTCCCGAAAAGCGGCGGCTTTAATGGAAGCAGCCTCTACTTCGGCTTCTTTGACGATCAGCATCGCATTGCGACCGGCGCTTTCCTTCATTTCATCAACATTGCGGCGACCGCTGTCCAAGGTTTCTTTAAGGCTGTTTTCAAGATTGCGCAATTTGACCAGCTCCATCTCCAGTGATTTGACCCGATCCGCGGATTCATTTTTTTCCGTAGTCAGTCTTTCGAATTGTTCGGAAACCATGTCCAGAAAAGTTTGTACCTCCTCCGGATCATATCCTTTGAAAATCCGCTTGAAACTCTGTCGTTTAATCTCCAGGGCCGCGATACTCATCTGTTTCCGCCTTTCTATTGAACGCTTTAAAGCGTTTTGAGAAATGTCTGGAGGAATTCCAATAACACAAACACCAATATCGGTGATAAATCAATGGGTAACTGGACATTAAAACGGTCCAGAAGCCGCATAATCAATTCGCGGGCCGGCTGCAGAACCGGGTCCGTGACGGCCATCAGGCGTTTAACCCAAATATTGTCATAATCGACGGATACCCAAGAAAGAATAATACGCATGAAAAGAATCATTTCATACAGGCGGAGGAGCAGGATGAGCAGAGAGGGAATATCCATGTCAGTTTCTTTTTCCAAACAGGACGCTGCCGATACGGACCCGTGTGGCCCCTTCTTCAATAGCGATTTCAAAGTCGTCAGACATGCCCATGGAAAGAGCGTTTAGATTAATGGTTTCAATGCCCAAAGCTAATGTTTCCTGTTGCAGGGAACGAAGCAACCGAAAACAATGCCGTACTTTTTCCGGATCTTCGGTTAACATAGCCAGCGTCATTAATCCTTCCACCTTCACTTGTTTCAGCGTTGCCATCTGTTTGAGCAGGTCAGGCAGCTTATCCGGTTCAATGCCCGATTTAGCGCTTTCTTCAGAAGTATTGACCTGAACCAAAACAGGCAAAAAACGATCTTGCTTCAGACATTCCGCATCAAGTGCTTGGGCCAGATGAAAGGAATCCACTGATTCAATGGAATCGACCATATTTACTATCTGACGCACCTTGTTAGTCTGGAGGTGACCGATAAAATGAATTTCAAAATTGCCTTTCAGCGCATCAACCTTGCCGGACAATTCCTGCATCCGGCTTTCGCCGATGCATTGGACACCGAGAGGCTTAAGCTCAAGAATGCGGTCAACAGAATGAGTTTTAGTCACGGCTATCAAAGTAATGTCCGAACTGCGCCGACCGCTTCTAATAGCTGCCGTTGCAATACGTTCCCGAATGGACTTTAGGTTTACTGCAATATCTGTCATGACAAGGAGATAGAAAATAAAAAAATCGAGGCGAAAGACTCAATCATTACTTCTGTTTGATTATTATAGGCGTCAGCTCCAAATCCGCGTGTTTAGCGGGCAAAGGAACCGGTCCAAATGCGTTTCCTTTTCCGCAGGATTTCCAGCGCAATCATGATGACCGATGATCGCCACGCATTGAGAGCCGTGTTTTGAGACCGAAAGAGCGGTCTTTTCCTGGATTCTGCGGAACAGATGGGGATAATCATTTGAAGCCAGAATCCTGCTGGGTCCGGCTTCGGTTATCAAATCTACAAAATCAGCTTTGCAGCGATCCTGTAAGTAACGGATGACCGGCAGATGGATTCGGCCGTCCATACAGGTAATAGCCGTGACGAATTCAGCCACGATGACGCTCCCGGATAAGAATCAGTAATGCTTTTGCCGAAGCTTCAGGACCTTTCATTTCAAAGCCGGGAATGGCCAATCGGGTCCGAAGTTGGCCCACATAGGTTCCGGATTGAAAGGCTGCCTGAAAAGTTTTTTGAGCAAGCTCATCGTGAAGGGTGCGATACTGGGGTGGCCCGAAAATGTTTCCAAAATAAGATTGGTTCAGGCCTGTGGTAGTGGTGGTCCCTTTGGCCATCACCTTTCCTTCTTTAAAAACAGCCAGTGCCTTTTCAAGGGTGGAACACGATTCGATAACAGGATGGGAGTCATCCACCTCTTCATAATTATTGGCATACAATAAAATATCGACCGGATATCCTTTTAATACTTCGACCAGTGTGGTAACCGGCAGAACGACACGGGCATTGATTTTTTGCGGGCTCATGAGAATGGCCCGGTCAATCTGCCTGAAAGCATATCCTTGCTGCAAATCATCCAGCCGGATAAAAGCGCCAATCTCGGTGCCATAACCGATAATCCGTCCGTTCTGTGCTATTTCCAGAGAGCCCATATCATCTGCAATGATGGACGCCTCCTGAAGCGACGCACCGGCCAGCATTCGAAGTGCTTCCAGGGTCTCGGATTTTCCGGCAGCCGTGTCGCCGATAATCAGGATATTGGCGCCGGCCCCTTCTTGGAGCACCATCCGAATCATGGCGCCGTGGAAAGGCATCCGGCCTTTTTTCATGATGGCAATATTGTGGAGGGTCAGGATCATCTTTTTCAGGTAACCGAAATAGCCGAACCGGTTTTCGCCCGGCACAGCGCCGATGAGAAGTCCGTTCCGGTCATCATCAAAAAAGAGTATGGGCGATTGTCCGAATCGGGCCAGGTGGGAAACCGGCGCGCCGAACAGATAGATTGCGTCCGGTCCGGCCTGGATATCAACATCCGAGGCAATGTCAAAGAGGTTGGCTAATGTGCAGCCCAAGGCCATGAAGGATTGGTGAAAATAAACGAAAATGGTCAGCGGGCCTACCTTAGCCGGATAACAAAGCCATTCTTCACGTTCGAGTATCATTCCGGCAAGCGGGTTTTCCGTTACTCGTTCAAAACAGCCGGTTCGTTTATTCATGGGTGGATCAATAATTAACGGCGGATAAATAAGTACCTGCCGGATAAAAGCAATATCATTCAAAATGGAACAGGAGTCATGGGTAATGGGCCACTCTTTAGGTACCGCGATGAGGCCGGCATCGCATCCGGCGGAGACCTGGCGATAAATGCGGGGATGATCGCCGGTGATGTTTTCACAGATGTCCCGGTAGGCAGCGCGGATGATATGGGTAAGATTTTCAATGATGGCATTAAAGGTACGGTAGGGCCTGCGGTCATGTCCATCCAGACTGTTTTCCGAATGACAGACAATAAAACGATCAAAACCGCGCCAGAAATCATAGAGCTTTTCCACAAAGGTCCATAAGGCGACCCGATCCATGTTTTGCACGATTTCCTTAATCATGGGATTTCGACGGACAATGTCTTCTATTGATTCTGTGGCCAGATATTGAAGCAGGGAGAGAAGGGTCCATTGGCCTGTTTGGTTCGATAAATCAACCGGAATCTTCTTGAGCAGCGGAGATTTTTCTTGGATTTGCTGTTGAATGAAGGCGAGAAGTACTTCCTGGAACAGGGGGCTGTTCAACAGCTCCTGTGTGGTGGTACACATGGGCCCTTGAGTGTGAATGATGAATTGGGATCCTTCCTGGACAAATTGTTTTTCCATAGCACATTCCTTTCCAAAGGTATCGAGTTGTTTGTCCGGAAAATAAAAAACCGGCGATACTCAAATCTGAGTTATCTGCCGGTCATCCTCTTCGCGCCGCTTCGTTTGTCGAATCGGCGGAATATGCAAACCGTTTTGATTTGAAAAGGAGTCTTATTCGGGGATAAGCATCCTTATCATGAAAAATATAGTTTTTTGATTAATCGGGAAGGCAAACAATATCAGGAAGTGAAATCAAGCGGTGCATTCAGAATGAAAACAATGATTCTTTCTCCAGTGGCAGTGCTGATGTCCGTATGAAGGCTCACCACTTTTTTTCCCGTAATATCATTGATGATGACTTCCAGCAAGGGTCTTCCTTTTTCCAATAGTTCGGATCGCATAGTTTTGATGAGCCCTTGTCCTCTGGAGAAATCATTGGAAAGCGCTAACTGATGCTCCGCTTTAGTGAGGACCCCTTTTAATCGGACAAAGATCACATCCTCCATCAGGTGGGTCTTGGTGGTGAGCGGTCCGCGGCCCATGTATTCCTTTTCAAACTGGATGATGGCTTCGCTGATCTCGGCTTCGATTTGCCCTTTTGTTTTCCGGCTCATATTTTTTTTGCTCCGTGCACTGCATCGGCAAAGCGGGCCATCATTTCCGGAGAACCGCTTTTTTCCAGGACATTGCCCGTGACAATGATGTCTGCGCCTGCTTTGACCTTTTTTGCAGCTTCTTCCGGGGTACGGATGCCACCACCCACAATCAACGGAATGGAGAGGGCCTTTTTCACAGCGCGGATCATTTCCTCCGGCACGGTCTGAGTAGCGCCGCTTCCGGCTTCCAGGTAGATAAGTGCCATGCCAAGGTATTGTGCAGCCAGTGCATGGTTCACCGCAGCTTCGATGTCGTCCCGTCTTAAGGGAAGAGTCTTGCTTACCTGTTGTACTGCGGTTGGTTTATCGGATTCCACCAGCAGATAGCCCATGGCCAGAGTAGGCAAATTGAATTGACGGATAGCCGGCACGCCTTTAAGTTGTTCCTCGATTAGAAAGCGGGGGTTGCGGCCTGAGAGCAGGGACATGAAGAGCACGCCATCCGCATCCGGGACAATCTGCTCTGCACTGCCCGGAAAAAGAATAAGGGGCAACGGAGAGTTTTGTCTGATCAGGCGGGTTATCTTTTCAAAACGGGCCGGATCACCGGTTGAGCCGCCCACAAACAGGGCATCCACTTTGGCTTCTGTGCATTGAGCGGCAATCAAGGGAGCGCTCTTTTCATCCAGCTTGTCCGGATCCAGCAGAACCACATATTTGGCCTGCTTGGAAAGACCTCCTAAAAAGCGTTTTTTTAAGGTCATGCCAAAAAGCTTTCCAGAAGTGTTGGCAGTTTGTCAAAGGCTTCCACAAGTTTCGCCACATCCTTGCCACCAGCCTGGGCGCGGTTAGGCTTGCCGCCCCCTTTGCCACCCGCCATCTCAGCCAGCTTCTGGATAAGTTTGCCGGCATGGAGTCCTTTGCTTGCCACAAGATCGTCGGACACGGCCACAGAAAGGGCTGCACTGCCTTCCGTATCGCCCATCATCACAACCACGCCGCTTTTCAGCTGCCGGAGCAACGCATCACATTTCTGCTGCAGGGTGTCGCGGTCATAGCCGGAAAAGTGTTCGCGCACCAAAGCAACCCCTTTGATGTTCACGGCCTGGGCTAACAGGGCTTCCGTATTACTGAAAGCATTCTTAACCCGAAGGGCTTTGATTTCCTTGTCAAGCTCGCGAAGTTTTTCGGTTTGAGCTGCCACCAGTTCGGGTACCTTGTCAAATGAGGTCTTGAAGGAGCGGGCCAGGGTACGCATGAGCAGGCTGTTTTTCCGGCACTCTTCACCGAAACGGATACCGGTAATGGCTTCAATGCGCCGGATGCCGGAGGCCACACTGCTTTCCGACACAATTTGGAGGTAACCTATTTCACCGGTGCGCGAGACATGGGTTCCGCCGCAGAGCTCCATGGAAAAGTCGGCAATTTTGATGATGCGGACCGTGTCTCCATATTTCTCGCCGAATAGAGCGGTTGCCCCCAGTTTTTCCGCCTCTTTCATTGAAGTTTCAAATGTGGTAACCGGCAGGTCAAGGAGAATGAGTTCATTGCACTTCTTTTCAATTTGCAGGAGTTCTTCGTCCGAAGGTGCAGCAAAGTGGTTGTAGTCAAAACGGAAACGATCCGCATCTACACTGGAACCGCTCTGCTTGGCATGTTCACCCAAGACCTGATGCAGGGCATAATGAAGAATATGGGTGGCTGTATGGTTGCGCTGAATATCGCGTCGCCGTGCTTCGTTCACATTGGCGGTGAATGAGGCGGGCAAGATTGAAAGCGGTTCTGCGCTCTCAACATAATGAACAATAGCGCCATTTTCCTTGCGCGTGTCTGTGATGGTGAGGGTTACCTTGCCATCGGTCAGTGTTCCTTGGTCTCCAATCTGACCGCCGGATTCCGCGTAAAATGGCGTTTTGTCGGTTATGATACGCGCCCCTTTTTCACTTTTCAGTATTTTTCGAAGTGTAACTGTATCCGCCAGTTTTTCATAACCCGTAAAGACCGAAGAGGGGCCGTCGGAAAGAACCATCCATTCTCCGGACTTGCCTTCCATATCGCGGAAACGGCTGCCGGCCCGTGCCCGATCTTTTTGCGCTTTCATTTCCTCTTCAAACGCTTTTTCATCAACCGAAAAGCCCTGTTCTTGCGCCATCTGGCGGGTTAAATCCACCGGGAAGCCGTAGGTGTCATAGAGTTTGAAGACTTCGCTGCCGCTTAAAACAACACTTTTTTTCTGCTTGGCATTCAATACGATTTCATCGAACAGGGAGAGGCCGCGATCCAAGGTACGCTCAAAAGAGCTTTCTTCATTTTCAATAATTTTGATGATGAAATCCGCCCGCGCTTCAATTTCAGGAAAAGCGCTGCCCATCATTTTGACCACATCCGGTACCAGGGTGTGCATGAAAGGGGCAGTAAAACCCAGTTTTCGGCTGAAGCGGTAAGCACGGCGCAGGAGGCGGCGAATGACATAGCCTCGGCCTTCATTCCCGGGTAACACATCATCGGCTATTGCAAAGGTGATGGCGCGGAGATGGTCGGCTATGACCCGGAAAGGAACGCCGTCCGGGCCGGGGGAGTAGGGTTGTTTGCTGAGCTCTGCTACTCTGTCGATAATGGGCATGAAAAGATCGGTTTCGTAATTACTGGATTTTCCCTGAACCAGAGAAACCAGTCGTTCAAACCCCATGCCCGTGTCCACATGTCTTTGAGCCAGGGGTTTTAGAGAGCCGTCCTTTTCCCGATTATATTGAATGAAGACCAGATTCCAGATTTCCATAAACCGGCCGCAGTCGCAATTGACCCGGCAGTTGGGACCGCAGGAACGGTTTGCACCGAGATCGATATGGATTTCAGAACAGGGACCGCAAGGGCCGGTATCGCCCATTTCCCAGAAATTATACTTTTCCGGAAAACGGACAATGTGATCCGGTGCAATGTCAGTGATTTTTTTCCACAGGGTTTCAGCTTCATTATCATCTTTGAAAACGGTAGCATAGAGCCGCGTTTTAGGCAGACCGAATTCTTTTGTGAGAAGTGTCCAGGCCCATTCAATGGCTTCAGGTTTATAGTAGTCACCAAAGGACCAGTTCCCGAGCATCTCAAAAAAGGTGTGGTGGGTGCCGTCGCGTCCCACTTCTTCCAGATCATTATGTTTGCCGGACACGCGCATACACTTCTGTGAGTTGACAGCACGCTTAAGCGTATTATCCGTGGCTTTGCCCAGAAAGATGTTTTTGAACTGGTTCATTCCCGCGTTTGTAAAGAGCAAAGAGGGGTCGTCTTTGGGGTAAATGGCGGCGCTTTTCACAAAGGTGTGCCCCTGTTTTTCGAAAAAGCGGATGAACTGGCTGCGTATTTCTTTTGATTTCATGGAATTAAGATAATTATTCCACGGTTTACGGATCAACGACCCGCCAGCAATTTATCCAAAATTATATTATATTTTAAGACATCAATCATTTTAGAGAGTAACGGGATGGTTCCGAAAAAGAAGGAAACTTGATGGATAAGAAGAAATCCGGCTTGATTGCCCTGCTGGCTCTGGTGACCCTGGGGCTCGGTTATTTTGTTTATAAACTCATCCAGAAGCACCACGACGGGAAAGAGTAGATACTTTTTCCCTGTTTTCCGTTGCCCCTTTTTCCCGGCAATACTTATTTTATTTTCACTCTAAATCCGGCATCACCGGATAAGATTTTGTCCAAGGATGTTTAAGGAGAAGTGTCATGAAAAAAACACGGGTCGGAATTCTGGGGGTAACAGGGTATGGCGGGCGGGAGACGTTGCGCATCCTGAAACGTCATCCCGGTGTGGAAGTAACCCGTGTGGCGTCCAGCGATGCCAGTATCGGCCTTTCCATTGCCTCTGTTTTTCCGGAATTCAGAGGATTATGGGATCTGACCGTGGAGAAAAACGATCCGGCTGTCTTTATGGAGCAATGCGATGTGATGCTGCTATCTGCGCCTAACGGTCTCGCCCAGAAGGTTGCACCAGCCTATCTTGAAAAAGGAATGAAAGTCATTGATTATTCCGGGGATTTTCGGCTGAAGAACCTGTCAGAATACGAAATGGCCTATGAACAGAAACACGAAGCCCCTGCCTGGGTCGCCAAATCGGTGTATGGCATGCCGGAACTTTATAAGAAGGAAATCGAATCCGCTCAGTTGATTGCCAATCCCGGTTGTTTCCCTACGTCGATCATCTTGGGATTAACACCCTTTTTTACGGCAGGTCTTACCACGGATGATCGGCCCCAATCGGTCTCCATTACCGGGACATCGGGTGCCGGGAAGAAAGCATCGGTTCCGCTATTGCAGGCTGAAGTAGAGGGGACCGTACGGCCGTATAAGATAGGCAAGCATCAGCATACACCCGAGTTGAACCAGGTTTTGTCCGATATGGCGGAAAAACCCATCTCCGTCACCTTTATTCCGGAACTCGGTCCCTTTGCCAGAGGCATTCTGAGTACGTTGACGCTACGAATCAAATCCGATGTGACTATTGACAAAGTGATTGATGCTTTCAAGGAGTTCTATAAAAAAGCTCCCTTTGTGCGTATCTTGAATAAGGGTGAGTATCCGGAGCTGAAAAATGTGTTGCATTCCAATTTCTGCGACATCGGGGTGCATGTCTATCCGGGCAATGTGTGCGTGGTCTTTTCGGCCATTGATAACCTGCTTAAAGGACAAGCCGGATTGGCTGTTCAGAACCTGAACATCATCACCGGTCAGGATGAAAGAACGGGTCTCCTATGAAAGAATACATCCAAAAAGCCAAGATACTCCTGGAAGCACTGCCCTACCTTCAGACCTTCCGGCGAAAAACTTTTGTCATTAAATTGGGCGGTAGCACCATGGAGGACGAAACCATTGTGCACGGTATCTTAAAAGACGCTGTTTTTCTGGAGAGTGCCGGTATTCGTATTGTGGTGGTGCACGGCGGTGGCAAAGCTATTACCGCTGCCATGAAAAAAGCGGGGCTGCAAAGCGTCTTTGTGGAAGGGCTTCGGGTCACGGACAAACAATCCATCGGTATTGTGGAGAAGGTTCTGGTGAATGACATCAATGCCGGGCTGGTGCGGATTATTAATAAGCTGGGCGGCAAAGGGGTCGGTTTTTCCGCAGCGGATAATGGCGTACTTCAGTGCAGGAAAGAATTCATTCTCAAGGAAGAAGAGGGAAAAAAGAAGAAGATGGATATCGGCTATGTGGGGGCCATCACTCATATTTTCACTCACCCGATTTACCGACTTCTTAATGTTGAACGCATTCCGGTTATTGCTCCGCTGGGGTTGGGGCCCGACGGTTTTGTATACAATATCAATGCGGATACGGCGGCCTGTGAAATCGCCCGCAAACTGAAGGCTGAAAAACTCATCTTTGTTACGGATGTGGATGGCATTCATGGAGCCCAGGAAGAACTTCTTTCTTCACTGACCATCCGGGATGTAGAACGACTCATCCGAGAAGAGGTCATCCGCGGCGGCATGATTCCAAAATCGCGTTCCATGATAAAGGCATTGAAAGGTGGGGTAAAGAAGACACACATCATTAACGGTAATATCGAACATTCGCTGCTGCTTGAAATTTACACGGATAAAGGTATCGGAACGGAGCTTATCCCATGAATGAATTAAAAAAAGAAGTGGCCAAAGAACGGAAATACCTGCTCCAGAATTATACACGGCCCGATGATTTTTTACCGGTCAAAGGAAAAGGGTGCCTGCTTTGGGATATCCATAACAAGCCTTATTTAGATTTTGTGAGCGGTATTGCGGTGAATTCCCTGGGTCACCGGAATCCGGCCTTATTGAAAGCGATTACCGGTCATCTGACCAAGTTCATCCACATCTCCAACCTCTATCATTATCAGCTCCATGCCGAAGTAGCGGAACTCCTGGTGAAACACAGCTCCCTGGATCGGGTCTTTTTCTGCAACAGTGGGACCGAAGCCAATGAAGCGGCCATCAAATTTGCTCGTCGTACAGCCATACGGAATCATGGTCAAAAGAAAATCGACATCATCACGTTTAATAACGGTTTTCACGGACGCACTTATGGTGCCCTCTCTGCCACGGCCCAGGAAAAATACCGCAAGGACTTTGGCCCCATGCTGTTGGGTTTTAAACATATCGATTTCAATGATATTTCTCAGCTTGAAAAAGCAATCACCCGCAACACGGCGGCTGTGCTTATTGAACTCCTTCAAGGGGAAGGTGGAGGCCATACCATAACGGCTGCCTATGCACGCAAACTCTCTGCATTGTGCCGGAAATACGACGTGCTTTTAATCGTCGATGAAATTCAGACCGGTTTGGGACGACTCGGTACCTTCCTTTTTTCAGAACAATTTCCCATCAAACCGGATATCGTGACACTGGCTAAACCATTAGGCGGCGGCCTGCCGTTAGGAGCGGTGCTGATGACTCAGGCTGTGGCCGATCATTTGGCTCCCGGGGATCATGGCACGACATTTGGCGGAAATCCGGTGGCGTGCGCAGCGGCTAAGACCGTTTTATCCACGGTATTGAAAAAGGGATTTCTTGCTTCTGTGCGTAAAAAAGGAATGCTTCTCAGAGAACTTCTGGAAACCACGGGCTCCTCTCGAGTCAAGAGTGTGCGGGGAAAGGGCCTTTGGCTCTGTGCGGAAATGGATGGCCAATCCGCGGAGATCATTAACGCATGCCGAAAAAAAGGATTATTGGTTTGTCGTGCCGGTGCAGAGGGGATTCGCTTTCTGCCGCCGCTTACGGTAACGGAAAGGGAGATTCGCCGGGCAGGAGCGATATTTAAATCGGTGTTATAATAGGTTTTCGCAGAGTTTGTCATGAATTTTTCGGTTATCCGTGGGCTTTTTATCTCGATCCCAGCGTTGTTTTGTTTTTCTTGCGCCGTTTTGCTGGAAAACAGCGATGTACCGGAGAATCAGCTGGAGATAAAGGCCTACCAGATGCGCAATGGGATTGAGGTCTGGGAGGATTCCACGGCTTTTCCCTTTGATAATGTTCATTTTACGGATGAAATGAAATATATTAACGGCGCTAACTCCGGTGAATTGGAAGACAAAGCAGTTCAATATGCCAAGAACCATCAGGCGCATGGTATATTTATTTATAAACGGATACGTCGGAATCGGCAAAACGAATATGATGTGGGAGCCAAACGGGGAGATTTGACGGTGTACGGATTTGACCTGGAAGAACAGGGTATCAGGCCCGACTCCCTCCATTATGGTACCACCCTTCAGGCGAATGCCACACAATTTGATTTGTACGTGAAATATTTTGTTTACAAGAAACCTAATTGATATCCCAAACCGGTCAAGGCCGGAATAAGAGTCTGTAAGTCGCCAAACATCTACGCAAAAGACATAGATGTTGGCGACACAGACTCTAAATGTCTGCAAATTGTTCGGCAATCGATTGACATGGGACAATTAAATAATACTCTTTTCCCTTTTATTTTTTAGCAGAAAAGACAAGGCAAACCCGATAGTGAGCACGATTGAACTGGTTAGAAAAGAGTATGCCGAAGCCTTATCCCCGAAATGATCCTTATAATAAGCGGTCACCTGCGGGCCCACCACGCCTGCTGCCGACCAAGCGGTCAGCACCAGCCCATACGCAGGCGCCATACGGAGAGGGCCGAAACGATCCAGAATAAACGATGGCATAGTGCCGAATCCGCCGCCGTAGCATAGAAGAATATAGCAGACCAGTAAAGCAAAGAAAATGGGCTTCGACATGTGGGGCAGGATAAGAAAAACAAGAGCCTGGGAAAGCAGAAGAATTCTGAAAACGGTCAACCGACCGATGCGATCGGAAAGCGCGGCCCAAAAGAGACGACCGATTCCGTTAAACAGGGAGCTAATGCCAATCAGTGTGGCACCAGCCGCTGCCAGGGCGACCGTAGTCAATTCCGGCGAAACCACTTTGACCAAATCCTGATAAAGCGGAGATTGGAAACCGATGATGGCAATGCCGGAAGCGATATTGCAGAAGAAGAGAGCCCATAGTATATAGAAGGTGGAGGTGCGCCAGACCGGGAGCATCGTGGAAGTGATTCTGGTTTCCGCGAGATTTTGTGTTATATTAGACGACAAAGGTGTGATCATGGGCGGATTTTTAAGCAATGCAGCAGCCGAAAGAGTGCAAACCAGAAAAAAAAGCCCTAGTCCAAAAAAGACCCGAATCAGGTTGCCGGTGGGGTGGTCGGGTGAAGTGGTCCAGGATAAAAGTGCAGGGGCTGCCACTTTGCTCATCAGAAGCGCACCCAGGCCGAACCCCATGACAACCAGTCCGGTCATCAGCCCTTTCTTATCTGGGAACCATTTGGCCACTGTCGCAACCGGTGTCACATAGGCAAGCCCCAATCCGATGCCGCCGATGATGCCGTACCCAACATAGAGCAACCAGAGTGAATGGCGAGCAAGGGCAAGTGAGGCCAAAAGGTAACCTAAACCAAAGAGCAACCCGCCCAGACTGGCGAGTCGTCGGGGGCCGAATCGTTCCAGGTTACATCCGCCCCAGGCCGCAGCAAGGCCCAGGAAAAAGATGGCCAAGGAAAAGGTCCAGGCGGTCTGGCTGTTGTTCCAGCCATAGGCGGCCATCAGCGGCTTCTGGAAATAGCTCCAGGCATAGACCGTACCCAGGCAGAGCTGGAGGAAAACACCGGCAAAAGCAATATGCCCACGGCCGGGATGGCTCACTGTTTCGGGACTTGTACTCATTGTGATGGGGAGAATATATTTGTTTTCCATCGCAAAGAACAGGGTTTCCTTGTTCTTGAAAAGAGAGACCGGTTAAAGTATTTTATCGTTACTTGATAAATATTTTCGTCGGCTTTTTTCCTATTTTACCCATTATCTGCCGAACCGACAACAGGTGATTATGTGATTTTACTCCATGGTCTGGGCAGAACGGACCGTTCTTTCAAGAAGATGGAAGCCGGCTCATTTCTTTAAATCAAAGATAAATCCGGGTCGCTGACAGAAAAGGAAATGAGGTTGAAAAAACAAGTTCTTGAGAAAATTGTCTCCGGTGGGCAGACCGGCGCGGATCGGGCGGCACTGGATTGGGCCATCTTACGCAAAATTCCCCACAGTGGTTATTGTCCCAAAGGGCGGCTTGCCGAAGATGGCCGACTGGATGCAAAATATCAACTCATTCAGACACGAACCACTGATTACCGAGAGCGCACGGAAAAAAACCTTCTGGAATCGGATGGCACCGTTATCTTTTCCTTGTCCGATAAACTTTCAGGAGGTTCCTTAGATACGTTACGACTTGCAGAAAAACATAAAAAACCGATCTTACATCTTCATTTGGCTGTCACGCAGCCTGCCCGGAAGCTGGAAAGGTTTATTGGCAAACACAAAATTCAGATTTTAAACATTGCAGGTCCTCGTGCCTCCAAAGAACCTGGCATTGAAGGATTTGTAGAGAGCGTGCTGGATGCCTTGGCGCGATGATTCTGAACTTGACTTGACGGTTTAGTCTTTTTCGGTGGCTGAGCGCCTGTCCCGAGCTGCGTCAAACGGACGTAAATCCAACCCATTCCGAACCAACCCAAAGGCGCGCGACGGCTTAACCGGTAGAGCCGGGAAAAAGAGGCGCGGGTTTCTTCAAGTATTTTCGAGGGTTTCATCAGCTTCCATTTTTCGCAGTGTCTTCCGGTTTCGACGTTTGACCGCGATGACCGCTATCAAGAAAAGTACAACACCAACCGTCCAAAAAAGATAGGTATCCGCGAACAAGAATACAAGATGATAGCGCTTTATCAAGTCTTCGCGAAACATCTTTTCCATTTCCGATTCGGTTAATCCAAAGGTGTCATAAAAGGCATCCGCGAAATCGCCCTGTTGGTCGATATTGGACAACAGCTCGGGCAGGACGCGCCTTCCATAAGTTCGGATTAAAAAAGCGACGGCCAGATGTGATTCACAATAAGCAAGGTCAGCCCGGAAGCGGGAAAAAAGATTAACGGAATCGATGGAAGACAATGGAACAAGAGAATGGGTAAAAATGGCTTTAGATAGCGTGACATGTTCTTCAATTTCCATTTCACCGGAAAAATGCATGGCCATGCCTTCATGGAACCATCGAGGCAGCCGTGCATTCGGCAGCAAACGGTGCAGAGCGATATGGACCAGTTCATGGCGCAGTATCCGTTCCGGCGACAGTTCAAGAAAGGGGCGCATCCGAAGCGAAACGACCACGGTGTCCCTCCCCAGGGCGCCGCCACCGCCCCATTCCGGCAGGCCGAAAGTACGATCCAGGGGTACGGTCGTAAAAATAAGGGTCAAGGGAAGCGTCTCTTTTTGACCGACAGGAAAAAGTTCCGTAACAAGGGATTCATAGTCCAAGGCGATGCGGGTACTATCCCATCCGGCGGGCAAAGGCCCGGAGAGGTGCAGTTCCACTGCCCTACTGCAAAAGGGAAGCAACAGCAGGCAGAGGAGAAATATTTTCATGGAAGGTTGAGACTCAGGAAGAACGGCGATAAGTGATGGGAACTGCGCCGGTGGCCTGAAGTTTCAGCAGATTATCATCGACCTGGATAACGGAATAGAGATAGTAAACGGCACGGCGTTCATCGTTGAAATCCTGCTCCGAATAAAGAGTCAGGATGGAATCGCCGCTGATTGTAAAAAAGCCGCTGTAGACCTGGTCATCCTTGACACCTTCGTAGGAACCGTCTTTTGTAAAAGTCAGTTTGTCCTGATAGAGAAAGGTATTGCTTTCCCAAGTCCCCAACATTTTTAGGCCCAGCGGGCTTTTTATCTCGACTCCGGTGACAGCGGTTGTGTCCTTATCGTCCGAACA